>LULL01000202.1_pt1 | contig 38795 bp, 38 predicted proteins | sample 728161 | NCBI WGS metagenome assembly LULL01 (sample SAMN03860290, study PRJNA289734) | marine metagenome | biome: seawater column; feature: ocean; material: water; isolation source: Red Sea water column Station 149 - depth 500m | place: Saudi Arabia: Red Sea | collected 2011-10-15 | depth 500 m
GACCACACTAGCTATGGCCAGCTTAGAGGGAGTCAATATTGGCGACAATGTCCCTGTGAAAAAAGTTAAAACAATATATGGAAAAATTTTAAATTTATCAGATTCTAAATATGAGTATGTTTTAGTATTTTATAGGGGCTCTTGGTGTCCTTATTGTGTGAATCAACTTAAATCTATTGAGAGTGATATCTTACCCAATATTAAGCCTAAGCAAAAAATTGTTGCCATAAGTGTCGATAAAAATGTTGTCGCTAAAAAAATGAAAAGTAAGTTTAAACTTAATTATGAAATTGTGAGTGACCCTAAAGCTCAGCTTCTTAGGGCCTTTAATATTGCAAATAAAATAGATGATGAATTGGTTAAGAAATATAAAAACACTTACTCTATCGATATTGAGGAAGATTCTGGAGAAAAACATCATATTGTGGCCCATCCAGCAGTTTTTATAATCAAAAATGGAAAAATTAAGTATAAGGACATTCATATTAACTACAAAGAAAGAACTAAAAATGAGGAAATCATCAAAAACCTAAAATGATGCTCTAAAGAGAGATTGCTTCAATCTATAATTTCGATTTTACTTTTTTTCAAGTTATGTGTGTATGTTTTAGGCATTTTTACTAGACATTGAATTTTATTGGTTCGTTGTATTAGCAAGAAATAGTCGTAATGTTTTGATTAACCTTTTAGCGATTGGTTTTTTTGGGGGTGAAATTAGGATTTTTCTGATGTTAGGTGAAAGCTCTATTTGAACTCCTTTGCTTTGACAGAGGTTGACAACATTATTTTGATGTAACCCCAGATAAGGGGGGCAGCAAAGTTCACAAGTTTTGAGTTGAGGAAACTCTCTTTGAAGTGCTTTTGCTAGCTTTTTTCTAAGTTTGCCATTTTGGCCACCTAGGCAAAAGTCGACTTGAGTTTTTTTAGCTGGGAAACCATGTAAAGACAAACAAAAATTAGTTTGGGAGGCAAGCTCAATAAGTTTGGGGTCGTCATATTTATGGCTTGTTAAATGGAGGTATCCAGATTGTAAGATTTTAGAATTATAATCGGGAGCGACAAGTCCTTTGAATTCATAAAAGCTATAATCAGATTTAGCGATAGCGTAAAGAAGCTGACTTGTACCTTGTTCTATGAGCCCACCGTGAATTGCCAAGATTAAAGAGGACGACTTTCTGTTTTGATAGTTGATTTGATACTGCTGTGACTTGGCTTTTAAATCTTGAAAACTTTTATTTGTTCCCCATAAGCCTTGCTGATGAGTACAACTTAGAAAGATAAAACCGCTGATAAATAAGAAAATGAAAAACCTGAAAAAAAACATATCTTTAACTAACTTTTTATCTCTTGACGTTAAAATGATGAAATAATATCAATTCTACATCTTGTAGATTAAAATGAGTAGAATTATATGGAGAAATAACATGCAAAAAAGATTCCTTCGTGAAAAATTAGTTGGAAATCGCATTTACTTAAAAAAACATCAAGTTGAGTTAGCTCAAACAATGTATGAATATATTAATAGGGACCGTAAGCGGCTTGATCAATTTTTACCTTGGGTTGAGTATATTAAAACGATTGAAGATGAATTGGATTATATTAAGTTAACTCATCAGCAGTGGCAGAATTGTACATATTTTGATTACGGTATCTTTGATAAAAACTCTGATGTTTATATGGGCAATATTGGTGTTCATGGAATCCAGTGGGAGCATAATAATGCTGAATTGGGCTATTGGATTTTAGGAGATTTTGAAGGAAAAGGGTTTATGACTGAGGCCGTTCGAGTTCTGGAGGAACATTTGTTTGACCAGGGGTTTCATCGCATCCAAATTTGTTGCTCGGATTTAAATTTAAGGTCCGCTGGAGTTCCAAAAAGAGCTGGTTATCGTTTTGAAGGAGTCTTACGTGAAAACTCAATTGAAAAAGGTCAGTATCGCAATACTCGAGTTTATTCGAAGCTCGTGGGTGAATAATGTTTATTTTTTTTACAGTCGCTCATTTATTGTATGAAATTTAAGCAGTATTTATCGCTAATTAATTAAAATCATGATCAAAAACTTGGTGTGGTCTTTGCACCTTAAAGTAAAAACTATTTAATTTAAGGGATTTAGATCATGTTAAAATTATTTTCTCACTTAAAAAAAACTTCAGTAAATAGCTTCTTAGTTATTTCAATTCTTTTGCAGCAAACTTCTTTGAGTTTTGCTCAAACTTCTTCTGCGGATTTAAAGCCAAAAGAGGTCGAAATTTATCAAACGGCTAACTCACAACTTTATGAGGCTCAAAGATTGCTTACGGGTAAAGACGATGGTGAAGAAGCTTATGAATTATTAAGAGATCTGCTTAAAAATGATGAAACTATTAATGAAATTTCAAGAGAAAAAATTCAAAAAGCGACAAATATGATTGATAAATATTCAATTGGTCGGTTCTTTAGTCGAATGGCAGGACATTTAAATTTTACTCGTTTTGAAGAACGTCCCTATATAAAGGCTAAATATTTATTGGCAGAAGCTATTATGGATTCAAGAGTTGCCTTAAATGAATCTAGTGATAGTGAAATCTTATTTGTGGAAAAACTTCTTAAAAATTATTTTTATCCAGGCCATGCAGATAAAGTTACTATTCATTATCCAAGTATTCCTGAGTTTGCTTTTGAGACTTGGGCCTTAACCAATGAGAATATTATTGCCGAAAAGGTTGGAGCGTCGACTGAAGTTGTTGAAAATGCGGATATGCCTCTGAATGGTAAAAATGGAAAAGGTTATAATGAGATTACTGAAGAAGAATGGATTGAGCTTGTTACAATTGTAGGAGAGCAAGTTTTAAACTGGGCGATGTTGAGAGATGAATATAGTGATGTGAAAAAAAGAGTTGTTAATAGATACCTATATCAATCAATGCTTATGCAAGCAATTGCAGAACCAGGGTCAGTTTTGTTGGATCCACAATTACAAGCTTTTGTTAAGCAAGTAAAAATTGAGATTGACCTTGGTGAAACTCAAGACATTTCCCCACAAGAGCAGGCAGCTTATCTTTCTAGCTTTGGTGAGGATATTTTTAAAGCTGATGACTTAGGTGTTTCATTTGATCTCACTAAGTTATTTGGTTTAGAAAGAAAAGGAACCATCTCTAATTTAGAGCTAAATTTAAAAAAATCTAAATCTGATCCAGCAAGAACAAGTCTTTCGATTGTTTCAAGTGTGTCAGGCGAAGATTTAATGTTTTTAAGATACTTACAAGTAGCAACTGTTGGTATAAAAGAAGCTCCTGTACTTTTAAAAACTAATGCCGCTCAAAAAACGATTCATGTTTTAGATAAAATCTTTGATACAATTGCGACGTGGTCTATGGCCGTTTCAGGTCCCAAAGCTACTTCTCCTGGTGTCTTTAATGGTATCGTTCATGGTATAAGAGTTGCTGGAGGATGGATTGTAAAAATTCCAAAAACAGCTTATGATACGATCGGAAAAGTTGCCAATAGCAAAGCTGGGCAAGCAATAGGAAAAACTATTAAAGAGAACCCTTATTTGCAAAATGGTTCCCTGATGAAAGGACTTGTTGTTCTAAGTGCTATTGCTGAAATCACAACTGCGGCTATAGAGTACCAATATACTGAAACAAAACGAGAAAAACTAGATTTGATTTCTGAAACGGGGGCCAGGCTTGCAGCGACAGGAACTTATTTGATTCCAATTGTGGGGCAAGTAGCTGCAATTGTCGACTTTACTGATCTTATTATTGATACAGGAGTTGAAACGGCAGATATTTATCGTGGTGTAGGAAAGATCGCTGCTTATGGAACCTTAGCTTATTATGGGTATACGCCAACAACAATTGAGCTGGCCCAGTTAGAAAACGCCTACGGAATTCCAAGACATAATGTAAAACTTGCTTTGCATGGAGCTTGGATTGAAGATTTAGAAGATGCACAAAAAAGACAGATTGAACTTTTTAAAGAGATGGAGAATATCACTTTAAATAATTTAATTGTACTTTATCGTGCACATCGAACTTTAGATAGAGGGGCCAATACAGACTTTGGTGAAAAAATTTATGAATATAGTCAACAATATGATTCAAATTTAGAAATGATGAAAAAAACGGAACAAACAATACAGAAAGAAATAATAAAATTTGAAAATCAAACTCATGAAAATGAATTGTAGGAAATCCTACAATTCATTTTTATAATACTCTTCTATTCTTACGCTATGAGAGAAAGACATATTTCTTGTAGATTTCTTCAGTAGTAAATTTTACGAATCTTCCCTTAAAATCTTATTTTATGAAACAAAGACAAGTTGAGCGTTATAGACAAGTACTATAGGGCCTAGCTCTCTTAATTGGTTTTATCTATGAGACCATTGGTAAATTCAATTGGATTATGATGGAAAAGCAAAATAAGATGGTTAAACTTATACAAATTAACAAGGGGAAAAGAATGAAATGTAGATCGATTGTTACGAGTACACTTCTTTTGGCCTTTCTTCAGTTTGGTTGTGCTTCAAATATGGATCAATCAAATAAAGAATATGTCAAAGGAGAGGCTAAGCCTAATGAGTTTTGGTGGCCAGAAAGACTTGATTTAAAGCCACTTCGTCAGCATGCGAAGGAGTCTAATCCTTATGGAGAAAAATTTGACTATGCAAAGGAATTTAAGAAGTTAAACATTGATGCAGTTAAAAAAGATATTGAAAAAGTTTTAACTGACTCACAGGATTGGTGGCCAGCTGATTATGGACATTATGGCCCCTTTTTTATTCGTATGGCCTGGCATAGTGCTGGTACTTATAGAGTTATGGATGGCCGAGGAGGCGCTGGCGGAGGTCAACAAAGATTTGAACCGCTTAATAGTTGGCCGGATAATGTAAGTCTAGATAAGGCGAGAAGACTTCTTTGGCCTATAAAAAAGAAATATGGAAAGAAAATCTCATGGGCAGATTTAATGATTCTTACAGGAAATGTTGCGATGGAATCGATGGGATTTAAGACAATTGGTTTTGCAGGTGGAAGAGTCGATGATTGGGAAGCAGATCTTGTTTACTGGGGGCCAGAAAAAAAGATGCTTGCCGACAAACGTTATCACGGAGACCGCAAACTAGAAAAACCTTTAGCAGCAGTTCAAATGGGACTTATTTATGTCAATCCTGAAGGGCCTAATGGAAATCCTGATCCTCTTGCTGCAGCTAAAGATATTCGTGAGACCTTTGGTCGAATGGCAATGAATGATGAAGAGACTGCAGCTTTAATTGCTGGTGGCCATACATTTGGTAAAGCACATGGGGCGCATAAACCTGAAGAGTGCTTAGAAGAAGAGCCAGCAAATGCTCCAATTGAACAACAAGGATTTGGTTGGAAAAATAAATGTGGTAAAGGACACTCTGAAGATACAATCACAAGTGGTTTAGAAGGGGCTTGGTCAGCAGCACCAACACAGTGGACTATGCAATATTTAGAAAACCTATATAGATATAAATGGGTAAAAACAAAAAGTCCTGCTGGTGCGACTCAGTGGATTCCTGAGAAGGGACAAGCTGCAAATTTAGTTCCGGATGCACATCTAAAAAGAAAAAGACATGCTCCAATTATGTTTACAACCGATCTTTCTTTAAAAAAAGATCCAAAGTACAGAGAGATTACGCAGAGGTTTTTAAAGAACCCAAAAGAGTTTGAACTTGCTTTTGCAAGGGCTTGGTTTAAGTTAACTCATAGAGATATGGGACCTAAGGCGCGTTATATAGGTTCATCAGCACCTAAAGACTCATTTATGTGGCAAGACCCTGTTCCAGCTGTAAATCACAAATTGATAAATAGTAATGATATTGCTCGCTTGAAAAGAAAACTCTTGCAGTCAAAACTTACTATTCCTCAGCTAATAAGAACGGCATGGGCATCAGCGTCTTCTTATCGAGGAACAGATATGAGAGGAGGAGCTAATGGAGCGAGAGTTAGACTTTTTCCTCAAAAAAACTGGGAAGCAAATAATCCAAAAGAATTAAAAACAGTTTTGGCCGAGTTAGAAAAAATACAAAAAAGTTTTAATCAATCATTACCTAAAGGAAAGAAAGTTTCACTTGCAGACGTTATTGTTTTGGGAGGATCAGCAGCAGTTGAAGCAGCAGCTAAAAAAGCTGGAGTTTCTGTTAAGGTTCCTTTTAAACCTGGGAGAACTGATGCTGGCCAGAAGCAAACAAGTGTAGAGTCTTTTTCTTATCTTGAACCAAAAGCAGATGGGTTTAGAAATTATTATAACAAAAATGAAAGCTATGCTTCTCCGGCAGAAATGTTGATTGATAAAGCAAACAAGTTAACTTTAACTGTTCCTGAAATGACTGTTTTAGTTGGAGGTATGAGAGTTTTAGATGCAAATTCAAATGCTGTCGATCATGGTGTTTTTACGAAAAGACCAGGTGTGTTAACAAATGATTTTTTTATTAATCTTTTAGACATGTCTACTAAATGGCAGAAGTCTAATAAAGCAGGTCTGTATGAAGGAGTTGATAGAAAGTCAGGTAAATTAAAATGGACGGCAACTCCAGTAGACTTAATTTTTGGGTCTCACTCGGAATTAAGAGCAGTTGCTGAGGTCTATGCTGCAAATGATGGTAAACGTAAATTTGTAAAAGATTTCGCAGATGCTTGGGTTAAAGTGATGAGACTTGATAGATTTGATCTAAAGTAATTTTGTTCGTAAGTCTAAAATGCAATAAGCTCCGGCCAGAAGTTATCTCTGGCCGGATTTTTTGTTTTCAAAGAGATCTAGGAATTAAAACTTCTTTACTCAGTTAAATTTCTCTTTGATCTGTGCTTCTGACTTGATAAAATCCCCTAATATTCGTAATTTATTTATCAAAAAGTTTCAAAAAGGAATGCAGTATGTCGCAAAAATTAAATTCATTTAACAGTCAAACGACGCTAGAGGTAGAAGGAACAGAATATGAAATTTTTTCTTTAAAACAAGCGGAAAAAAATGGCTTATCTAATCTAAGTAAGCTTCCTAAGTCGTTAAAAGTTTTGGCCGAAAACCTTTTACGAAAAGAAGATGGTTCAACTGTAAGCAAATCTGATATTGAAGCGATGAATAAATGGGTAGATAAAAAGAAATCTAATAACGAGATTAATTTTTATCCGGCCAGAGTCATGATGCAAGATTTTACCGGTGTTCCAGCAGTTGTTGATTTAGCAGCAATGAGAGATGCCATTAAAAATCTTGGAGGTGATCCACAAAAAATAAATCCACAAGTTCCAGTAGATTTAGTTATTGATCACTCTGTTATGGTCGATAGTTATGGAAATGCCTCTTCTTTTCAAGAAAATGTGGTTTTAGAGTTTGAGCGTAATAAAGAAAGGTATGAGTTTTTAAAGTGGGGACAAAATGCTTTTCAAAACTTTAGAGTTGTTCCTCCAGGAACAGGAATTATCCATCAAGTTAATTTAGAATATACAGCACAAGTTGTATGGACTAATGATGAAGAAGGGAAAAAAACAGCTTATTGTGATAGTTTAGTTGGGACAGACTCCCATACAACGATGATTAACGGTCTTTCCGTTTTAGGTTGGGGTGTTGGAGGAATTGAAGCTGAGGCTGCTATGTTAGGGCAGGCAGTAACGATGCTTATTCCTGAGGTTGTTGGGTTTAAACTTACAGGAAAATTAACAGAAGGTGTGACTGCAACAGATTTAGTTTTAAGAGTGGTAGAAATGCTCCGTCAAAAAGGTGTCGTTGGAAAATTTGTTGAATTTTATGGAGATGGCCTTGAGCATTTGAGTCTTGCTGATAGAGCAACTATTGCGAATATGGCCCCTGAATATGGGGCAACAATGGGATTTTTTCCTATTGATGAGGAAACGATTCGTTATCTAAGGTTTACCAATAGAGATGAAGAACGAGTTAAATTAGTAGAAGCTTATGCTAAGGAGCAAGGTCTTTGGCGAAATAAAGGTGACGCACCTGAGTATACTGATACTTTAGAGTTAGATATGGCCGATGTAAAAGCAGCTATATCAGGACCTAAAAGACCACAAGATAGAATAGAATTAACGAATGCGAGTTCAGCTTTTAATAAAGCCTTAACAGAAACCTTTAAAGTCAACGAGGAAAACCTAAATAATGAAATAGAAGTTGAAGGACAAGATTTTTCTATAAAGCAAGGGGATGTTGTGATAGCTGCTATTACGAGTTGTACTAATACTTCTAATCCTTATGTTATGATTGGAGCTGGACTTGTGGCAAGAAAAGCTAGAGCTAAAGGCTTGAAGGTTAAGCCATGGGTAAAGACATCCCTCGCTCCTGGGTCGCAAGTTGTTACTGATTATTTAGCGGCATGTGACTTACAAAAAGACTTAGATGCCCTCGGATTCAATCTTGTGGGGTACGGTTGTACGACATGTATTGGGAACTCTGGACCGCTTAAACCAGAATTCTCTAAGGCAATAGCTCAAGGAGACTTAGTGGCAACTTCTGTTTTATCAGGTAATAGAAACTTTGAAGGAAGAATCTCTCCTGATGTGAAAGCAAACTACCTGGCATCTCCTCCTTTAGTTGTAGCCTATGCGATTGCAGGAAATATGAAAATCGATATCGTTAATGATGCTCTTGGGAAAGACAAAGACGGTAATGATGTTTATTTGAAAGATATTTGGCCTTCGACAATTGAAATAGAAGCAGAAGTTCAAAAATCTCTTACTCCAGAAATGTTTAAAAAACGTTATTCTAATGTTTTTGAGGGAACAAAAGAATGGCAAGAGATTCAAACTTCTACTGGTGAAACTTATAACTGGAATGATGATTCGACATATATTCAGAACCCTCCATACTTTGAAGGTATGCAAGTTAATACCGATCAAATAAATGATATTAATTCCGCGAAAATTTTAGCTATTCTTGCAGATTCAACGACGACGGACCATATTTCTCCTGCAGGAAATATTAAACCTGATTCGCCTGCTGGAAAATACCTCCAAGACCATGGGGTAGGGATTAAAGATTTTAATTCTTATGGATCTCGACGAGGAAATGACCGAGTAATGACCAGAGGAACTTTTGCAAATATTAGAATAAAAAATGAAATGCTAGATGGAGTTGAAGGGGGCTATACAAAATATGATGGTAAGCAAATGCCAATCTTTGATGCGGCCATGGAGCACAAAAAAGATGGTGTGGATTTAGTTGTTATAGCAGGTAAAGAGTATGGAACTGGTTCATCTCGGGATTGGGCAGCTAAGGGAACTCGCTTACAGGGCGTAAGAGCTGTTATTGTAGAAAGTTTTGAAAGAATTCACCGTTCAAATTTAATAGGTATGGGTGTATTACCTTTAGAATTTATGGATGGAGAGAATCGTAAAACATTAAAACTTAATGGAGATGAAAAGATTTCTATTAAGAAAATAAATGATTTAACTCCAGGGGGAACACTTCCTTGTGAGATTGAGTATGCAAATGGTGAGAAGAAAACAATTACATTGAAATCACGTATTGATACTCAAAACGAGTTGAACTATTTTAACAATGGTGGAATTCTTCATTTTGTTTTAAGAAATTTAAATAAATAAATAAATATATATAAAGTCCTAAGCTCGAACTAAGGTTTGGCTTAGGACATGTATTATATTTTAAATTGACTTAGTCGATACCGGCTTTCAAAAAAATCTTTTACTTCATCTTCTTGAGAATTAAAAAAATGAAAAAAGTCTGGAACAAAAGGTGAACAAAGGGCCAATAGACTTAGGATAAGACCCATGCCAAGTATTGTCGTTTCTATACCTATCTCGGCCATAAGAATCCCAATAATCGCAATTGAAATAGGGTTAATTCCCTGGCACATAAAACTAAGGATTGCTGAAACTCTTGAACGATAATGATCTGGTGTGGCGATCATTATTTGTGTCGAGGCCGGTACATTGCAAAGCATTCCAAAGACAGCAATCATAAACATAGAGGCCATAATGAAATAGACATTATCTCCAAGTGGAAGAAGAGCACACGAGAGGCCTAATCCAAAAATAGACCAGTAGATAAGGTTTGCTCTTGAGAATTGTTTTAAGGACTTTGCTACTAAGTAGCTACCAACGACAGCACCAACTCCTGCTGACATTTCGGCCCAACCAAGGCACCAAGCAGGTAGGTTTTTAGCTTCCTTAATAAGCGCCGGAAGAGCAATAGATAATGGGGCGACAACAAAATTCATAAGCATCGCTAATAAAGCCCAACTAAAAAGAATTTTAACTCTATAGACAACTTGAAAACCTTCTTTGAGATCAAGTGACCATTGTTTAATTGAAGAGTTTTGTGTTTGGTTTTTTTGCGGTAATGTTGAGCTTTTAATTCTGAGAATAACTATTGTTGCTAGAAAAAAAGAAAGAGAGTCTAAAATATAAGTTTCTTTGACACCTAAAAAAGCAACTAAACTACCTCCAATAACACCTCCAATCACATTTCCAGAGGCGGTTATTCCTTGGCTAAGTTGAATACTTGGTTCTATCATCTGTGGTTTAACCAGTTGGGGGATAATACTCGTCGATGCGGAATAATAAAGTGCGGTTCCAACAGAAAGAAGGGAAAAAAGGAAAATAAGTATAGGTAAGTGATAATGATTTAATATAATAAGTAGTGCTAATACTGCAGTGACAATACCTCTTAAAGCCTCGCTGATAGCTAATATTTTTTTTCTTGAAAACTTATCTCCTAGAGGGCCTACCAATGGCATAAGAAAAATTCTAAAAAACATTGCAGGGGCCATTACTGCAGCGATTGCTTCTGTGCCATTTTTTTGTTCTAAAATCCACCATGTAAAAGCGATATGTCCGCAGACATCACCAATGATCGAGATGAATTGGCCAAACATATATTTCCAAAAATCAAGGCCATAGAGGGATATTTTATTACGTAATTGTTCCATAGAATCTTATAATTCTTTTTTTATTTTCTTTAAGAGATTTTGTAAATATTTCAAAGAAAAAAACTTTCATCTGTTTGTATTGTCAATAAGTTGAGTTTTTCTTATTGTCTTCAATTATGAATTGGCCAAAAATATGGAGTGAAATTAAAACCATTGAGGGATGGTTAAACTACCCTGTTGCAAGAAAACTTTATAAAACAGCGAGCAAAGTACCAACTGAGTTGCCTATCGTTGAAATAGGTTCTTGGAAGGGAAGGTCAACTGTATTATTGGCAAAATCTTCTTTTTCAAAAATTTATGCAATTGATCCTCATCAAGGTTCCAGTGAACATCAGAGCCTGATAAAAGGACCTGTTGATACTTATGAAGAGTTTTGTCAAAATATAACAAAGCATGGAGTGAGAGATCAGGTTATTGATATTAGGAAAAAATCTATAGAAGCTATTAATGACGTTCCCTCAAAAATTGGTATGCTTTGGATTGATGGCTCTCATGATCATAAGGATGTTTTAGATGATTATCAAACTTGGTTTCCAAAACTTGCTGTTGGAGGTGTGGTTTTATTTCACGATTCTAAATGGCCAGGGGTAAAAAAAGTTTTATGGGAAAATTTATATCTTTCAAAGGAAGTCTCTTTTGTGAGAAGAGTTGAAGATACAACTTATGCCAGGAAAGTTCACAAGAATAACTTTATTTCGCTAACGGCTAATTTGCTTACTCTTTTTTTCTATAAAAATAAGCAAAAATACAAACGTTTAAAAAGAAAAATGAGAAAAAAGTGGAGCCTCATAAAATTAAATTTTTAGATTTCTTTAGCTTTTTTAAAAGCAAACTTTGCACTAAATGGCCCTATGAGTTCATAAATAATAGTGCTGCCTAAAATTATATTAAGCAGTAGGTCTTTAATGTCATTAAAATGTGGGTTATTTATTGCTTGAAATAAGAGACCTATGGCCACACCAGCTTGGGGGAGTAAAGCAAAGCCTAAGTAGTATTTCGTTTTTATGTTATCGGGAGGGGAAAGGGTTAAACCTACAAATGCACCAATGTATTTTCCTAAGGCCCTAAAAAATACATAGGTAAGAATAAAGATAATAGCATCTGAAAAATGTGTCGGTGAAAAGTGTGAACCGGCAAAAACAAAGAATGTGATGAAAATAAATTCTTCAATATGTTGGATCGGTAAAATCAGCGAAGCCCTTTTGTGTTCTTTAATATTTGTGTTATTGGCCACCAGGCCTAAAATAATTAAGCCAGTAATGCTGAGAAGTGAAAACTTTTGGCAAGGCTGACAATAATAAGAACAAGTCCGACTAAAAGTGGAAAAAGAAAATCATTTGAAATAGAGAGCTTCGAAAACTTACTTAGTAAAAAACCACCACAGACACCAATTGTAATTGACAAAAATAATTCTTTAAATAATGTGATGAAGCCATTATCAATGCCATTAGGAAAAAATACCGAAGAAATCGCTATAAAAATAATAATTCCAAAAGCATCATCTAAGGCAACGACTCCTAAAGTTGTATCTGTTAGTTCTCCTTTGGCCTTATATTGCTCAATTATCGCAAATGTTGTTGCTGGGGCGGTCGTTGCACAAATCGAGGCGAGGATAAGTGCAATATTTGTTGAGAGTTCAAAATGATAACAGAGGATATAAATTGATGTAAAGACTAGAAAAACGGGTGTTAATGATTCAAACAACGTTCCTGTTAAAATTGTTTTAGATTTCTTTTTTAAAGTCTTAAGGTTGATTTCACCTCCAATAATATAGGCAATAAAGCCTAAACAAATATTAGAAAATGGCTCCGCCCATAAATGGAGCTTTAAATCAACAATATGTCCTAGTAAAGGTTCTGAAAAAAGTATTCCGGCTAAAAGATAAGCACTTACTCTTGGAAAAGAAAGTCTTTCTGCAATTAGGCCAAAAAAATAGCCACTCGTTAGAATTATCCCCATTGTTAAAATAATATCCATGCTCAAACTATACAAAAAACTTTTGAAATTGTGTAGAGCGATATATTTATTCTTTTTTAAGATTAACTTAAAATATTTCTTATGAAAGAATAGATATAGGCTTTTATAATTGGGAATATTATATGAAAAAAAACATTATTATAACTATGGCAGGTAAGGGAAGTCGCTTTTTGGAGGCGGGCCATAATTGTCCTAAATATCAAATTAATGTGAAAGGAAAGGATCTTTTTGAATGGTCTATGGAAAGCTTAAGTCAATGTATTTCTTCTGATGATTTGATTAGTTATGTTGTGCGAAGGCAAGACCTTGCCTCTGACTATATTGCTAAAAAAAGCTTAGCAATGTTTCCTCATGTTTCTTATCAGATAATTGAAATTGAGGAATTAACTGATGGGCAAGCTTCAACAGCATTATTAGCACTTGATTCTTGTAAAAAATCTGATGCTCTAATTATTTATAATATAGATACTCATGTTGATCCTAAGCAGCTTAGATTGCCACCGCTAAAAGGTGTTGATGGCTGGATTCCCTGTTTTACACCTCCAGGAGACCATTGGAGTTTTGCAAAAATTAACGAAGATTCAAATAGAGTAACGGAGATTAAAGAAAAAGAGAGAATTTCATCCTATGCGACTATTGGTCTTTATTATTTTAAAACAGGTCATCTTTATGAAAAGTATTATAAGTTATTGTATGACTCCTTTGATCATAATATGGGATTAAAAGAGAAATATGTTGCTCCTATTTATCAAATGATGCTAGAGAATGATTGCTATATCATAATAAATAAACTGCCCAACGAAGCTGTAATAGCCTTAGGGACACCGCAAGAGGTAGAGTCATTTGTTGCAAAAGAATAACTAAATTAGCTTATTGTTTATTGAATAAGTATGATGAATTGATTATTTTGCTTTAAATATTCATTATGAAATAATAGATATTGGGCAATAGATGAAAGGATAAATATGCGCGATGAAGATAAGAAGTCATTAATTATTGATCTTGATGGAACGCTATGTCATCTTAAGAGAGAAAATGAAGGTTATCAAGATGTACTACCGGTTTATGAAGTCATAGAAAAGATGCATGAGTGGAAAAAAAATGGCTTTAAAATTATTATCTATACCGCCAGAAATATGAGAACATTTAATGGTAACTTAGGTCTTATAAATGTACATACAGCTACAATAATTATCGAATGGTTGGATAAGCATAACGTTCCGTACGATGAAATTTTATATGGGAAGCCTTGGCCAGGACATAGAGGTTATTATATTGATGACAGAGCTATAAGACCGAGAGAGTTTGTAGAAAACTCTGAGTCAGAATTAGATCATATCATAAAAAAAGACAGGTTTGAGTGTTGATAATAGAAAGTTGCTTTTTTCTAAATTATGGAAAATATTTTGATGAAACTTTTAAATCCAATTAGTTATTTTTTTTATCTTTATATGAATATCTTCACCTCATTTACGCTTTTATAATATCATATTGCAATTTCCTCTTTATTTGTATGTGAATATATTTGATGGAATGAATGAAAGTCTTGCTTATTTATTATTTTCTCTACCATATTATTTACAACATTTTTTTTCACTTTTTTTTTGTTTTTATATTTTAAAAAAAGAAAAAAAACTTTACTTTTTTATTTTTCCAATTCTAAGTTTGTTTTTTAATCTCATTCCTAATTTATTTTTAATGCTCTCATTTGCCCAAGATTCTCATGCTCTCTTTTGGCCAATTGTCTGCTTAAGTTTCACGAACTCAAGAAATTCTAAAATAGGACAAGTTTGTTTACTTTTGTTTTTATTTGTTACTTATGAATTAGCATGGTTATTACTTTTTATTTTAGCTATATTTTTCTTTTTGCAAAAACAAAATAAAAGAGGAACTTTAGCTTTGGCCCTTTCAACTTTTATTTTAGTTTATATTTTTCTGATTGCTCCATCACTTAGAAATAATGTTAATATTAATGAGCTTTTGACAAAAATGCTTAGTCTAAATCATCTTTTTATTATATCGGGGCTAGTCTTATCAACGATCTTTATTTTAATTAGATCGTATATACCTTTTAAATATCAAAGACTTTCTACTTTGTTGTGTGTTTTTTTTTACTGTAGCTTTTTTTATTATGTTTATATGAATACTTTAATTTATATTTTTATATTTCACTGTCTCTTTGCTTCATTATGGTGGTGTATTAAACTTTAAAAAAGCGTTAAAAAATCAAGGAACTTGTTATTATCTTCCTCGTATACCTTATGAGTATACGATTGATAGTTATGGAGTTACTAATGTTATGTCTCACTTGTACTCACTGGCTTTATCAGATAATAGAGTTGTAAATACAGTAGTATTAACTGATGTAAGGAATTGGATTTCCGGTGATTTTAAGCTAGAAGACCATTGTGAAAGTAGAGATGTTCTACTTGATGAATATATTCTTTTAGATGATATTCATGGACGTAAGTATAAATTTATTCCCAATGCTTACAAGAGAATTATATATAATGAAAAAGAGGCGAAATAATTATGTCTAAAAAAATTCTTGTTGTCATTCCCATGTATAATTGTGAAAAGCAAATTAAAAGAGTACTTGATGAGTTTGACGAAAAAACGTGGGCGTTAGTGACTACGATTCGGATACTTGATAACAGGAGTACGGACAAGTCTATCCACAACGCCTTAGATATAATCAATAATGGTTCGATGGATAAGGTGTGTGTCTTCTTAAATGAAGAAAATGTCAACTTGGGCGGGACGCAAAAAATAGCTTTCCAAATGGCAATTCAGGAAGAATATGATTATGTAAAATGATCCGGACCTTGATGTTGTCTTTGGTGCACGCTTTATATCGGGATCAAATCTTGTAGGCTATTCTTATTTGAGAATATTTGGTAATGTTATTTTGAACTGTTTATATTCTTTAGTCACGAGAAAAAAAATTTATGACTTGGGAAGTGGATTAAATCTTTTTAGCGTGAGGTCTCTAAAAAGGATAGATTTTATGAGTTGTCATAATGAGTTACACTTTAATATGCAGCTTCTTTTAGATATAGTAAAAAAGAATATTCCGTTTAAGTATGTTCCTATCTCGTGGCGTGATGTGGATCAAGTAAGCAATGCTAGAATATTTAAAGTTGGCTTCAAGGCCTTGACAAGTTTGTTTTTTTGGAAAATAGGAAAAAGAAGGATTGCTAATCGGCAGTCTCTTATATCAAGGGAAGTTAAACAAGTAAAATAAAGGATATTTTTTATGCAAGAAACACATGTACAATCTGCACCTCATAATATTGAAATAGAAAATGCACGTTTTATGAGCGGAGTTTATAAATGGATGGCCATTGGTTTACTTCTGACAGCAGGAGTTTCTTTTTATATTTCGACAAGTAAAGAAATCGCAGGCATGATTTTTGGTAACAAAATTCTTTTTTGGGGGCTTATTATCGCTCAATTAGGTGCGGTGTTTTTTTTATCAGCAAGAATAAAAAAAATTTCAGCTTTGACGGCAACTTTGACTTATTTAGCTTATTCGGCTTTAACAGGCTTAACTTTTTCTTTTATTTTTCTTGTCTATACTCAGGAGAGTATTTTTAGTGCTTTTTTATTAACTTCTATTTCATTTATAGGGTTAAGTACTTTTGGGTATATCACCAAAAAAGATTTAGGCCCGATTGGTACATTTTGTCATATGGGACTTTGGGGGCTTATTGGCTTTGCCCTTATTTCTTTATTTTTTCCTAACTTAATGTCCGGGACGGCCAGTAAAGTTTATAGTTTAGCTGGTATTGTTATTTTTTCGGGTTTGACAGCTTATGATACTCAAAAAATTAAGAATGGAAATATTATTGGTAATGAAGGGAGCGAAGAAGATCATAAAGAGACAATTTTGGGAGCGCTAACTTTGTATTTGGACTTTATTAATTTATTTCTTATGATTTTACGTTTAATGGGAAGAAGGCGGTAAGCTCAAAAAAAATAGGGAAGCTCTTCCCAGTTTGTTGTATAGCAAGGTGATTTGAAATTTTGTTTCATGGACCAAGTTTTATTGTTCAGTCCACAAGCACCAAATTGAATTGAGTTTTTTCCCTTTAAGTGATTGATCTTATCAATCGTTTGCATGAGTCTATCTTGTTTAAGTAAATTCGTATTATCGAAAAAATTTAATTGAAGCTCATTCGATGAGTGTAGTCCGGAAAGTCTTACACCTGCTTTTTTATATCTTTTTTGAGGTAAATAGATTTTTTCCAATGATTGAAGCGCTGCTTGAATAAGTAGCCTCGTATCATGGGTTGCATTAATGAGTTTCTTTTTTTCGTAAAGAGTTAAAAAATCAGTTTTTAAGTAGATAGAGACCTCTGTGCAAAGAGAGCTTTGGGTGCGCAATCTTGCAGCTGCTGTGCTAATAAAGTTGGCGAGGGCTTCCTGGAGATCTTTTTTATGGTAAGTTTTTTGACCAAAACTCCTAGAGTGACTTATTTCTTTTTTTTCTTGATAAGGGTCTAAAAGCTCGATGCAACTTATTCCCATAAGTTCATGTTTAAGTTTCAACCCGACCTTAGTGAATTCTCTTTGAATCAGTTTTTCATTCGCATAGGTTTTGAAGTCATAAGCTGTGTTAATTTTTAGAGAAGAAAGTCTTTGGCCCAAAGACTTTCCAACTCCCCATACATCTATAATATTGGTTTGTTTTAGGGCCACATTGATATCCTCGTTTTGAAGCAATGAAAAAACGCCTTGGTTATGATTTTCATTTTTTGCAATATGATTAGCTCGTTTGGCCAAAACTTTGGTTGGGGCAATGCCAATACTAACTGGAATTCCTACTTTTTGGTAAATTATTTTTTTGAGTTTGTAAGCAAAGGAGAGGGGATCGTGAAGACCAGTGAGTTCAACAAAGGCTTCATCAATTGAATAGACCTGAACTGATGGACATTCTTTTTTAAGAATGCTCATAACCCTTTGGGAAAGATCTGTGTAAAGGGAGAAATTAGACGAAAAGACTTCAATCTTATTTTGTTTATAAAGCTCATGTATTTGGAAAAAAGGAACACCCATAGGAATACCCATATTTTTTGCTTCTTGCGTGCGTGCGATAACACAACCATCATTATTAGAGAGAACAACGATAGGCTTTGTTTTTAAGTCAGCGCGAAATACTCTTTCACAAGAACAATAAAAAGAATTACAATCAATGAGGGCAAAGATTTTTTTCATTTAAAAGTCTCTGCTTAGGCCTATGACGACTCCAAATATTTCGAGTTCATCTTCTCTTTGAACTTCTAATGCTTTAAATTTAGGATTAAAAGAGCGCAGATAAGTTTTTTTATGTTTAATAAAGAACTCTTTACATAGGGGGGAGCCGTTATAAAAAGCGGTTATTATAGATTTATGTTGAGGTTTTAAAGATCGATCAATAATGAGAATATCGTTGGGTTTTATTTCTGGCAGCATGGAACTGCCCCTGGCTCTTGCAAAAAAAATGCTTTCACGGTTTTTCATAAACTTTTCATCTAATGATAGAAAAGGCTCTATGAAGTCTTCAGTGATCCCAAAAAGTCCGCAGTAAAAAATATTGTTTTTTAAAAACATGATTAAATAATACGCATCCGTATATTTTCCGTAAATACGCAGAGCTCTATGATTTTTTTTGAGATGAGGCTATACCTCTTCATCTCCAATAACATCAAGCTCTCTTTGGGTACATGGGCCAAGGTGGTCTGAGCTTATTTCATTACCGTGAGCATCCTTGTGTCCATGCAACCAACCTTGTTTGCTTATACAAATTGAATGTAGGGCCGATGGATTACCTGGAGGGATATGGCAAATGATGATTTTTTGTGAATTAATATTTCCTTTTTTATCTTTGCAGTAATATTCTGAGAGCTCATCATAAGAGTGCTGTACAGGTTTGTTGATGTTTTCATATTGATCATCTATCGGGTCCTCTATAGGCTCTTCTATGCTTTCGACCGTATCTTCTTCGATAATAGTAGATTTTTCACTTGGGAGTTGAATTGGTGTTTCAATGCAGGAAACAAATTCATTCGAATTTTTTGAAAATAAAGCCTGACAACCTGTCGTCTCTTGGCAGTCTTGAGCAGTATCAATTTCTATACATAAAGAAGCAAACTCAACAACATCATCTGAAGTACTAATTTGGCGGTCAAGTTTATTAAAGTGAGTTGTATCATTCTCACAGCTCATAAATAAAAAAGGTAAAGAAATCAAAATGAGAAAAGTGTTTTTAAAGATAAGGTTTTTCAACTTTAAGTCCTTTGCTTTTGGTATTTTTGCTCTAAGTTTAAGTATATAAGAAAATTAAAAAATGGGGGATAATTGAGTTTTATATTGTGAAATCAACCAATTAGCATTAGTCGTTTTTCTTTCTCTTAAAAAATAATGCCCAAAAATAGAGTCAAAATCAAAAATAAAGTGTTAGTATGTTTAGGCTTTGCTGTTTTAGTAGATAGAGATGATGGGGTGAAAGATGCGAGCTAAAAAAGAATTTGTAGTTTTAATGGCGATGATGACTTCCTTGATGGCCCTGGCCATTGATGCAATGCTGCCAGCTTTAACTCAAATAGGCGAAGATTTAAATGTCAAAGATACGACAAATATACAGTATATCATTACAGTTTTATTTTTGGGCTTTGGTATTGGACAAGTTTTTTTTGGTCCAGCATCAGACTCTGTCGGACGTAAAAAACCTATTTTGTGGGGAGGAGTTATTTTTCTCATAGGTTGTTTTATTTCTTTTGGAGCTCAGAATTTAGAGATTATGATTTTGGGACGCTTTTTACAAGGCTTTGGTGCTGCTTCTTTTAGAACAATTTCATTAGCATTGATTCGAGATAAGTACGAAGGTAGAGTTATGGCCGAAACGATGTCATTGGTTATGACTGTTTTTATTCTTGTTCCTGTTTTCGCTCCTGCTTTAGGCCAGTTGATTTTAGCCTTTTTTCATTGGCGAATGATATACTTAAGCTTTTTTATTTTATGTCTTGTTGTTTTAGTATGGTTTTATTTTAGACAAGAAGAAACGTTGAAAAATTCAGCTCGAAAAAAATTCTCAACTAAATATCTGATAAAATCAACCTTTGAAGTTTTAACCAATAGTACAAGCGCCTTTGCCATTTTAATTTCAAGTTTAGTTTTTGGAGGCTTCATTTCTTATTTGAGTACTTCGCAACAGATTTTTCAAAACCTTTATCATGTGGGGGAGAAATTTCCACTTTATTTTGGAGCCTTGGCCATTATTATAGGTTTGTCATCTTTTACTAATTCCAAACTTGTGTTGAAGTTTGGAATGACAAGTTTAATTCAATACGCTTTAGTTGCTATGAGTTTTTCTTCATTCATTTTTTATTTGTACTTAAGACTTTTTCATATTGATGTTCCTTCTTTATTTTTATTAATCTGTTTTTTTATTATATTCTTTGGTTCTGTAGGACTTTTATTTGGAAACTTAAATACACTTGCTCTGGCCCAGTTAGGTCATATAGCTGGAATTGCTTCCTCTGTCGTTGGATCCTTGCAAAGCTTGATTTCTGTGACGATAGGGATTTTTATCGCTAAAAGTTTTTCGACAAGTCTTATCCCAGTCATTATGGGGTTTAGTGTTTTAAGTCTCTCTTCATGTTTTCTCTTTATGTTTGGTGTAAAGAAAAAATTAATTTCTTATTCTTAAGTATAAGATTCAGGTAAAAAATACTCTAGTGGAGAGTTTTTCTATTCATGTCATAATAGGACTATGAGGAAGATAATTTTAACTATTCTCATTTGTTTTTTTCATACAAGTCTTTACGCAGAGACGGTCTGGGAATATGTCGATAAAAAACTTGAAAAGAAAGAATTTGAACGATGGAGTTTATCGAGTTGGTTATATGATAAGCAAAAATTTGTTTTACAAGATCAATGGTTAGCAATGAATACTGATCGGGATGGCCTTTTTTGGGAGTTTTATGCAGACTATGCTAAATCGCAATTTGACATTGATACAGCTAATAATCTCAATGAGGAAAGTGAAGGGTATACTTCTGAGGCAGCAGTATATTTATCTTTATTAGGACTAAGTTACCGTTATGAAAAGTATAATGAATTATATGACTCTAAAGAATTAGCTCTCAATCTCAGACTGGTTGGAACCTCTCATCAATCAACACATTTAATACTGAGCTACGGAAAAAGAAATCTTTTTGATATTGATGATTCTGAAGACTTTATCCAAAGTTTTTATGGCGTAGATATAAGTCTTTATCTTGTTTCTTTTTTTGGGTTTGATGCGAGATATAGGGCCTATCAAAAAAATAAATCTGACAGTAGTTCCTATGAGATGGAGTCTCAACGAACTCAATGGGGAGCTTTTATTGATTTGGCTTTTTTAAGAGTTTTTGCCTATCAGTTTGAAGAAAACTTTGAGTATGATTATTTAACCACAGGAAATTTTGAAAAAAGGCAGTCTAAAGGAACAGCTGCTGGAATAAGAGTTTATTTTTAATTATTCATTAGCGTCATCACGACATTTATTTTTTTGAACTAATTGAGTCGGGCCAATAGCTGCAATCGTAAGAATTTCAGGCATGCTCATTAAGATTTCTTTTGTATCGTTATCTTCAAGTTTTTTTCCTACACCAGTAGGAATAAGCTTGTCAAAAGGCTGAGTATCACCATTGATATTAGCCGTTTTTGATTCCAGCATATGTGCTTGCATAGAGTAGGGAAATATTGCATAAATAGGTATGAAACTCCTCTGAGAATTTCCTAGCATTGTAGACTCGCTTCCACTGTAGGGATGATTGGTGGTTAAATAGCTTTCTGGGCGTATATTGTCTAAAATAAGATAAGATTCTTTTTGATCAGGTTGATAAATGGCCAACACCATATGTCCTATAGTTCCATATCGCTTTTTTGTAGCCTCAGTTGCTTGGCCATAAACCAAAGCCATTCTTTCTTCGGGAATTCCAATTTCTTTTAATACCGTAAATTTTGCCAATGCGTAATCTTCACAATCTCCTGTTGTTCTTTTGGTGACTTCCTCTAAAGAGGCAAAATAATCTTCTTTTTGATAGTTTAGAGAGTCTGACTTAAAAGTAATTTGTTGATTGAATAAACGATTTACAAAGCGAGCTGTGTAATAAATATCACGAAGATCATGAGGATTAATTTTGCCTTTCATCGTCTCAATGAGTATTAAAACTTTTTGTTCAAGCGTGTTGGCTTGTCGTGCTCTTCGTTCATATTCTCCTATGAGTTGATCCATTTTAGCCTTACCAGTTAGAGACTCAGCTGTCATCGCGGAATGAGAATATAGACCTAAAATAAGTAGAAGAAAAAATATTTTTTTGATCAAAAAGTTTTTCATAAACAATCATCTTTGGAAATGAGCGGTGTTGGTCCTTCTTTGGCCAGAAACATAAGATCTGAAACAACTTTATCTAAGTTTGAATGTATATTATCAAAAGTGAATTCTTTTCTGTCTTGGGTTTCTATGCCTTGACTTGAGTTTGAGTTACCAACTTTAGTTTTGACTTTTATAGGGCGAAGTAAAACCGCTGTCTCAGGGTCTAATTCAAAGGCCCTATCTTTTGAGAAAAAGGCATAAGTCGCATCAAAATTGTCAAATTTAGCGAGTTGATCATTAAACGACATAGAACTTGCTATTCCACTAGATTGTAGGACATCTAGAAAACGAGGAGATTCTTTAAAGTTTTCATCATAAATCAAGAGAACCATATGAGCAGGATAATTATTTTTTCTTTTATCAATTAAATAACCAAAAGCCATTCTACTAGGATCCATACCTAATTGTTGATACATATGATAGTATAAGGTGACAAAATCTTCACAATCACCAAATCCGTTGTTTAGAGACTCATTGACGCTGGCCCAGTAGTCTTCTTGATGATAACTGATATTTTTAGGTGAGTTGTCATTTTGAAAAGTTACATGTTCATTTAAAAACTGATGGATTACGTTATTAACTCGGGGAGTATGAAGGTTATTATCTAGATTAATTTGAGCCTGTTTGTAAAAGGTAATAAGTGCATCTTTTTTTTGAATCGTACTCAAGTTATTAAAATTGGGTATGGAAGCTTTTATTTCTTCATAGGTATAATCATTTATTTTCTTTTTTGCCAGAGCAACATTTGCAAAGAGAATAAAAAATATTACACAAATATATTTAACTTTCATAAGATGATTCTATATTTTTTTGAGATGAATAAATACTAAACTTCCTTAAGTTTATATAATTAAAAGAATCTTAAAATTTATGATGAAAAACAATGCCAATTAAGCTTGGCAAAAAAGTGAAGTTATGTCAGTAAGTGTCTAAAAATAAAGGTTTTTATGTTGGAGTCTCGTTTTAGTCAAATTCGCCTTTTATTGGAAGAAGTTTTGCCAATGGTAAGTCAAGATGACCAGAAAGTTATCAAAAACTTTGATGATCGCTTACAAAGAAATTTTTATACAAAACTTCAAAAAATGTCTGCAGAAGAATTTTATCAATTTGATGGATTACGTAAGTCATATCTTTTAGAAGATAATGTTTGGATGAATCTCATTGATAAGATGTCTCGACTCATAAAGTTCCCTCGAAGAGACTTTTATCCTGAGGACCGCGTAGAGAGAAGGGCCTATGGTAAAAAGAAAAAACAGTATGAGTTGAATGCCTGTCATGAGCTTTTTCATGGATTGAAGCCCTTGAAGGTTTATGACTTTGGAGGTGGAGTAGGTAATCTTTCCCATTATTTAAATACTCATTTTGGCGTGTCTTCCTCAGTTATTGACGCGAATGAGAATTTAATTATAAAAGGCCGTAGTAAGTTAAAAACAAATAAAGGCATAAGCTTTATTCATACTGTTGTTGATGAGAAGTGTGATTTAAACTTAGATTCAAATTCCTTAGGAGTAGGACTCCATACTTGTGGAAACTTTGCTTTTGATATGCTTAAAGTATGTAGTCATAAAAAAATAAAGCATATTGTTAATTTTGGATGTTGTTATTCAAAAATTACCAATCATAAATATCATTTAAGTCAAAACTCACAAAAAAAACCTTTTTTAAATTATCGGGCATTGGCCAGTGCGACTTTAAGTTTTGGCACAGTTGAGCGCGATCAATATGATTTTCGTTTGAAAATATTAGATTATAAATATAGTTTTTATCATTGGCTTTATACTGAACATGGAATTTTAAAATTTTGCCCTATGAGTAATGCCAGGAGGTCTCTTTATAGCCTAGACTTTAAAGATTTTGTTTCAATAACACTCAAAAGGTTTTTTCCTCATTTGAAACCTCCTGCAGAGAAATCATTAATGAGCTTTTATAAGAGTCATCCAAATAGACAACTTATAAAATATTTTACAGCTTATTATGCTTGCTCACGTTATTTTGGTGAGTTGGTTGAAGCTTATCTTTTAGTCGATCGTGCACTTTATCTGCAACAAAAGGGTTATGAGAGTCATATCTTTGAAGTTTTTGATCCTCAAATCTCTCCTCGAAATAAAGCGATTGTTGCAACTTTAAATTTAGTTTAAATTGTGAATATAACTTTTTTTATCAATAAGGTATTGATTGTAGTCACGAGAAAAAGACTCTGGTACAGAGTTTTTAACAATATCCATTTTTAGGGTAACATCGGCCCATTTTTGAAGTTTATTCTTGTTTTCATCATTTAATTTCAGATCATTAAATAAGGGCTTTGTTTCAAAAATTCTATGAATGAGAGGTATAAAGGATGTGTCTACCAAACTAAACTCATCTCCTCTAAAAAAAGGGCCTTGGTATTTTTTAAGGATGGCCTGAAGATTTTGCTCTAGTTTCTCTTTAGAGCTTAAATAGTTCTCTTTATTTGTAGCACAGACACATTGAAATTGATTCATTATTGCTGTTGCCGCCAGTTCAATATAGGCCCTTTCTTGAGCCTTTTTAAAACTGTCTTTAGGATGAAGTGAAGGAGGGGTTGTTTCGTCAATATATTCATTAATAACAGCAGACTCAAAAAGAACATCATTATTAACTTTTAACACGGGGACTTTACCAAGAGGAGAAATTTCTAAAAACCATTTAGGCTTATTTGAGAGATCAATATACTCAACTTCGTAGGGAGCTTTTTTGTAATTTAAAGTAATAAGAGATCTTTGAACAAAAGGACATAAACCAAAGCTAATTATTTTATACATTAAACCTCCTAGATTATTTTCTTCTATTAAAACGTTTTCTCTCTCTTTAGACAAATGCGTAGCAATAATCAAATGTCAATCTAGGTAGAAACTGCCAAGAGGCTTTGTAGCAGTAATTTTTGAAAACTTCTTCCCGATAAATCTTTTATAAAGGAGATTTATCATGAAGACACTTGTATTACTCGTAATGATTACGTTTATGAGCACCCAAAATGCTCAAGCTCTCACGGATGAAAGTATTGTCCCTATTTTAAAGTATGATCCTCATTATCATCTAGACGAACACAACCATAAAATCAGTTCTGAATATTTAGTTGTTGTTCCTGAAGAAACACGTTTTTTTGAAGGAAGTCAGAAAATCAGGTTTGAAAGGGCCTTATCTATTTTGGAAGATGTGCTTAATAGTGAAGAATTTAAATATAGGGTATTGGCCTATATGAGGTCGTCAGATGGGAAAAGGGCCTATCAGAAAAACTATCTCTGGAATAATGAAGATCAAAGACTTTCCAATGAAGATGTTTATGCTTTAATTATGGAAGGTAATGAGTATATGCGTCCAAATACGTTCGGTGAGATGAATATAAATTCTTATGTTAAGGCTTGTCGGTGGTATGAAGAATGGAAGACTTGGTGTCGAGGAGTTATTGGTTCTACAAACCCACGCAGTAGTAAGTGGATTGCACAAAATTGGAAGTTTTATAAAACATATCTTACGAGCCAAATGGTCGCAAATATTGTGCATGAGTGGCTACATTTACTAGGCTTTCTTCACGGGGAAGTCAATATGCGTGAAGAAGTTCCTTATGTTGTAGGCTCAATTGCCGGTCAAGTTGCTGAAGAATACTTAGCCGCAAGAGGAATTGCCAATTAAAAAATTATGAGATTAGTTTTTTTATATCAGCTTCAATCGCTGAAGGTTTTGTTAAGGGGGCGTATCTTTTATAAGGCGTCCCTTTTTTGTCGATTAAAAATTTTGTAAAATTCCATTTTATTTTTTTACTTCCCATAACTCCGGGGAGGCTTTTTTTTAAATAAGAGAAAAGGCTTAATTCGTTTTCACCATTTACATCGACTTTGGAAAATAGGGGGAAACTAATATTAAAGTTGAGATCACAAAAATTTGCAATTTCTTTATCAGTTCCTTTTTCTTGAGCCCCAAATTGATTGCAGGGAAAAGCGAGAATTTCTAAATCATCTGAGTACTTTTGATAAAGCGCTTGAAGTTCTTGATATTGAGGTGTGAAGCCACAAGCACTGGCAGTATTTACAATAAGAAGAATTTTACCTTTATACTTATCTAGACAAACAGTCTCTCCTTTATTATTGACAGCTTCAAATTCGTAAATAGACATATCCTCTCCTTCTTTAAGTTAAAACATAACTCATTAGACTTTTGTTGAAAAGTCTAAGGCCGATTATAATTTGGACACTCTTATCGTAAATCGTTTAATTAGTTGACAATTATAACAGCAAAGTTTTGGCCACCCTTACCGATAAGGTAATGAGGTATAATGGTGTTATGAAAATAAACTCATTTTTATTTTTTATTCTTATTAACTTGCTGTTTGCAAGCTGTGAAATGAGCTCATTAAACGATAGTGGAGCGGGATACCATCCTATTAATAATGGACGCTTTTCTTCAAGTCTTAAGTTTAAAGGAATTCAATCAATTGATGCTGTGACAGATACAACAGTAAATATTTATTGGGAGCATGTTGAAGGAGCTAAAGAATATATTATTTATGATGTCAGCTCTGGAGTTCCTACTTTTGTCGCTACCGTTTATGCTCCAGCTGAAGACTTTAGAGTGGATAGGCTAGACTCAGGTGTTGAATATAAATTTATGGTAAGAGTTAAAGATGAAGTTGGTTTGATTGATGCTAATGAATTGAGCTTATCGGCCACAACATTGGCAAAACCAGAGGCTCCCACTTTAATAAATAGAGCGATTCCAGATAAACTCAACGATGCGATTCGAGAACCAAGTTTTGTTGTTTTTGGGGCGAACCCTGGAGATACAGTGACTTTGTATACTGATGCTGCTTGTACAGCTCAAGTGGCTCAAGTAGAGACAAAGTATAGCTTTTTAAGTATTAAAGTTGAGAATCTTACTCTCGATACAAATTATAAATTCTACGCAACTCGCACTAATATTCATGGGGATCAGTCAGACTGCTCTACAGCTTTTGGGGAATATAATTTACTCACTTGCCCTGATGGTTATATCTATGTTCCAGAAAGTCCTGTGATTGCTGGAAATCCTTTTTGTATAATGAAGTATGAAGCAAAAGCTTGGGCAGATATAGATAATGATAATTTAGTTGACGCTTCTGAAGTTGATAATGACGGATGTGGAGAAGCCTCTTGTGTGACAAAGAATTGGGCATCTGCTTTTAATTTAAGTCCTGGCAGTACTGCTTATGGGCAGCCTTGGAGAATGATTACAGCTGAGGCTGCTAAAACAGCTTGTCAATCTTTGGGAGAAAATTATGATCTCGTATCAAATGATGAATGGATGAGGTTGGCCGAAAATATTGAAAAACAAAATATGAACTGGTCAAGTGGAAGCGTTGGAAGTGGTTGTCTTTTTCGCGGTAATAATGGGGTAAGTTCAATATGTAGTTATGATGCTGGAGTTATTGATGCTGGGATTGGTCGTAACCCTTTAGCGATGTATGAGGTTTCTGATGGAATGTCATCTGAGTTTATTTGGGACGTCGCTGGAAATGTTGCAGAGTGGGTTGATTGGGCTGCTGATGATAGCATAACAGGATCTCCTTATAATTGTCATAATAGTTGGCAGGAGTTAAGTTCAAGTTTTTGTGAAGGAAGATTTGAAACAACTGACTTCTTACCTTTTAATCCGGCAAATATTCCATGGAGTAGTTATAATAACTCTAAAGGCCTTGGGCTTCTAGAAGGAGCTTCTGGGGGGATTCTCACTCGTGGAGGAGCTTTCTTGTATGAAGAGCGAGCAGGAGTTTTTAATATTTCGTTTAATCAGTCTCAAAATACGGCCCGCAGTGATATTGGATTTAGATGTGTTTATAGAATACCTTATCGATAACTTATAAATAAGCTGCAAGATTTAAAGCATAGCTAAATTGTTTCCCAGCATCTGGATTGTTTTGAAGATTTGTTTCTCCACCATTATTACTCATGATAGGAAAACCAATTCTTCCTAGGATAGCATAGGGACCAAATTGCTTTCTAAGGGAAATATCAAAATCAACTTCTTCTTCATCATTAAGTTGTCTAACTTTAAAAATATGGTTATAGGTAAAGGTCGTTCCAAAGTCGAAGCCCTTATCAATAGCATAAGTCGGAGAAAGCCTTGCTCTTAACTCATAATCTCTTGAATAATTTCCAACATATTCATTGTTAAAATAATTTTTGTAACGAAGGTAGGTCGTATATTTGTTTAAATAAAAGTTTCCAAACAATGGGCGGCCAAAATAAGCTCTTAATTGATAATTCCCATCTGAACCATATCTTCTTTTGAAAAAATCATCTTGATCAGAGTAAAATCTTATTTGTAGTCTAACATCAGCAATTTTATTTGTTTTGAATTTAGTCGGTTTGTATAAAAGTTTAATAAAGCTTGTTTCAAAGTGGTCTCGATTATCAGACTCTTTGTTTTTTTTAGTTCCTCCCATTTCTTTACTTTTATAAGAGGCGCCAATACGGGCAGAAAATTTTGAGGAAAACTTGTAACCAGGCTCTATTAATAAATAGCTTTCATTACCTTGAATATCATTACGATCATCTCTTTTGGTGTACATCTCAGTTTCTAGCTTGAGAACAAAGTGATTGGCAGGTTTTTTTATTCGAATTGTTTGTAATTTGGCTTTTATAATGCCTTGAGAAGATGTTTGAGCATAGAGAAGAGTTGTTAGGAATAAACCTAAAATAAGTCCTAGTTTCTTCATGTCTATGTCTCCCTTTAAATTCTCTCAAGGCTGGATATACAAAATGCGTTATATTAAGACAAGTAAAGTTTTTTCACTTTTAAAAAAATTGACCTGCTCTTAACATTTTCATATTGTTTTTGAGCACTTGTCTCTACTTAAAGAAGTGGTTATATTAGGTAAATGCTTAGAAAATCGACTGAATATGATTATATTGTGATTGGCTCAGGTTTTGGAGGATCAACTTCTGCACTTCGACTTACGGAAAAGGGATATCGTGTAGCAGTATTAGAGAAAGGGCGAGAGTTTAAAGATTTAGAGTTTCCTAAAACAAACTGGAACATTAAGCGCTATCTATGGGCCCCTTTAATAAAATGTTTTGGTTTTCAAAAAATAACTTGGTTTAAGGATGTTTTAGTTTTATCAGGGACCGGAGTAGGTGGAGGAAGTCTTGTTTATGCCAATACTCTTATGACTCCTCCTGATGCTTTTTACAAAAACCCTGTTTGGAAGGACTATAAAGACTGGAAAGCGACTTTGGAGCCTTTCTATACCAAAGCAAAGTTTATGCTTGGAGTTGCACCAAACCCATGGAATTACACTGCAGATAAAGTTTTAGCCAATGTTGCTGCTGATATGGGGAAAAAAGATACTGTTGAAAATGTCAACGTGGGAGTTTATTTTGGTGATACTCAAAAAGCGAGAGACCCTTATTTTAATGGACATGGACCTCTGAGATTAGGTTGCGTTGGTTGTGCTGGATGTATGGTGGGATGCCGTTATAATGCCAAAAATACATTAGTAAAGAATTATCTATATTTTGCGAGAAAATTTGGCGCGAAGGTTTTTGCAAAAAGATATGTAGATAAAATTGAATATAAGGATGATATTTATTTTATTCACACTAAAGAAACTGGAAGCTGGTTTTTTTCAAAGAAGAGGATATTTACAACTAAAGGGGTTGTCTTTTCGGGCGGTGTTTTAGGCACAATGGATTTACTTCTTAAGCAAAAATATAAGTATAAAACCTTAAATCATATTTCTGATCGCTTAGGTCATAATGTTCGAACAAACTCTGAAATGCTTTGTGGTGTTACGACTCAGAAGCAAAAGCTAAATGAAGGCATTGCTATTAGTTCGATTATGAATCCAGATGAAGATACTCATGTTGAGATTGTAAAGTACTCTAATGGGTCAAGTTTTATGAAATTAATAACTTTTCCCTATGTTGATTATATTAAATCTCCTTGGAGGTTTTTTCATTCCGTATTCAAAGTTTTATCTCATCCCTTTAAATATTGTCGTTTGTATCTTTTTACGCCTTGGGCGGAAAACTCAGTTATTTTTTTAGTGATGCAGCACCTAGATAGCTCTATGAAAATGTCTTTAAAGAGATTTCCTTTTACTCACTTAAGCTTGTCCAATTCTGTAAAAGGAGGAGTTCCTGTCTTTATTAAGGGAGGAGCTGAGGTTATGAAGTTATATGCGAGTAAAGTTAAAGGAATTGCTCAATCTTGCTTTACAGAGATTTTAATGAATAAGCCTGCAACGGCTCATATCTTGGGAGGTGTTCCCATGGGAAAAACTGATAAGGATGGTGTCGTAGACGAAAAATTTAAAGTCCATAATTATAATAATATGTATGTTTTAGATGGTTCTATCGTTCCATGTAATATTGGAGTGAATCCAAGTTTAACTATAACGGCTTTAACTGAGTATGCTATGGAGCAGATTCCCCCCAAGAAAGAAGCTGAGACTTATTATTCGGTCGAAGAACTCATAAAAAAAGCCCCATAAAATAATAAAGGGGCTTTTGTATTTAAAAAATGAAAAATATTTTTAAAGTTTTGAAACTTGTGTTGCTAGACGAGAAGTTTTTCTTGATGCAGCAGCTTTGTCCATTGCACTTGTTTTAGCTAATTTTGCTAAAAGTTTTTGAACTACTGGAAATTGTTTTTGCGCTTCTTCTTTAGCACCATTTGAAATAAGTCCACGCAACTTTTTGATTTCAGTTCTAACTCTTGATGTTTTCCACTTGTTAGACATTCTTCTCGTTTCATTTTGTCTGATTCTTTTTTTAGCTGACTTATGATTTGCCACGTTATTTCTCCTAAAATTATATAATTAATTCTACTTATTTAAATGCGTAGGAGGATTTTTAGAACATTCCGTCAATTTTGGCAAGGGTTTTATCACAAAATTTAGCTAAAACTTGATAATAATGCTTAGCGATTGACCAATTATCTTATAATTAGCATATTATGTGGTGAATTTTACAAAGGAAATTTATCATGGAAATTAAAAAAATAGGAGTTATTGGCGCAGGTCAAATGGGACGAGGAATTGCTCAAGTTGGAGCTTTTAGTGGTCATGAAGTTTTATTGTACGATGTGAGTAAAGAGTCTTTAGATCATGGGTTTGGTTTTATAAAAAAACAACTTAGCCGTGGACTTGAAAAAGGAAAATGGGATCAAGGCCAAGTCGATAAGACACTTTCTTTGTTAACGCCAGTTGTGGAGCTAGAGCAATTAAAGGATTGTGACTTAATTGTTGAGGCTGCTTCCGAAAATAAACAAATTAAGTTCGAAATTTTTAAAAATTTAGATAAGATTGCAAAAAAAGAGGCTATTTTAGCAACAAATACTTCATCAATCTCGATTACAGAGATTGCGGCATATACAGCTAGGGCGGGCCAGGTTTGTGGAATGCATTTTATGAACCCTGTTCCAGTCATGAAGCTTGTTGAAGGTATTAGAGGACTAGAAACAAGTGATGAAGTTTTTGCAGCGGTTGAAGCTTGTGCCCAGAAGATGGGAAAAGTTTTTGTTAAAGCTAAAGATATGCCAGGCTTTGCTGTGAATAGAATTTTGATGCCTATGATTAATGAAGCTGTTTATGCTTTACATGAAGGCATCGCCAGTATTGAAGATATAGATAGCGCCATGAAGCTTGGAACAAACCAGCCGATGGGGCCTTTAACTTTAGCAGATTTTATAGGCTTGGATACTTGTTTGGCCATTATGGAAGTTTTACATGAAGGTCTGGGGGATACAAAATATCGTCCATGTCCTTTACTAAGACAGTATGTACAAGCAGGTAGACTAGGGAAAAAAGCAGGAAAAGGTTTTTATCAATATGATTAAGAAGTCCTATCAATATTTACAGTTTGAGTTAGAGCAGGCGATTGGTATTCTCACTATTGATAGAGAAGATAAGTTAAATGCTTTAAATAGTGACTTAATAGAAGAACTCAGAAGTTTTTTGCAGGAAATAAGTGATAAGCCCTTATCCGGAATGATTCTAACAGGAGCAGGGGAAAAATCTTTTATTGCTGGAGCAGATATAGCGGCTATGACTGAAATGTCACCAAAGCAGGCTCAAGACTTTGCTTTTTGCGGACAACATGTGACGCTAATGATTGAAGAATTAAGGTTTCCTGTTGTTGCAGCAGTTAATGGTTTTAGCTTAGGTGGAGGTCTTGAGATGGCCTTGGCATGTGATTATATCTATGCGACCCAAAATGCTTTGTTCGGTCTACCTGAAGTTAGTTTGGGTTTGATTCCTGGATTTGGGGGAACTCAAAGGCTTAGTAAAATCATTGGAAGACATAGGGCCAAGCAACTTATCTACTCGGGTCGAAAAATAAAAATTGATGAAGCTAAACGTATTGGTTTAGTTTTAGAAGATTTTGAGAGTAAAGATCAAATGCTTAAACAAATTAAGAACGAGCTATCGAAGTTACAACATAATTCTCCACATGCAATTGGAGTGGCCAAAACAGTAATTAATAAGGGGGCGGACCTTAGTGTTGAAGAGGGGTTAGAAATTGAAAAAAGTCAATTTGCCCAATTGTTTGATTCCTATGATATGCAAGAGGGAACTAAAGCGTTTATTGAAAAAAGAAAGGCAGAATTTAAAGGTAAATAAGGAAGGTATAAAATGTTAATTGATGAGAGTTACACTGAAATTAGAGATATGATGAGTAAGTTTGCTGATAGCGAAGTTGCTCCTTTGGCCCATGATATTGATAAAAATGGAGTTATTCCGGATCAATTAAAAGCTAAATTTGCTGAGAATGGGTTTATGGGAATTTATGTACCGGAAGAGTATGGTGGGGCAGGAATGGACTATATGTCTTATTCTTTAATGATTGAAGAGATTTCTCGAGCTTGTGGCTCTTCTGGAGTTTTTCTTTCGGCCCATAACTCACTCGCTGTCTGGCCAATTTTACAATTTGGAACAGCTGAGCAAAAAAAGAAGTACTTGCCTAGAATGGCCACAGGTGAGCTTGTAGGGTGTTTTTGCTTGTCTGAACCAAATGCCGGCTCAGATCCTGGGACTTTGGCTACTTTTGCCGATGATAAAGGTGATCATTTTGAAATAAATGGAACTAAAAATTTTATTACTAATGGAAAAGAAGCTGGCATAGCCATTGTTTTTGCTAAGACGCAAAAGACAAATAATCACAAAGGTATTACTGCTTTTATCGTTGAGACTGATACTGCTGGTTTTAATGTTCAAAAGCTTGAAGATAAGCTTGGGATTAAAGGATCTTCCACGGCACAAATTCATTTTGATAAAGTTAAAGTTCCTAAAGAAAATATTTTGGGAGAGTTTGAAAAAGGCTTTAGAGTTGCTCTATCTACTTTGGATGGGGGAAGAATTGGCATAGCAGCTAAAGCCCTTGGTATAGCTGAAGCCGCATTTCGTTATTCGCGAATGTATGCGACTCAAAGAGTGCAACATGGTGGACCAATTTCTAATTTACAAGCGATTCAGTTTAAAATTGCAGATATGAGCACTAAGATTCAAGCAGCGAGACTTTTAGTTTATCATGCTTCAGATTTAAAAGATAAAGGTCAAAACTATACAAAAGAAGCAGCTCAGGCAAAATTATTTGCATCAGAATCATGTATGGAAATTACGACTCAGGCCATTCAGGTTCTTGGTGGAAATGGTTATACTAAAGAGTATCCTGTAGAAAGATTTTTCAGAGATGCTAAAATTTGTGAAATTTATGAAGGAACTTCTGAAATACAGCGTATTGTTATTGCGGCTAATGAGTTTAAATCAATTAGTTAGGCTGTCTTCGGTTGGCAAATGGATTCAATAAATGGTATTAAAGAAGCTTAAAAAGATGATAGGAGTGTCCTCAATGGCAAAAGCTAAGAAAAAAGTGGCCAAAAAAGCAGCTAAGAAAAAAGTTACAAAGAAGAAAACGACAAAAAAACCAGCTAAAAAAGTGACAAAGAAGAAGACAGCGAAAAAAACGACAGCACGTAAGAAGGTCGCAAAGAAAAAAGTAGCGAAAAAAGCGGCTAAGAAGAAAATAACGAAGAAAAAGACTGCTAAAAAAACAGCTAAGAAAAAAGTGGCAAAAAAAGCAGCGAAGAAAAAAGTAGCGAAAAAAACAGCGAAGAAAAAAGTGACTAAAAAAGCAGCTAAGAAAAAAGTAGCGAAAAAAACAGCGAAGAAAAAAGTGACTAAAAAAGCAGCAAAGAAAAAGACAGCTAAAAAGGTGGCGAAGAAAAAAGTGGCAAAAAAAATAGCTAAGAAAAAAGTTGCTAAAAAAGTGGCAAAGAAAAAGACTGCTAAAAAACCAGAAAAAAAAGCTACAGCAAAAAAGGCAGCACCAAAGACTGCTAAAAAAGCTCCAACGAAAAAAGAAACAAATAAAGCGACACCAAAAAAAGAGCAAAAAACTGTAGACTCAGCTGCTGTTTCTAAAAAAGAAGCCAAGGCAGCATCTAAGAAAATGCCTCCAAGAGAGGAGTTAGCCGAAGTCGAGTCAAAGGTTCAGGATGAAATTGCTGATTTAAGCGAGAACTTTTCTTGGGAAGATATTTCTGAAGCTATTTCAAGTCTGGACTTTTTTGTTGATCATCGCTCAGATGATTGTGCTGAAAAAGGATGTGAAAACCTAAGAACAACTCAACAGTATTGTCGTATGCATTATATTGCGAACTGGCAAGATATTAAAAGAAAAAGAGAAATTCTTAAAGAAGGAAAACTTCAGGAATATATCGAAGAGTTGATTGGCAAATATCCACCTAAGTACATCGAGTCTATTTTAGCTGACTTGCAAGATGATAAGGACTTTTTTAAGGCTTTAAATGAATTAAATATTGCAAGTGAACTCGACTATGATGAAGAAGTAGAGGGAATTGATTCTGACGATGATGATGGTGATGATATTGAAGTTGAGACGAGGTCTTTTGCTTCAACTAAATCACGCTATGAGGAAGATTAGGACTAGAAGTTATTATATCTCTTATAGCTCCTTGTTTCTAAGCAAGGAGTTTATTTAAAAAGGCCAGGTATTGATTTCATCTAAATGTTTTACTCTTAATTCTAGTTCATGCATTTTAACTGTAAGTTGATCAATTTCTAGTTCAAGTTCTTCCTTTGTTATCGAGTATCCAAGTCTTTTCATACAAAATAGATAGCGACTTATATTATATTTGTAGGATGATTTACTGAGTTGGAGTAAAGTTTCATATTGGGCCAGTTCAAGTCCTAGGACTTGGATGACTCTATCTGAAACTAGGATATCACCTAGAAAGCTTTGATTTTTTCTTTTCAACTCATTAAGTTCGGATGTGAGAGCTTCAATATATTCAGAATAAATATTTATTTCAGCAGTATTTATTGGAATATTCTTTTTATAGTCTTCACAGTCGGGATTAGCGTAAGCAGAAAGAAGATTTATAAAGAGAATAAAACTGAGTAAAAATCTGGCCATAAATGATACCTTCTTGTTTTTTTTTGTACTGTATCATTTTTATTGTTTTTTGTGACTTCTTTTTCTAGTTAATGAATATTTTTTAGACTAAGCCACCTTTTTTAAGGATCTCTTCTGCTTGTAGGCTAAGTGAAATGTTTTCACGAGTTATTTTGTAGTGAAATTCATTATCTTTATATTTATTTTCGGTCCAGTTTGAATTGTAATTATTCCAGTCTGCATTAGAAAAGATATCATCAAAAATAAGGCCGGTAAGATCCACTAGGTTTTTGAGGACATCTTTGAAGTTTTTGGAGTTTTCGACAACATCATGGGAAATAAATAACGAGATTGGTGATTTGAGTTGGTCATCATGATGAATATAGGAGATGACTACCACAAATTCTTTGTCATAAATTTCTCCATAGACATGAAAGAAACTATTATCTTTTTCAGATTGTTCAAAATAGCTTTCAGTTAAGACTCTAGTAAATTCTTCTGTCCATTCTGCTGGTAAAGTTTTACGTGGAGTCGTCTCTTCAATATGATAACGGCCAAATTGCATATATTCTCCTGATGGCGAGAAAATAGCAAAAAAGTGAGCCTTAAACAAGGTTTTTAGAGAGTTTCTATTGGAAATTTGGGTTTTGTCTGCGTAAAATAGGCCAAAAAATTAACGCTAAACAAAGGGATAAGATTATGAGTATTTATATTTTAGGTGGAGCACGTACACCACAAGGTAGTTTTTTAGGAAGTTTTTCTACAGTTTCAGCACCAAAGTTGGGGGCCCAAGCTATAAAGGGGGCATTGGAACAAGCTCAAGTTAAAAATAATCAAGTGGACGAAGTTGTTATGGGAAATGTTATTCAGGCAGGTGTTGGACAAGCTCCTGCTAGGCAAGCAGCTTTGTTTGCAGGCTTAGATCAATCAACACCATGTTTAACAGTTAATAAAGTTTGTGGCTCTGGGCTACAGTCGGTTATTCTAGCCGCTAAATCTTTGTTGGCCAAAGAGGCTAAGCTCGTTGTTGCTGGAGGAATGGAAAATATGTCACTGGCACCTCATTTGTTACCAAACTCTAGAACTGGAGCAAAGTTTGGTGGAGTTGAAATGAAGGACTCTATGCAATGGGATGGTTTGTGGGATGTTTATTCTGATAGACCTATGGGAAATTGTGCTGAAGAATGTACGACTAAATATGAACTTACGAGGCAGGCCCAAGATGAGTTTGCCATTAATTCATTTAAAAAAGCTCAATCAGCTCAAAAGGAAGGAGTTTTTAAGTCAGAAATCTCACCCGTTGTTATTAAAGGTCGTAAAGGAGAAGTTGTTGTTGAAGAAGATGAGGGGCCAGGAAAAGTGAAGTTTGAAAAGGTCGCTAGTTTAAGACCAGCATTTGATAAAAATGGGACTATTACTGCTGCAAATGCTTCTACTATTAATGATGGAGCTTGTGCTCTCGTTTTAGGTGGAGAAGAATATAAAGACCAAGCTAAGTTTAAAATTTTAGGCTGGGCTTCACATGCACAAGATCCGACTTGGTTTACAACAGCTCCAGTAGAAGCGGTGAAAAAAAACTTAGCAAAACTTGACTTAAATATTAATGATATTGATTTGTGGGAAATTAATGAAGCTTTTGCCGCAGTTACCATGGTTGCGATTAAAGAGTTACAATTAGATGAAAAGAAAGTGAATATCTATGGTGGAGCTGTGAGTCTTGGACATCCCATTGGAGCAAGTGGGGCCAGAATTTTACTGACACTGACAAATGCCATGGAGAGAACAAAGGCAAAAAGAGGCTGTGCTGCTATTTGTATTGGTGGTGGTGAAGCTTTAAGTATGGTTATAGAAAGGATTTAAATTTGACATCTCAAACCAAAGAAAAAGCAGGTTCTAAATCTGGCTTGAGGAGACTCAAGCCAGGAGAGATTCTGTTTAATGATGGTGAGAAGGCAAATTCATTATACATTATCCAAAATGGACAATTGCGCTTGTTTAAGCCCAAAGGAAAAGGCTTTGTTGAGATAGCAGTTCTTCGAGCTGGGGAAGTTATTGGCGAAATGGCCTATTTTGATGATGATGGTGGAGGAAAGAGGTCATGCTCTGCTGCCGCGATGGTTTCATCTGAAGTTATTGAGATTTCTTTTACCGCCTTTGCTAAAACGATGTCGGGCTTAAACCCGTGGTTTAAGACTATCATTAATACTTTGGCAAATCGTTTAAGAGGGGCCAATGCTAGAATTAAAGAGTTAGAGTCTAATTCTGCCTCAGTGAATTATGGAACAGGGAAACACACAGGATATGAGTTTTTTAAAAGCTCTGATATCATAAAAATTCTTGGCATGCTTTTTTTAGTTTATAAAGGGCATGGAGAAGAACATGAAGCGGGTCTGGCCATTCATAAAAAAACATTAGATCTTTATTCTCATGATATTTTTGGCATCCTAGAGTCGAAGTTAGATGAGATGATGATTATTTTAGAAGAGTTAAATCTTTTGCAGATTGATAAAGATCAAGATAATTTACCTAAAATTTTTGTTTTAAAAAATATTGATAGAATTAGGGCGCTGTTTATTTTTTATAACACAGAAAAGCATTTAACTGAGGATAAAAAATTAAAGGTTGGGAAAAAATGCCAGATTTTTCTGGAAAATATTTGGAAAAAAATTCAAAATCAACCTAATACTGATAGTGCCTTAACCTTAGTTCCGATTAATGATCTCCTTGATTATTGGAAAGAAAAGAAAATGTTTATTTCTATTGATCATTTAGATGATGCCAGGATGCATGGGATTGTAGGGGAGGCGATTGTGGGGGCAGATGCTTCATCCTTATCAATTGAAGTTAATTATTTAAAACTTAAAAAACTTCTTCCTAATATTCAGTTTATTAATCGTATTTTAGAGTCAAACCAACAAAAATCGACGATGGCTTAAATTTTTAACCGCCCGACTAAATTGATGATAGAGAAAACTCAAACTTAGTAAGAAACCTCTGGAGTGCTTTTAAAAAGGGATTTCCTTGAGGCGCTAGGCAGCAGTTATTTTAGAAGTATATAATTTCAAATTTGAAATAAGTTTTTCTGTTCAGACATCTAGA
>LULL01000133.1_pt1 | contig 38689 bp, 43 predicted proteins | sample 728161 | NCBI WGS metagenome assembly LULL01 (sample SAMN03860290, study PRJNA289734) | marine metagenome | biome: seawater column; feature: ocean; material: water; isolation source: Red Sea water column Station 149 - depth 500m | place: Saudi Arabia: Red Sea | collected 2011-10-15 | depth 500 m
TTTAGATAAGATTGAATGTGATGATAATGGCTACCAAAGACTAGAAATTTATGCTCAAGATGATAATCATCAAAAGATTAAATGTTATACCTATGATGTCATTGACAAAAAACCTGATATTGCTCCGACTAAAGTTTACGAATGGCTGGTCTACTCTGGAGCTTATTATTTAAACGCATCAACTAATTATTTAAAAAGAATAAGAAGTTATCGCTAGAAAAAAAGAAATAACATTACTGCGATTATCTAATTCCTAAACCAACAGCATGTCATCCCTCTTAAATAAGAATAAAAATGGTCTAAAAAACGACCATATGAATTAAAGTCCTAATTCTATCTTCAAATAAAACTTCAATTTTATTTCCAAAACTCAATTGGACAAACCCCACACCAAAATACTTGTGACTGATGCAGTCTCCAACATAGAAACTTTCAGATTTTTCATAAGCCTTTGCATCGGTCTTTGATTTTTTCATAAGCTGTGGCCAAGTCAATTTTAATTTTCTTTTCTTTTTCATAAAAGATCCTTTCTTCAAAACTGAAGATTATTGGTGAAATTAATTGATATAGATTGAATGGCAGAAAATCAGACTATAAAAACTAAAAGTATACTATACACCCTTAAAGGTCTAAGTGCAAAGTCTCTAACATACTGATAAGTAAGTAACAAAGCATTAATTTTTCTAAAAGATATATATGGGATCAAAAAGACATAGCTAAATACTGACTAAAGACTTAAGATATCTTTATGAACAAAATATCAATTATTGCCCTCGGTTGGCTTGGCAATGCCTTATACGACTCACTAGAAAGACAAGGCAAGAAAGTTGTGGGATCTTTTTATTCACAACCTAAAGGCAAAAAAAATGAGTTCTTTTATGATTTCAAACAAACAAAACTTCCCAATGAGCTCTTAAATTCTGATGTTCTTATTTTTAATCTCACCCCTTCTACAATTGAATCTCCGACTTTATTTAAAAATTTTTTAGATCAGACAAAACAAAGGATCATTTTTATCAGTTCCACTTCTGTTTATGGACAAACAGGAGTTCTTACTGAAAAAGAGACACCGATACCTAAAACTCAAAACGGAAAACTTTTATACGCATGTGAAAAAGAACTTCTGACAAGAGAAAACTCAACAATCATTCGCCCCGGAGGACTTTATGGGCAAGACAGGCATCCGGGGAAATACTTATCTGGTAAAACAAATATATCATCTCCTCATGCTGCGATTAACTTGATTTCAAATAATGACTTAATAAAGATAATAGAGATGTCCATCAAAACACCTCGTTATCAAATAATCAATGCTATCAATTCAAATCACCCCACCAAAAAAGAATATTATACCCATTACTGTAAAAAGCATGGCCTCACTCCACCTTCATTTGAATTAGAATCTCAACAAAAAGGCCATAAAATTATACAAACAATTCACGAAGAACTTGTCATCAACACATCTCTTCCCTAGAATAAGGTTTCGTTTCATGTCAAAATCATCCACATTCGATCAGCTTAACTTACGAAAAGAATTATTAAAAAATTTGAGTGACTTAAACTACAAGACAATGACTCCTATTCAACAAGCTGCTTTACCTGAAATTCTTGCACACAAAGATATCCTTGCCCAGGCCAAAACCGGAAGTGGTAAAACAGCAACTTTTGGGCTGGCAATCCTCAACCAGATTAATTCTAAAGATCTCTATGCTCATTCTTTGATTATTTGTCCCACCAGAGAACTCTCTGAACAAGTCGCAAAAGAAATTAAAAAGCTTGCGAGATTAATCTCTAATATACGAGTCCTTACTTTGTGTGGAGGAGTTTCACAAAAGCATCAAGTAAAGAGCTTATCTTATGGAGCTCATGTGATTGTCGGAACTCCTGGTCGTATTTTAAAGCTGATTTCAGAAGATAAACTTAAACTGGATCAAATTAAAAGCTTCATACTAGATGAAGCAGATAAAATGCTAGATATGGGATTTTATGTCGATATGATCAAAATAAAAACCTCTATAAAGTCTCCTCATCAAACCATGCTCTTTTCCGCAACCTTCCCTGAAGAGATCAAACTTTTAAGTAAAGAAGTTCAACATAATGCTGTCGATATTAAAGTCGACTCAGTTCATAAAAACTCTCAAATCAAACAAGAATTTTTTGAAGTTCAAGATGATATGAAAAAAGGAGACTCCATCTTAAAACTTCTTTGGGCTTATACACCTAAGCGATGTCTTATTTTTTGTAAGACAAAAATGACGACTCATAATCTCTACAAAAAACTGCATGAAAAAGGATTCTATGCAGCAGCCCTTCATGGAGACCTAGACCAGAATCAAAGAACAAATGTTCTTACTAAATTTATGAATAATAGTCTTACTCTTCTTGTCTCGACCGATGTTGCAGCAAGGGGGATTGATATACAAGATCTAGACCTTGTCATTAATTATGATCTTCCCTCAGACCCAGAGGTTTATATCCATAGGATTGGACGAACAGGACGGGCCGGGCTTAAAGGACATGCTTTATCACTTTTTTATTCAAAAGAAGAGAACAAGCTTGCTGAAATTGAGGCCATAACCCAAAGCTCTCTTCAAAAAAAAGATATCCATGGCCTCAAACAACAAAAAGAGCTTACCAAAGAACCTCCTATGCAAACATTATATATTAGTGGTGGGAAAAAAAATAAGTTACGCCCTGGAGATATTTTAGGAGCATTAATTGGTGAAGCTCAACTTGAAGCACAAGATGTAGGAGCTATTGATATCTTAAACATTGTCAGTTATGTGGCCATCAAAAAAGAATCGTTTCAAAAAGCGATGAAAGGATTACAAGAGGGCAAAATAAAAAATAGAAAATTTAAAGTTGGACCAGCGTAGACCTAAAAGTCTGCTGGTACCATTTGGTTGAGGAGTGCGTTAGTTAATGTTGTTTACCTAGGCCAATATTAAATTCTTTTGAATCTGTTTCAATAATTTTTGCCACTTCATCATTTGTACATTCTGCACCTTTGTGTTGGTCATGGCCAAACTCAAAGCCATTACTGATAAAAACGGCCTCATCATCCATTTCCTCTAATTTCCCGGTCCATAGGGTTCCATTAACAAGCTCAATCATCACCCATTTTCCAATTAGTTTATTACTCATAAAACCTCTCATAAAGTTATTTCATTTATTAAAGGTTCTATTCTAACATGATTTTATGAAATTGAAATTCTTGTAAAAACTTATTTCGCTGTAACTTTGATCTTAGGAATAACCTCAAATTCACAACTCATAGAATTAGTCACCAGACACTTATCTTTGGACTGATGCAACAACTTCAAATAAGGATCAACCTCAAACGAGCAGCATATCTTTAAAGTTGGTTTGATAATAGCTTTGGTAAATTGATATCCACTCTGTGTTTTTTCGAGTTGGGCATCAACTTCTACTGATATATCTTCCCATTTCATTTTTTTTAAATTTGCTAAAACACGAAAAGTCAAAATATAGCAACTCGATATACTCGCACTAAAAAGATCTTCTGGCGACCACATATCTTGAGGTCCTTGAAACTCAGGAGGAGCCGTTACGGCCAATGAGGGTTTATGCTCACAAGCGACATCAATAATACTCTCTTGAGAATCAAGCTTACTGATCGTTTTATAAATACTCATATTTTAATCCTTTTTTCTCTAAGCTTTTCCTTTAAGCATACCATGCCAATAAAGTTTAGGTAAACCATAAGCTTTTAGCATGTACATACTAAAACGCTCTTGAGCCTGATCAAAAGGAAATGACTCGGCAGGATTTCCCTCGTAGTCAAACTCAGCTAAAATACAAGAACCATACCCGGTCACTAAAGGACATGAAGCATAGCCGTCATATTTCGCTTCAAGCTCTTGCTGAGCAAAAAATGAAACAATATTTTTAGTCGTCACTGGTGCTTGTTTTCTAATAGCTGCACCCGTTCGCGATGTAGGTAACGAGCTACAATCTCCCAAGCTAAAAATATTTGAAAACTTTTTGTGTTGAGTTGTATACATATCAACGTCGACCCAACCAGCTTCATCAGCAAGAGGAGATTTTGCAATAAAATCAGGGGCACTCATAGGAGGAACAACGTGAATCATTTCAAACTCTTTTTCAACTCGTTGACCATTGTGATCAAAAATAGCTCGCTTATTTGATCCATCAATTTCTATAAGATTATGTTCATAACTAGGATGTAAATTTTTTCTTTCTAAAACTTTTTCAAGAGCATTCCTGTACTTTTCAACCCCAAATATTCTTGGGCCGGCTAAACAAAAATCTAACTCAATCTTATCCCTTAAACCTTGCATTCTTAAATAATCTTCGGCCAAATAATAAATTTTTTGAGGTGCTCCTGCACACTTAATAGGCATAGCGGGCTGAGTAAAAATGGCCCGACCTGTTTTTAGTGTTTTTAAGTACTCCCAGGTTTTATGAACATGTTCAAAACTATAATTTGAACATACACCATTCTTTCCCAGAGTTTCAGGTAAACCTTTAATCGCACTCCAATTAATTTGAATTCCCGCAGCAACAACTAAACAATCATATTTTATTTTACTTCCATCAGATAAAAGAACTTGATTTTCTTCCGGTTCAAATTGACTTATAGAGTCTTGAATCCACTCTGCTTTAGGGGGAAGTACATCTTTTTGATTACGCTCACTGGCTTCTTTTTGAAAAACCCCAGCTCCAACTAAGGTCCACAAAGGTTGGTAATAATGCTTATCACTTGGATCAACAATGGCAATGTCCCAATTTTGCTCAGGATAATCTTGAAACAGTCGCGCGGCAACTGATACTCCAGCCGTTCCTGCTCCTACAATAAGAATTTGATACTTAGACTTATTTGCCATGCTTTATCTCCTTAACATTTTTTTGATTAAGCTTTCTTCCAAAATGAGTTGCGAGGTTAAGTGCAAATCCTAACGATCGTTGAACATCCTTATTATATACAGAACTTAAGACTCCAAATATCCCTACAGACTTCGTATGATTTTTACTAATGGCCAAAGAGTTTCCTAAGGCCCCTACTATTTCAATCGACTTAGGATCTAAAACTCCTGACTCTAACAATTGCGTTAGTGCTCCGGACTCAATGATTTCAATTAAATGACCACTCATTTTTTTCAGATTTTCTCCTAACTCTTCAATATTTAATCCATGAGCAATTGCGTGAGACATAATCTCATCAAGACTATCCGTCATGATACTTACAACATTCTCAAGCTCATCAATCTGTTCAATATAAGGTGTTAAGTTCTTTAATTTTTTGGTTAAGGTTTTGATACTTTGTAAGCTTTCTTCATCGCTTAACTCTTGCAGTAAGTCTTTTAAGACTTCAACCTTAGCAAGATTCTCTCTTCCTTCTCGTGAAGAAGGTGAAAAGTTTTCATCAATAATATCTGCGAGGATACTCACCTCAGGTCTTAATGCGACTTCCTCAATAGACTGAGATTTGTTCACTTGCTTTTCTAGGCGTGAAAGCCTTTCATCTATGCTACGAAGTAGCTGTAGCGACTCAGAGTCATTCATCTTTTCTCTCCTTGCATGAAAAAAAGTATAAAGGCATTTCACAGATAAAAACTTGATAAAGATCATACTTAACCAAATATTTATCAAAAAACTTATTAACCGCCTGACTACGGTGGGGATAGAAGAGAAAACTCAAACTCACAGGCAGAAGCTGTTATGATGTAACTATTCTAAATTTCTAGATGTCTGAACAGAAAAGCTTATTTCATATTTGAAATTATTTACTTCTAAATAACTGCCAGCTAGCGCCTCTAGGAAATCTCTTTTTAAAAGCACTCCAGAAGTTCGTTACTAAGTTTGAGTTTTCTCTATCATCAATTTAGTAGGGTGGTTAAAAAACTTAATATTTTAAGTATGAGCTAAATCAAAGTTTTTACAGAGAAAAACCGATAGACTAAATTTATTAAGGAGTCCTTTATGACAAAACAAATACTCTTATTTTTTGCTCTTCTCCTCCCCAGTTATGGATATGCCTCAGAGGAATTAGCTTTAAAAACGATTAAAACTTATGCCAAAAGTCTAAAAAAAGAATTAAAAGCTGGACTAAAAAAGTCACCACAGGAAGCTATTAAAATTTGTCAAATAAAAGCTCCTCAACTCCAAGCTGAGTCTAATCTTAAAAACTTAAAAATAGGAAGAGTGAGTTTAAAAAAGTCAGCCTGCGTTTTTAATTCTTGAGCGACCTGTTCAAAAAGAGGGGTATACATCTTACAAGGACCACACCATGAGGCATAGGCATAGAAAAGGATTAAACTTATGTATAAAATGATTGTCTGCCCGCACTGCAATACTATTAATAAAGCAAACTTAGAAAAGCTTGCCACGACAGATGCAAATTGTGGAAAATGTTCTGCCCAGCTTAGAGCAAATATTACTGATATATCTTCTGATAAGCTACAAAAAATTATCCAACATGCCCAGCTTCCAGTCGTTGTTGATGCCTATGCCTCATGGTGTGGTCCTTGTAAGATGTATACCCCTCTTTTTGAACAGGTCGCTCAAGAATTAAAAACGCAGGCTGACTTTTTTAAACTCATTCCAACAACATTAATTTTTTATCAAAAAAAATTAGTTTTTAATCAAAGTGGGGTTTTAGATAAAAAAAATTTACAGCAAATTGTTATAGACTCTGCTAAAAAGATTTGAACGAACTTACCCAATTAGTTTTCTTTACTTAGTTTTTTTTCTTGTAAAATAAGATCAAGAGTCTTAAAAACTTCCTCACTAGCCTTCTCCATTTCCATCGCTCCTTGAGCAATCAAATCAATATTAGCATCCGTATCAGTTAAATATTTAAAAATCTGTTTTGTTCCACTATGCACACGCTCATGAGATTGTTCCAATAAACGAAAGCTAGAAAGATGGCTAAAGTTCTTTTTTCCCTCTCCTTGATAATACCATTTACCTAAACGACAATTATGATGATCTACAAAACTAAAAGTTTCTTTACAGGATAATATTGATATGTACGTATTCACCTTCCAAAGAATATGATCAAGTTTGGCCAAGCTCATAAAGACTTCATCATTTGTAGCGTAAACTTTGGCCAAAGAGTCTTTATTTTTTACAGTCGTTTCATCAATGACTGAGTCAAAACGATCAATTTGTTTAATCATTTTTTCAGTTGTCTTTAAAGTTGAGCTTGAACTTTGTTTTAAGGTATTGGCAATTTCATTAAAACTAGAGGTTCTTTGTTCAATAGTATCCAATAATTCAGAAGTAGAAGTTGATAATCTTTGTACTTCTTGCGCGACGACTGAAAACCCTTTACCGGCTTCCCCTGCCCTGGCGGCCTCAACCGAAGCATTAAATGATAATAACTTAGATTGCATAGCAATTTCTGAAATATTGCCTATGGCCTCTAAAATAAACTGCGCACCTTCTTCAATTTCTTGAGAAAAACGGCTTGTTTCATCTACATTTTTTTTAAGTGAATAAATTTGTTGCACAATATCTTTTGATTCAGATCTTATAGAGTCAAAAGATGAATCAATCTGATCAAGTTGATTGAGGGCTTCATTATTATTGCCAACAGAATCAGAAAGATTACTTTGAACTGTACCCAATCCCTGCTTAAGATTTTGGTTTTCATTCTCAAGCAAGGCGACTTTACGCTTAAGAATTTCTATTTCGCCTTCTTTGGCAACAAGCTTTTTCTTGTATTCATCCTCAGCTTTATCAACTAAACTGAGTTGAGCATGAGTCTCTTGCTTGCGCTGCTTGCGTTTTTTCCGACTAAAAATATCTACTATTTTAAAAACTTCCATGCCCTATTATCGGTAAAAGACAGAGGAGCCTTTAGAAAAATTAAGTTAACGAAACTACCAAGGAAGCTTTTCACCATTCGAATGAACAAAAAGTCCCGTATTTTCCATGCTTAGTTGATCCATTTGCTCTTTAAGCCCAACAGCGGCTTCATCGGCTTCAATAAAACCTTGGCCTGCTGTCATCTCAGTTTTCACATAACCTGGATGCAATAACGCAAGTGCCACTTTTGACTTTTTAAAGTCGAGGGCCAGACATGTTCCCAGCATATTGACTGCAGTCTTTGAGACTCGGTAAGCATAATTATTTGAACTTGAATTATCCGCAATAGAGCCAACACGAGATGAAAGAATACCAATTTTGCTACCTGCTTTAAATTTATCTTTAAGCGCCAAAATAGTCTTTAATGGACCTAACGTATTTATCTCAAATGATTTACGCATGACCTCAAGATCAATCTCTGGAAAACTATCAGGTACTAAAACCCCTGCATTATGAATGAAAACATCTATTTTATCAATATCAAGCTCTTCATTTATCTTTGCCATAGCTGCATCATCAGTAACATCTTTACCAGAAATAACCTTCACACCTAACGATTCTAATTCTTTTGATGAATGACGACAAATAACGACAATATTATTCTCTTGCGTTAAATATTGTTTGACTAACTCAAGACCAATTCCTCTATTTCCACCAAAAATAACAATATTATTCTGCATTAAAAGCTCCTTCTTTGTTTTTTAAAGCTATCCTGACAATTTTTTTTAATTTTTTCAAGTCTCTAAAATAAAACTCTATACTTTTACTAAACATAAGTTGTATTCCAAATAAGAGCATATTAAGATTCAGTATAAGGAGAAATTATGTTTAAAATATTTTTTATGAGTTTCATTATAATGTTTAATGTTTCTGCTAATGAAAATTTGTACCAGTTTGAAATATCATCAACGTCTGGTAAAACGCTCAAACTCGAACAATTTAAAGATAAAACTTTATTACTCACTAATATCGCTACTCGATGTGGTTATACAGATCAACTTGATGAATTTGAAAAGCTCTATCAAAAATATCAAAAAAAAGGTCTTATGATTATTGGTATTCCATCCAATGATTTTGCGGGGCAAACCCCTGAAGGAGATAAAGAGGTTGCCAAATTTTGTCGTCTTAAATATGGAGTTAGCTTTCCCCTTACGACAAAAGTCAAGGTTATTGGAAAAGACAAGCATCCATTAATAAAGTGGATGACCAAACAAGCTGGAGGAGATGAAATTAAATGGAATTTTGAAAAATTTCTTTTTAATAAAGATGGAAAACTTATACAAAGATTTTCTTCGGCCACGAGACCGCTAAGTGATGATATGCTTAAAAAAATTGAAAAAAGTCTTTCGCTCTAACTATGCTCATTTTGATACTTCATCTTTGCTCGTGCCTTTTTTTAACCGGCCTAATTTGGACAATTCAAATAGTTCATTATCCTACATTTAAATTTGTCGAGCCGGTGCAATTTCATAATTTTACAAAATTTCATGTAAAAAAGATTAGCTATATCGTGGCTCCATTAATGGTACTTGAACTGGCAAGCGCTCTCTACCTTCTGAGAGTTCAAGCAAACTTACCTATATTTATAAATCTTATCTTTTTATTACTCATTTGGCTTAGTACCTTTTTTCTCAGTATTCCTTGTCATGATAAACTTTTAAAACAGTTTGATTTAAGTATTATTGAAAAATTAATTCAAACAAATTGGCCAAGAACCATTTTATGGAGTCTTAGATCATTGCTCTTAATGACTTATTCACTTTATACCGTCAATGTATAATTCTCAATAAAATCTTCTGCCAGCCCAAGAATCTCTTTTTTTCTTTGGTCGTCCATTTTATCAAAAATATTAACCATCATACTCATTCGATAATTAGTTTTAAAAAATTCACGATGTTTATTTATAAAGCGCCAGTAAAGACCATCAACAATATGACACCAGCCATCTTTTTTATAATGACTCATTTTTAAAATATAATTTGAACTTGCGATATACGGTTTCGTGGCAAAAATCCCTCCATCACTAAATTGTCCCATACCATAAACATTAGGTCCCATCACCCAATCACTAGAATCAGCATACATTTCCATGAACCACCGATAAACCTCAAAAGGATGAATTTCACATAATAACATCATATTAGAAACAATCATAAGTCTTTCAATATGGTGTGAATATCCATACTGATTAACTTTACAAATAACATCATCAAGAGGTTTGATTTGGGTGGTTCCTTTATACCAGGCTTGAGAAAGTTTTCTCTGATGATTAAAAAAATTTCTTTTTTCTTGTTCTTCAGAATATTCTTGGTAGATGCCTCTAACAAATTCTCTCCACCCCATAACTTGACGAACAAAGCCTTCTTTTGAGTTTAAACTTACATCTTTTTTAAGGACTTGCTGGATAACTTCATATGGAGTTAATAATCCTATATTTAAATAGCAACTTAAGGTAGAGTGGTATAAAAATGGATCTCGATTATCTATCGCATCTTCATAAGGCCCAAAAAGCTCTAACTTAGAATTTAAAAATTTTTTTAATTCTTTTAAGGCCCCCTTTCGGTTTACCTGTAACCAAAAATTCTCAGTCTCACCCGGATGATGACAAAAAAACTTCTCAACAACTTTAATCACCTCTTTAGTATTTCGATCATGCTTTAAAACAAATGAGTTTTTAATAACATCAAATTTTTTAGGAATTTTCTTTCGGTTTTCTTTATCAAAGCTAAATTGTCCACCAAGCGGCTGATTATCTTTATCCATCAAAACCTTAGTTGATTTTCGAAGAGATTCATAAAAATTTTTCATAAAAGGTTTTTTCGCATTAAGATTGTATTCTTTAAAAACGGCTCGTGAAACTAAGAACATGGGTGATTTTTTAAATTTGATAGTAATCGCCCTATCCTGACAGAACTTTTCCATTTTTGTCTCAAAGAACTTATCTTCTATCTCATAGGTTAAAACTTCATCGATATTATTTTCATCTATAACTCTTTCTAAGTTATCAAAAAAAGAAGCTTCTTTTTCTAACTCAAAATATGAAACAGAAAATTCTTTACTCTTTAAAAGGTCGCGATAATTTCTCATACTCGCAAGAAAGAAAATAATTTTATGCTTATGATACTTAAAATGAGTACATAATTGATAATCTTCACTCATAAAAATGGGTTTTGATACATCATAATATTTCAGTGGAAATAATTGATTTCCCAAAATAACTTGCAAGTTCATTTTTTAATTTTATCATTATTCCACTTAAAGCAAAATGCATATAAGCTAGACGGCCAAAACTTATCATTCTTCACAAGACTCTATTCTTTTTATCATAGTCCCTGTTCTTTCATTCATTTTATTGAACAACTTCTTCTTATAGAATTATAATTAACGGATGAATAAGTATTTTTTTTACCTTATCTGTTTATTTTTTATAAGTTTTTCCCCCATATTAATCGCAAAAGGGCCATATCTTATTGGATACTATAATGTTCCTCCTCATATTTACACAACTCCTCAAGGAGAAAAAAAAGGTCTTTTAGTTAACTATATGCAAGAATATCTTTTCCCTAAACTTAAGAGAAGAGTAAAATGGATAGGTCCTTTATCCATAATGAGGGCCACAAAACTCTTTAATCAAGGAAAGATTGATTTTATTCCTATTGCAGGCGACGTTAGTAATAAGCATGCTTTGCAGCCAGAGAACTATTTATACCAAGGAATACCCTCCTTATTACTTCTTAAAAGCACTAAATATTCTGGAAATTTCCAAGGGCTTAAAATATGTTATTTTCAAACTGTTAACGAACTCGATCCTATTTACTTGCTAGACAAGAATATTAAACTCGTCAAAGTTGTAGGTGGAAACTGGTTTAATCAATGTACTAAAATGTTAACAAAAAAAAGAGTTGATGCTGTTTTTATGCCAGAGCAGTATCCTTTATTAAGCATGATGAAAAAATCACCAGGTAAGTATCAAATTATTAACCTAAAAGTTAAGCATTACCTCTTTTATATGATGTTTACCAAAGCCTCAAAGAAAGGACGAGAGCTTTTTAAACAATTTCAACAGATTAAAATGGAAGTTAGTTATGAGCAATACCTTAAAGCTTATCTAAGAGAATAACTTCAGTTCTCTAACAACTCCCATTTTTTATTTTTATCTTTACTCAATAATCACTATCTTTTGATCCACAATGAGGCATATTAGGAGCATAGGGATTATGAACTTTTGTCATTTTCTGGCTGTTTTGGATCCACTTCTTTTTCACCATGGGACAAGAATAAGCGTTATATTTCTCCCCGACATCATAAGTATTAACTATATGAATTAAGGCCATGCTTACCAAATGATAGTTTTGATTATTCGTTTTACGTTCATTTGATGCCTTAATTTTAGATAATTTTTTTTGGGAAAAACTTAATAATTTTCTAATTTCCCCATCCTTGATATTGGAAATAGCTTTCTTCAAGGCTTTTGCATATTTTTCAACTGCGTTTGCATCATATTGAAAAAAAGAATGATGAAGTTTTTCATTAGCCTCTAACACCTCAACAAGAGATTCTCTTGTCGTTTGATCAAGTTTTTTTCTTTTTTGCTCTTTTGGTTTCGAATCTGAATGCTTCATTTGAACGTGTTTGTGCTGTTTTGAAGCCATGATATTTGGACTAAAAACAACACTACCAATTAAACCGATGATTAAACTTTTCCTTCTCAAAATTGTCTTTAATAATTTTAACATTGCGCTCACCTCCATTATGAGTTTTTTTGATGAATATGATTTATTTTTTTTTGTTCAAAATAAGAAAAAACAACAGGAACCACAAAAAGAGTCACAAGCTCAACGAGCATACCTCCTAGAGTTGGAATTGCCATGGGTTTCATGACTTCACTACCAGTACTGGTTGACCACATAATGGGAAGTAAAGCCACAATTGTTGTTGTCGTAGTCATAATAAGTGGCCTAATTCTTCTTGTTCCCGCCTGTATTATGCAATTTTTTAAGTTTGACCAATCTTTTGGTTTATTTTTTTTAAGTTCTTCTTGTAAGTAAGTCATCATCACAACACCATCATCAACAGCAATACCAAATAAAGCTATGAATCCAACCCATACTGCAACAGAAGTATTGAAACCTCCTAACCACAATAAAATGAGTCCCCCAGAAAAGGCCACAGGAATGGCACTAAAGATAATAGCGGAATTTCTTAAGTTTTTAATTCCTAGATAAATAAGTATTAAATTAATGAGCAAAGCCAATGGAACCAATAAAAGTAAACGCTGATTTGATCTCACTTGATTTTCATATTGACCGGCCCAAACAAGAGAATAGCCCTTGGGAATCTCAACTGTATTATCAATATGCTTTTTTGCTTCTTCGACAAAACCGATAAGATCTCTGTTTTGAACATTCAATAAGACTAAAGATCTTAAAAGACCATTTTCTGAATGAATCGCAGCTGGCCCTGTCACGACTTGAATATGAGCAAGTTCAGATAAAGGAATATGTTGACCTAAAGGACTAGGAACTAAAACTTTTTTTAGTTCATCAATTCTATCTCTTAATTCTTTTTTATAACGAACTCTTATAGGATATCTTTCTCTACCTTCATAAAATTGTCCAATAGTCATTCCACCAACGGCAGTCTGTAATATTTTATTTATGGTTCCTGTATTAATCCCATAACGACTTGCTGCAACTCGATCAATATCAAATTCAATATAAGGCTTGCCTGTAATTTGTTCAGCGTAAACACCATAGGCTCCTGAAATTTTTTCAATCTCTTTCCCAATCTCAGCGCTGAGAGTTTCAAGAGTTTTAAGGTCATCACCAAAAACTTTTATTCCAATTTGTGTCTTAATTCCAGTTGAGATCATTGCAATTCTATTTTCAATCGGAAACAGCCACGCATTGACAAGTCCAGGGACCTGTAATTCGCTATCAAGTTGGTTCATTATATCGTATATCGAAGTACCAGAAGGCCATTGATCTTTAGGGACAAGTTTTACAATAGTTTCAAACATAGAGACAGGTGCGGGATCAATTGCTGTATCTGCTCGCCCTAACTTACCAATAGCGTTCTCAACGAGAGGATGTTCTTTTAATTTTTTATCAGTATAAGCAAGAAGTTCTCTGGCCTTTGTCATACTCACATCTGGTGTTGTTACTGGCATATAAAGTATTTCTCCTTCATTGAGTGAAGGCATAAATTCCTTACCTAACTTCGAATAGGCATAAAGACCTATAAGAAGAATAAAGAGAGGAAAAATAACAAATATTTTTCTATTTTCAAGAGTCCAGCTTAAAAGGGGTCGATAAACGTCAACTATAAATGAGCTCACTTTATTTTTTTCAATTGGTCTTAACTCTCCTTTTAAAAGATATACAGCTAAGCAAGGAACTAAGATTAACGCCACTATAACTGAACCAAACATAGCTAAGGTTTTTGCCCAGGCAAGCGGTCCAAATAACTTCCCTTCACTTCCCTCAAGTCCAAAGACTGGTAAAAAGGTAATAATGGTAGTTGCCACAGCAGTAAAGATTGCAGGTCCCACCTCTTTAGCGGAGTTCATAACTATTTGAACTCTTTCTTTTTTTGTAACTTCAGCTTTTTCTGCCAATGAGGAATAGATATTCTCCGTCATAATTATTCCCATGTCCACCATTGAACCTATAGCAATAACAAGACCTGACAAGCTCATGACATTAGAATCAATCCCTAGAAGTTTCATTAAAATAAAACTTATTCCAACTCCAAATGGCAAAGTTAATGAGACCAATACCGAAGACTTAAAATGTAATAAAAATAAAAGAATAACAATAATCGTGATGATAATTTCCTGACCTAAAGCAGAATAGACCGTGCCGATTGTCCTTTCGATAACCTCAGTTCGATCATAAAAAGGTACAAGTTCAACATCTTTGGGAAGACCTTGTTTGACCACCTTGAGTCTTTTTTTGACATTATCAATCACCTGTTTCGGATTTTCACCAAAACGCATGGTAATGACTCCCCCGACACTTTCGATACCATTTTTATCTAAAGCTCCTCTTCTAAAACTCGGACCAATATTCACACTGGCCAAATCTTTTACTCGTATGGGCGAGTTATTTTTTACAGCAACAACAACATTTTCTATATCAGTGAGACTTTTAAAAAATCCTTTTCCTCTCACAATATATTCTCGATCTCCATCTTCAATAACCTCTGCTCCAACATCAATATTACTATTTTGAATAGATTTTATTAAAGTCGAAAAGTGTACATCATAGGCAAAGAGCTTATTGGGATCGACATCAATTTGATATTCTTTAACAAATCCACCAATACTTGCGACTTCACTAACGCCTTCGACACCTTGTAAAAGATAACGAACATAAAAATCCTGAATAGATCTCAGCTCTGCCAAGGACTTAGGAGCTGACGCGCCCTTTTTATTCTCTAGAGTATACCAAAAAATCTGTCCTAACCCCGTAGCATCTGGCCCCATCTTAGGAGTCACCCCTGGAGGGAGTTCTGAACTTGTGGTAGAAAGTTTTTCTAAGATACGACTTCGACTCCAATAAAAATCAATATCATCCTTAAAAATCACATAAATAATTGAAAAGCCAAATGCTGATGTGGCACGAATATTTTTAACGCCTGGTATACCTTGTAGCATAACACTTAAAGGATAAGTGATTTGCTCTTCAATATCTTTTGGAGAGCGTCCGGCCCACTCAGTAAAAACAATCTGCTGATTCTCACCAATATCAGGAATAGCATCAATACGTGCCGTTTTTAAACTAAAGATCGCTAATAAGGCAATAAAAACAAAAGCAATAACAACAATCGCTCGATTTCGAATAGATAACTCAATTAGCCTCTGGATCATAGTCTCACCTTTTCTTAGTGCTGATGGGGAGCTGCTTCTGTGTTTTGCATGTTCTCATAACCACCAAACAACTGGGCTTGAGCATCTAAAAGAAAGTTTCCCTCAACCACAACTTCCTCTGACTCTCTCAGTCCATCTGTAACTGCAACATATCCTTCAGACTCATAACCAGTCTGAATCGTTTTGGCCCGAAAGCCTCTTTTTGAAACTTTTACCCAAACAACCTTTCTCTTACCTGTATCTATAATCGCTGTTCTTGGGATGACGAGAGGCATTCCCTCTATATTAATATTTAAAACAGCATTCGCAATCATACCAGGCTTAAGTTTGCCATGTGAGTTCTCAATTGTTGTTCTCACTTTTAAAGTTCTTGATTTTTGATCTAAGACAGGGTTAATAAAGTCAATTTCACCATGAATAACTTTTCCAGGAATAGCACTAAATTTAAGTTCAACCTTTTGACCAATGCTTACTAAAGCTGAGTCATGCTCATAAACATCCATTTCCACCCAAACATCAGCGAGATCAGATAATTCAAAAAAGTTTTGTCCTTCCTTAAAGTATTTACCTACAATTGCATTACGCGACCTTACTATTCCTGTTGCATTTGAATAAAGAGTTATTTTTCTTGGAACTTTATTTTGTCTAAACCATTTTTCAAACTGAAAAGATTTTATTCCCCACTGTCTCAACCTCTCTCTACTTTGCTCTAACATGTCTTTAAACTCTTTAGATTTATTCTTTGTATAACTCTCTCTGGCCAGAAGATATTCTTCACCGGCCGTTATAAGTTTTGGACTATAAATATCAACAACGAGATCACCAATTTGAACTAGACTTCCAGTGGATCTTACATAAACTTTTTCCACTCTCCCTCCAATTCGAGCAGGGATATTACTTTCTTTTTCTTCAGATTGAAGAACAGAACCAAGCAGTCTAATTTTCTTGGTCATTTTCATTTTTGTAGCTGGAAAAAAGTCCGGTTTAAAATGTTTGACCTGAGCTTTTCTCAATTTAAGCTTTGCCACAATTTTTGCCGCTTTATTTTGAAGTACAGGCTTTTTTACCATTGGTGTTCCATCAAGTGGACAAACTTCTTGTACTTGGCTTGTCACATCCGGAAAATCCTTACATTGCCATATAACTTGATGTTTAAGAACTTTATGATTTTTCTCTTCAATATCACTTTCATCTAATTCAACTTTTGTTAAATTCATATGACAAATAGGACATTTCCCTGGTTTATCCTCCTTCACCTGGGGATGCATAGAACAAGTATAATAAGTTTCTGAGTTTGAGTGTTTGTGCTCCTCAGTTGCTCCCGAACTTTTTGAGCCTTCATTTTGACAAGAAGCGCCTGTTATAAGCAGAAACATAAAAATAAGAGTGCCCATTAACCTATTCATATAAAGCTTCTCCTTTTACATACTTCAATGCAACTCTTTTCATATCTCTTTTCGCTTCTAGCAATACTTTTTGCATAAGTATTTTTTGTAATTTGAGTTCACTTTGTAATAACTCCACATAAGTCGAATTTCCAAGCCCATAAGACTTAGCCGTGATCTCTCTTGAATTGCGTGCAAATTTAATGGTCTTTTTTTCTAAAATATTTAATTCAGTCGAAAGTTTATCGATTTCTTTACTCAGCACCGAAGTATCTCTTTTTTTTCCTTTTATATAGTTTTCATAATTTTTAACCGCTCGATATTTTTCTTGAGTTGCTTGAGCATGTTTAGAATACTTTTCAGCTGATAAAGGGAGGGGAAAACTTATAGCGGCCCCAACAAAATCCCCATTCTCATCAATATTTGCTCTTTTTGTATACCCAATTGAAACTGTTACATCTGGTATATAATTTTGCCTAGAAGCCGTAAGACTAAGCTCTTTTGCCTTAATTTTTTCTTTCAAGCTTAGTTCTTTATGATCTTTTCTTTTTTTTGAATCAGACCTTAATAGCTGCCATGGAATTGAATTCATCTTGAGTTCAGAACTTCCAATTAAATAATCTAAGCGGTCATTCAATTGCGACAATTCAAATCTTTTATTATTAAGCTCACTTTCAATTTCCGACTTTCGAATTTGAATATCAAGAAGAGCTTGCTGAGATGTTTTACCAGTTGAATACAGCCTTTTACTCACTTTTAATATCTTTAAAATCCATCTTTCATTTTCCTTAAAAATGGCGAGTTCTTGAGAAATCTTTCTTCTGAGAATCAAAACTTCCCAAAATGCTTTCGCTAAAGCTTCTTTTTGATCATCGGCTTCAAAGTCATACGCATTAGCAAGAGACTTAAAAAAAAGAGCTCTCTAAATTTCCGTACTTTGTTGTTAAAGCTATTTTTTGTGAAACTCCCATCTCAATACCACTCATGGGAGTTTGATCGTCTTTTAAGCTATCTTTAGGAAAATTTTTTGCAGCTATTTTAAACTTAGGATCTCCCCATGAGCCTCTAGATTCTGCCTCTTTATCTAATGCCTTGGACTTCAACCTTACAGAGTCAACACTTTCATGTGAGTGAAGTGCCTTTATCGCTTGAGCAAAAGTCATGGCTTTCGTCTCAAAACAACCACTCAAAAATATAACAACAAAAAGTTTTATCATTTTAATATCTCTTTTGACTCATTTATCCATCTTTTAATGTGCTTAACATCATCTTTAGTTAATTTTTTATCTCCATGCATAATTTCATAACGAAATGGAGGCATTTGACCATTCTTTATTGAAATATTAATCGCATTTAAATCTTTTAAAGGAGTTTCGTGGCTTTTAAATGGAAAGTCTTTAGAAAAATCGAGATGCCTTTTGGCTTCTCTTATATCACTATCAATCAATTGTTTTATTCCTGGAATTTTATAATACCAAGGATATACAGTGGAATTCCCATGGCAATCAAAACAAGATTTTTTGAATATCGGTTTTACAATCTTTAAGTACGCTTGATTAATTTTGGTGTATTTTTTTTGTTCTTTATCATTTGGAGTCGATCGCTCAGTCCGCATAGTTTTATTTGAATGATCTTCTCCCCCATGTCCTAACACATAAAGACTGATTGAAAAAATAAAAAATAAAAAATAAAAATAAGCTTTTCATATATCTCCCAAAAACATCTCTTTTATCCCCCTTACGATTGCTCTTTATAATTTGTGACAAAAAACTTACTTTTTTAATAAAACTATTGTATTTTTAATGAGTTGGCTTCCATGATAAAAAAACTTAAAAATTTTGTCACAAATGAGGCACACTCGTCGTAATAAGAGGTAGAGGATGGGAAATCCATTTTCACATTTAGAAGATGAAAAGCTCATGGAGCTTTACAAGAATGGTGAAAATATGGCCTTTGAAGTCATTTACTTGCGACATAAAGACCGAGTTTATAGCTATCTTGATAAAAGATTATCAGACAAAAATGCTATTGAAGACATCTTTCAAAGTATTTTTGTAAAATTTCATAAGTCACGACACTTATATGATAACAAACATCCCCTTCTCAAGTGGCTCTATGTTATATGTAAAAGTGAACTGCTAGATGCTTATAAAAAAAATAAAGTTAAATTCGTTCAATTAACTGATGATAAGCTGCCAACAGATTCAACCCAAACGAATGACAAAATCAACCTTGATGACATTGAATCACTTTCTCTAAAGGAAAAAAAAGCTCTTGAGCTGCGCTATTATTCAGATGAAGATTTTGCGCAAATGGCAAAAACTCTCAAGACTTCTGAGGCAAATTCAAGAAAGCTTGTCTCAAGAGGAATCAAAAAACTTAAAATCAAATTACTAGGAGAAACAAAATGATTGATCCTAATAATAAAAAAGATTATACCGATTTTATAAAGGCCAAAGGAGTTCATCCCCCTGAAGAGTTAAATCATAAAGTTTTAGACTATGTAAAAAAGGACCTTAACCCTTCTCATATAGTCGTCTTTACAAAACTTCTGTCAGTCCAAGCCTTTATCGGTTTTTTAACTCTTACATTTTGCCCACAATTTAATCTCAGTTTAACAAATAACTCAGATCTTTTTCACTATTTTCATCACACTTTTGGTGCAAATATCTGCATGGCCATTTGTGGTTCTATCTTTGTAGGAAGTGGTGCATTTTTTGCGGCTTACCTATTAGGCCCTCACGAAATTAAAAAAATTAAAGAGTCCAAATTTCTCTACTATATGTCCATTTCAATGATGGCCTTATCTTGTTTTTTTCTCTTAGGTTCAGATATATACCTAACTCTAGCAGCTTACTGGCTTATGGGGTCAACTTTGAGTGGATTAGTTCTTTTTGAGTTAAATAGATTCATTCGAAAAGAAATTTTTAAATACTAAGACTTAGAAGATTTTTTAATAAGCTCCATAACTTCGTTAATTTTTTCTTGAGTTTCTTTTTTGGAGCCTGAGCTTAGCGCATTCATCAAACAATGATTTGCATGTCCCTCCAAGATCTGTAGCTCTAGCCCTTTTAGAGCACTTCTAATGGCTTTTATTTGTGTCAAAATATCAATACAATACTTATCATCTTCAATCATATTTTTAACACCTTTTATCTGTCCTTCAATACGATTAACACGACTAAGTTGATTTTTATGATCTGCACCTTTAATTTCTTTTTTCATATCTCACTCATTCATTTTTTAAATCAGACTTCTTACTCTTAAACTATTAGAAACCACTGAAATACTACTTAAGGCCATGGCCACACTTGCCAGCACGGGAGGCATCATTGGCCCACCAAAAAGGACAAGGACTCCAGCCGCGATAGGGATGAGAAGAGTATTATAGATCATTGAAAGAAAAAGGTTTTGCTTAATAATCTTCATTGTTCCTTCAGAGAGTTTAATAAAGTCTAAAACTTTTGAAAGATCTCCCTTAACAATCGTAACGTCAGATGCATTCATCGCCACATCAGTCCCTGTTCCCATCGCTACTGATAAGTTTGCCTTGGCCAAAGCTGGAGCATCATTAATTCCATCCCCAATCATGGCCACAACTCTTCCCTTTTTCTGTAATTTTTCTAATTGAGTGGATTTATCAAGGGGGAGCGCATCTGAAATATAATGATCAATATCCAACTCTTTAGCAACTAACTGGGCAACAGAGGAGTTGTCCCCTGTAATCATCCAAGTTTCAATTCCTCGTTTTTTTAAGTCCTTAATAATTTCTTTTGAACCCATTTTAATTTTATCACCAATCGTGATTGTTCCAACATGCTGCTTGTCTAAAGCAATATAAACGAGGCTTCCTATCATTGTGGAGTCTAAACTATCATTAATAATCACATCATTTTCTTTCAGTAAATTTTTATTTCCAATAAGATAATTTTGATTATGTATTTCGGCCATTAAACCTTTTCCTTTTATGACTTCAAAACTGTCAGGTTCTGACCATTCAATATTTTGTTTTTTTGAATAATCTACAATTGCCTTTGAAAGTGGATGCTCAGAGAATTGCTCAATCGATGCCACGTCTGCGAGGATACTCATTTTATCTTGAACTAACTTAACATCAACGACAGCAGGCTTTCCTTCAGTAATCGTTCCTGTTTTATCAAAAATAATAGTATCAATTCCAATGGCCTTTTCAATAACATCGCCACCTCCGATTAACAATCCTTGCAATGAAGCCCTTCCCGTCGCCACGACAACAGCAGTCGGGGTTGCCAAACCAAGTGCACAAGGGCAGGCAATAACTAAGACAGCAATAAGGTTAGAGACTGAATTTCCCCAAATAGGTTCAGCACCAAAAACAAACCACGTAATAAAAGTCAATAAAGCGAAGATAATAACCACAGGAGTAAAAATAGAACTCACTTTATCTGCATATTTTTGAATTTGAGGTTTAGAGTTTTGAGCCTCTTGCACAAAGTTTATAATTTGAGCTAAAAATGTATCATTACCAACTTTTGTGACCTTGTATTCAATAACACTTTCTCCATTTATTGTTCCTGCCAGTACGCGATCATTTTTTTGTTTAAATACTGGAATGGACTCTCCGGAGATCATCGATTCATCAATAGCACTGGACCCTTTTAAAATCACACCATCAACTGGAAACTTCCCTCCCGGTTTGACTCTAATAAGATCTCCTACTTCAACGTCTTCAATCCGTTTCTCTACAACATCTGACTGTACAATAACAGTGGCTTTTTTTGAGCTAAGCTTAAACAAAGAATTTAAGGCTTCCTTTGTTTTTTTCTTAGCCTTTTCTTCAAAATACTGTCCTAAATAAACAAAAGAAATAATAAAACCAACTGCTTCAAAATAAACCCTTTGTGTTAAACCAATATTTAAAGAAAACTGCGAAAAGATCGTAATAAACAAACTATAAAAAAAAGCGGCAGAAGTTCCTAGACCAATAAGTGTATTCATATTAGATTGGCCAGTTTTAATAAAATGAAGAAGTGATTTTTGAAATTTCAAACCAATCCAGCCCCAAATAGGAATGCAAAATAATAATTGTAAATACCAGTTTATTTTTTGCGTTGGCCAATCTTTAAAAGGCCACATGGCCAAAGAAAAAAGAATTAAAGCAAGAGTTATAGAAATAAAAAACTGAGAAAGATTATCTTGCTGTGATTTTTCATTAACCTCATCGCTTTTGTTGGAGTCGACTATGGAATAACCTAATGATTCAATTTTTTCAGAAACTTTTGTTTGAAGTTCTGGATTAGTAACTTCAAAACGTGCTGTCTCAACGGCAAAATTAACACTCGCTTTATGTACTCCCTCAATTACCGAAACTTCTTTTTCGATTGAGCTAGCACAGCTAGCACAACTCATGCCCTTAATTTTAAGTGAAAAGCTTAACATAAGATTTTAGACCTTTGTCATTTTGGTCACTTGAAAACCCAATTCGATCAAGTCATTTCGAATACGCATATTCGAAACATTATCCTCTAAATTCATTTTAATTTTTTGTTGGTCAAGCTCAACTTGAACTTGATCAACCCCGGCCAAAGATTGGAAATGATCTGTGATCTTTTTGACACAGCCTCCACAGCTCATGCCAGTAACTTCAATATCTAATGCTTTCATCTTACCTCCACATACCCCCATAGGGTATATCACATTGGCGCAATAATCAAGCTTTTTTTACTTATAAAACAACTAACGACGACAGGCCTCAACAAAATTTCTAAAAAGGCTTCTTATATCTTTTCGATAAAAAAGAAATTCAGGATGAAATTGAACTCCCATGATAAAGCGATCTCGATTATTTTCGATAGCTTGAATTACACCATTATCTTCCACAGCACTCAATTTTAAGTTTTTTCCAAGTTTATCAATAGATTGGCTATGTAAGCTATTTACTTCAGTTTCTTTTTTTTGGAAGACAGCATCTAAGCGTGTGTTTTTTCTTATATTAATTTTTTTTCGGAAAAATATCTTTGCTAATAAACTATTGGGATAGTTTGCATTTTCATAAACCTTAGTAATATCAGTATGGAGTGTTCCGCCATGAAATATATTTAATAATTGAGCCCCTCTACAAATACAAAATATAGGGATATTTTTTTCTCTCGCCTTACTTAACCATCTAAGCTCTAATTCATCTCTAGCGTGATCATATTTATAGTTTTGTTTTATCTCTTGATTATTATACATACCAGGATAAAGATCGGTGCCTCCAGAAAGAACGAGCCCATCAATATTTTTTTCATAACAAGGGTTGGCAGTAGAAAGATTTACAGCTTTGGCCCCAGAAAAAAACAAACATATTCTAATGGCCAAATTCTGCGTCTTACCTGTCAGCTGAGAGGACTTAGTCACACCAATGACAGGTTTCATGAGCGAAAATCCTCAATATAATGATTTGAAGTTTGCAACCATTTCTTATCAATATTAAGTGTATGACTATCACAAAGCCTAAGATAAGACTTTGACATCTTCTTTAAAAAGGTAATATCTTTTGCTAGCCTTTCTAGCAAAACCCATCGTTTCCACTCTACAAAAACATGCCAAGAATCAAGTCCGAATTGACAACTAGGCAAACGATAATGAAATGTCGGACGTGCCTTAACTCGATCATCTTTTACTTTTTTTCTGACTTTTTGAGCATCTAAGAACATAAATAAAGGTAACAAATCCAATCCTCTATTCCGTGTAGGATTGTACTTTAAATAATCATCGATAAGCTGTTCTAAATCTGGACTATAATTATCCTCCAAAATAAGTTTCGCATACTCTTTTGGAAAGTCATCAACATAACTTGTCAGCTCACGTGTTAAATCAATATGAATTTGAGCTCTAAGCCAGGGTGTGAGTAAAATATAGGCCCTTAATACATTAAGAATATGATCACTGTCTTTTGAAACAATTTCAGGATTAAATTGTGCCGCAAAGGCAAAATAAGCAGACTCATTAGTCCCTTTAGCACCTGCCTTGATTAAGGCTTGTTCAATTTTTTTGATCAGGTCAAACTGTGACTCTTCTAAAGGAGGTGAAACGAGTTCAGTCGGAACAAGCTCCTCAGTTAAAGGTTTCAAGATATCCTTAATGACACCTTCAAAGTCAAACTTCTTCACACGAATATTATCCTCTGAAGTTTTGGCCAACTGCTTAAGTAATTTAGCATCCGTTTCGGCCTTAAACTCACCGTAAGAGGTTTTCACCAAATAACTTGCATCTGACTCTTTAATCACCTCACCTTCAATACAATCAGTGATAATTTGTGCAACTTTCTTTGGGGTTAAATTTTGAAACTCAATTTCAAACCCCACTCGCCTTTCTTTTTTCTCATAATTTTTCATAACGGCCAGTATAACTCAATTACTCACTTGAGTAAAATTTATAAATAGGAAGACACATCTTGTCACAAAAAGACTCATTTTTTTTAACAACTGATGAACTCTCTTTTCATTTGGAAAATCGGAGTAAAGTCCATTACAATTCAAATAGATTTTTTAAAAAGGGATCATTTTATGAATACTAAATTTATTGAATTAGCTCGTAGTAAAATGGGTGCTGTTGTCCAAATCTATGCTGAAGGATACGCCGGAGAAGAAGTTAAATCAATTCTCAACCCTAGGTTAGGAGATTTAAAGGACTGGTCGGGCTCAGGTTTTTTTATTCAAAATGATTATGCACAAGATATCATTATTACTAATGCCCACGTAGCAAAAAATGCTAAATCCCTAGAAATTATGACTATGCTCACTTCCGAAGAGACTTTTCAAGTAGAGCTTATCGGCTTAGTAAAAAACAATGAGCCTGATATTGCCATTTTAAAACTTAAAAAAGGCGAGCTTAAACGACTTAAGTCTATCGCAAAAAAAGAAATCCCTTACCTTTCTCTTAAAAATGATATGAATATCACCCGCGGAACTAGCATCAAAGCAATTGGCTACCCAATGGGAATGACAGAACCTAATATTACAGCAGGAGAGATTACCAATTTTATCTCAGGTGATAGAATGAGTGCCGAAAAATTTGTCACTGATGCAGCTATTAATCCTGGTAACTCAGGAGGACCGGCCATTGATGAGGAAGGGTTTGTGGTGGGAATTAACACCTCTATTTATCAAGATGCCGACAATATTGGCTTTATCACCCCTTTCATGTTTATCGAAATCATTCTTAAAAATATATTTGAAAATGATTCAGTTTGTTTTTCTGATATTGGAGGGAGTTTTCAAAAAAACTCACAAGATATTGCAAATGCCTTAGGGATGCCAAGTAATACGGGGGTTATTGTAAGCTCTATTGAAAAAGAAGGTTTTTTAGCTTCAGCGAAACTTAAAACGGAAGATGTCATCATCTCTTTTAACAACAATCCTATTGATCGCCATGGTATATTTATTACGGACGAACATTATCATCGACGCAATATTTTTGATGCCTTTAAACTTATCCCTATTGGCCAAAAGATCTCTCTTGATATCTGGCGAGACAAAAAAAGAATGACTCTCACAGGTGTATCCTCTGCTTATCGCCCCAAGAAGATCACTGCAAAGCCCATCATTAAAGAAAGAGACTTTGTCGATATGTGGGGACTTACAGTCCAAGCTCTTAGTTATGAAATTTTAGAGTCTTTTAATGCCACCAATGTTTACACTTTTTATCAAATTCTTAAAAACTTTGATGAAAACAAGGAAAGGCTCATTGTCACCCACGTAGAAAAAGAAAGCCCTGCCTATCAGCAAGAATGGAGTATTGGAGAAGTATTAACCAGCATAAATAATGTTCCTATAAGAGACTTACAACACCTGACTGAAATTTTAAATGAGCAGCAGGATCTTTATAAAATAAAGTCAGAAGAGGGAACATTAGGTTTTTTCAAGCGAAATAATAGGCAAAAAGAAATAAAAATTGTTAATCCAACCATGTTTTTAAAATAAGTTAAATAAAGAAAGTCGCTATTTAGAAGTTTGAAGTGTGGTTTCACTTGGAAGCAATAAATCTTCCAAGAAAAAAGCTGCCAATTGAGAGCGATTGGCCAATCCTGCTTTACTATAAATTGAAGCGGATTGAGTCCTTGCCGTTTTTTCAGTAGTTCCTCTCAGTTGTGCCACCTCTTTTAAACTTAGTCCTTTCAAAAGAAGAAAAGCAATTTCTTTTTCCGACTTACTTAAATCCCATTGAGATAATTGAGCTTCAATCGTAGAACTTAATCCTTCAATATATTTTTTAGACTGTTGTTTATATCTTTCATTCTCTATTTTAAGTTTGTCAGTAAGTACTCTTTCATTAGCGATTAAATGCTTTAACTTAAATGAGCTTATCAATAAATAAAGAAATCCTCCTCCAGCAATAAGTGCAACAAATCCTTCAATTGAAATATGCCACCATGTGACTCCTTCGTTAAAGTCTGTGATGAGATCAAATAAAGTTAAAAAACTAATTCCAAGTAAACTCATAGCAATAAATATTCTTTCATTTAACTTCATCTTTTTTCCCTAATCATCCTCATTTATCTCATAGTAGCGGTTATAATATTTAAGATCATGCTCATTGTCCTGCTCACTTAATTGTAATGTTTTTCCAAAAAGATATAAAGTCCCATTCTGTGTATTAAAGCTATTTAAGAGATAACTTGCAAAACCTAGTATTAAAACAAGAAATATAAAAAAACTGAAAGGGGCTTGAGCTACAGATTGTTCATCTGGCCCAATTTTATCCTTTTTTCCATTAAACATACTTGAGATCATTCCATCTTGATGCCTAATTTGATGAAAAAGAACACCTAAAATATGAAAAATAACAGTCAATAAAAATGCAAAAGCAAACAACTCATGCACTTCCTCAAAAAGTTCTTTAGCGACTCCCCTGACCATCAAGACTCCGGTAGTGACGAGTAAAAACAGCATAATAAACATAATAATAGCTGCATAACTTGAAGCGGGATTATGGCCTAATTCCCTTTTTGTTTTTCCAGAAACAATCGAACTAAAATAATCGACTAATTTCTTAGGCCGTAATTGGAAGCTCTTAAATCTGGCATATTTTGTCCCAAAAAATCCCCAAAGAATTCTTAAAACAATAAGAAAGGCCATAAGAAAACCTGAGAGCATATGATAAGCATAGAGCCATGAGTCATCATCAACAAACTTTCCTATGCTAAATGAAAATATAAATAAAAAACCAAAAAGAAAATGAAATGCCCGTGTAGGTAAATCATAAACAACAATTTTCTTCATCTTTCCTCCATTTGTTTAGTTTATTTTCGATTATTTTTTAGTTTTTGACATTGGACTTATGACCTAAAAAACAATTTTTCAGCTATTTAGGACGTTTGTCCCTAGCGCTTAATGAGAAAAAAGATGATGATGAAATCAATGAACCAAGGAGATATATGAAAACATTTTTTTTATTTAGTTTTATTTTATTATTAACCTCAAATGCCATTGCCAAAAAAGATTGTACAGACCTGCCTAAAGAAAAATGGCTTGCGATTAAAGAATTTAAAAAAATCGTTCAAAAAAAGGGATTTAGCATTAGAAAATTTAAACAAAAAGGCAATTGTTACGAAATTTATGGCAAAGATAAAGATGCCAAAGAAGTCGAAGTCTATTTTGATCCAACAAATGCGAATATTAAAAAAATTGAATTTGAAGATTAAACACAGCACCTCCCAAGTTCATCATGACTTTCTTGGGAGGTTTTTTCTTTTTAGGCTAAATACTAAAGGCAATGCAATTACAAGACTTTATTATCTTTTGGTATTTCTTGTTGATGGAGGTAATTAAAAATATTTTCACAAGAAATTCTTGCAATACTATCAAGGGCTTCTTTGGTAAAAAAAGCTTGGTGAGAAGTAATGAGCACATTAGGAAAGCTCATCAAGCGCAGAAGTTTTTCATCAGAAATTCCTGCTAGGGAGTGATCATGAGCAAAGATTTTTTCTTCATGCTCATAAACATCGAGTCCAACACCCCGAAGCTCATTTCTTTTAAGTTTATTGATAATTGCTTGGGTATCCATTAAGGCCCCTCGCCCTGTATTGAGCAAAAACGCATCTTTTTTTAAATATTGAGCTGTCTTCTCATTAATAATATATTTAGTCTGCTCATTTAAAGGACATAACAAACTGACCACATCGGAGTTTTCTAAAAGTGTTTTTAGATCAACGTACTGTGCATTCAATTCTTTTGCTAATTCTTTATTTTGGTATGGATCAACAAAATAAAGCTTACAGCCCATTCCGTGCATAATACGAGCAAAAGCTTCACCTATTTTGCCCACTCCAATAATTCCCACTGATTTTCCATAAAGTGTTATTCCCTCTAATCCATCGAGTTTAAAATTAAAATCTTTAACTCTTTGAAAAGAACGAGGTAATTTACGATTTAAACACATTAACAGCCCAAGAGTGTGTTCAGCAATTGCTTGGGGAGAATAAGCTGGAACGCGACAAACTGCAATTTTTTGTTTTTTGGCCTCATCGAGATCAAGATGAGAAAATCCTGCTGAACGTAAAGAAATAAACTTTACTCCTGAAGCAGCTAAGTTTTTAATCACATCCTTCCCTAAGTTGTCATTGGCCCAACAGCTAATACTTTCGCAATCCTTAACCAGCCCTACTGTTTCAGGATTTAATTGAGAGTTTAAAAAGACAGCATTAATAGCGAGTTTCTCTGTCCAATAGTCCAGATATTTTTTTTCAAAGTCATGGGTACTAAAAAATAATGTTTTCATTTAATTACTAAATCGTTGATACATATTACTAAACATTTTTCCAATGGCTTCGGTCGTCGTTGTATATTCCAAAGAAATTCTTCCAAACTTTGTCGGTCCATTTTGACCTTTAAACTGTTCTGTTTGATATGTATACGTATAACGGAGATACCAGTTTCCATATCGGCCAACTAGAGAAGTATCCCATTGAGTTACATATTCCTTTCGCTCAAGTCTTGTAGGTTCCCCAAACCAAGCTGAATTTCCATCGATAAAAATATCTCTTGCCACGTAAGTCTGTCTAATATCAGTTTCAAGATAGGCACCCCACTTAGAGTTTTTTTCGTCCTTAAGACCTACGATCAGTTTTGAGCCGACACTAGCAGAAGTGTTAATATTTCCCAGGGTTCCTGTGGCATACGTGATATTTTCAACTCTAATGTCCCCCAAGCGGTAAAGCTCATTTTTATACCCCCAAAGCTTTCCAATTTGGACACCTAATTCATTTTCCAGTTGAGAGTCCCACCCTTGTGGATTAGTTGATCCGGTCCAATCATGTACGGTAGACTGCAATTCTTCTGATAACGCAGCTGGTCCCACCACACTTAAGGTTAACCAAGTTTGATTAACTCTCCTTTGCGTATCTTGCACCACTTTAAATTCGATATAACTATGCCCAGCATAAGGTCTATCATATGGATCTGGCATCACAGCTTCGATATCTTCTGGAGTGTACATATCATTTCCTACACTCATAAGAAAATGATCTGCTTCTATATCAGGTAAAAACCTTCTAATAAGACTAGGAACTTTATCCGTCTCAATCTTTACTAAAAAAGTATTGGTCAGATAACGATCAGTCCTTGCCTCTGTAAGAAGATCATTGCCAAGTTCTAAAGTAATTGAGTCTTGAGCGGCCACATTTTGAATAAACAATACAAATAAAAGCGATAGAATTTTCATTTTTCAACTTTAACATAAAGATTTATGAAAAATCGCCTAATTGAATATTTTTACAAAGGTGTCAAAAAATCAAACACTTACTTAGTAAGTGTTTGATTTTAAAGTCATTTTATCTTTGAAGACAGCCTTGCTCTCGATCACCTTCAAAAAGGACACGATTAGCTACGTACTCTTGAGTTTGCGCCACTTGATATTTAGTGACTAACTCAAACCCCGATGGAGTTGACCTACTCATTGACTCAACAAAACGTAACTCTAAGCTCAATCCCTTAATAAGGACTAAACTATCAAATTGACCTCTTTGCTGACGCTCGACTTCAAGTTCTGTGATATCATGACACGAAATAAGTTGTTTATCTTCGCTCAATCGACATTTAGACTTATCAATTGAAAATAAGCTTGTTGTTTGTCTTTCCCAATCCCCAGCAAGTTTAAAAACTGTAGACCCTGAGAGGCGAAAGTGAATCTTCTGATCACTTTCCCAAATATCCATTTCATTAAATGCATAAGAATAATCCTGGCACCCCTTATGAATCTCATGATTTGCCTTTGCAGCAATCGAACTTCCAACTAAAACTAATACTAAAAACAATTTCTTCACTTTCATCCCTCCTGTTGTGTGATGAGGTATAAATACAAAAGACAAATCAATAAATAAAATGACTTATCTTAATTATTGTGATAAAAATCACTTATGTCTTTAATGATGGATGATGTAAAATATTTTATTACTGTAAGCGAGACGCTCAATATCACCAGAGCTTCTGAGATCATTGGAATCTCTCAACCCGCACTCAGTTATGCGATTAAAAGATTAGAAACTGAATTGGGAGGGCAACTTCTTATTCGGTTAAAAAATGGCATCAAGCTAACCAAGTTAGGTGAAGAGTTTAAACTACGCTCTCGACGCCTCATTTATGAATGGGAGCAGGCCCAAAACCTTGCCAATCCAGAGACGGGCTTGGTTCAAGGCAGTTATACTTTTGCCATCCATCCTTCAGTGGCCCTCTATACTTTAGAGTTTTTTCTCCCTAAGCTTCAGGCTGAATTTCCCGCTCTTGATTTTAAATTTTCCCACGGACTCTCAAGAGAGATGACTGAAAAAATTATTAGTTGGGAAGCTGATTTTGGTATTATTGTTAATCCTATTCGCCATCCTGACCTCGTCATTCGCAAACTTTATCAAGATGAAGTGACAATTTTTTATCATAAAGGAGCAAATGAAAAACTTATCTATGATCAAAATTTGGCCCAATCCCAATATATTCTCAAAAAGCTTGGCAAAAAGAAAAACTTTACCGGAGAAATTAATACGGGTAATTTAGAACTTGTGGCCAAACTCACCTCCCTTGGATTAGGTTATGGACTTTTACCAGCAACCATTGCTTCCCAATACCCAAAGCTAAAAAGACTTCCTCAAGCACCAAGCTTTAAAGATGAAATCTGTCTGGTTTATCGGCCAGAAAAACATAATAACTTGGTCAGTAAAAAAATTATTACGGTGATCAAAGAAGCAAAGTATTAATATTAAGATTCATCAAATGAAACAAATTGACGCTTTATCCAGATTAAGCTACATCTATTTATATGAAGTTTTTAACAGTTTTTTTCATTTTTACGCAATATCTCTTTGCTCCAATGGCGAATGCTGTGATCCAAAATCATATCAAACATTACCATAATACACATAAGTCTGAGCAAGAACACTCTCATCATGAAAAAAAATCACATCATTCTTCTGACGAAAATGAACACCAACATAATCTCATAAGTCTTGAAGAAGGTTATATATGCCCAAGTTTTCAACTTCCCAAATTGACAAAAAACTTGGTTTTAATCACTATTGGAAAACTTAAATTAAAAAATAATATCTCATATTTTAATCTCAAGTATAACTATTATGCCATTCAACCTATCCCTCCACCGGATCATTTTAGAAATCTTCCCCTTTTAAATTAAGCCTATATTCTTCAACCTTCTCATAAGAAGACTCATCTCTATTTTGCTATAAGGAAGAATAAAGTGCTCAATAAAATAATAAAATTTTCATTAAAAAACAGATTAGTCATAACGGTCTTTGCTGCATTTATAACCGTCTACGGAAGTATGGTTGCTCTTAATCTTCCCATCGACGTATTCCCAAATCTCAACAAACCTAAAGTCACGATCATTACTGAAAGTCATGGCTACGCTCCCCAAGAAGTTGAAACATTGGTAACCATTCCCCTAGAAACTGCTATGATTGGAACAACTGGCGTGACAAGAGTTCGTTCTTCAAGTGCGATGGGTGTGAGTATTATTCATGTTGAATTTGAATGGGGAACTGATCAATACAGAAATAGACAACTCATCAATGAAAAAATACAATCCGTCAAAAATAGGCTCCCAGAAGATATATCGCCAATGTTAACTCCTATTACATCTATTATGGGAGAAATTCAATTTTTAGGACTCCAAGCAAACTCGCCTCATATTGATCTTTTAAAGCTTCGAACTCTTGCTGATTGGACCTTAAGGCCGCAACTTCTGTCAATTCCAGGCGTGAGTAATGTTGTTGTCATAGGAGGTGGAAAAAAACAATATCAAATTCAAATCGACCCGGAAAAACTAAGACTTAAAAATATTTCTTTAGGACAGCTTGTAGAAAACTTAAAGCATTTAAGTGAAAATACGACAGGGGGCTTTGTTGATAGAAATAAGAAAGAATATCTCATTAGAATCATAGGTAGAGCTCAAAGTATTGATGATCTTAAAGAGTCAAATATAGGTCTTCATCTTGGAAAGCCTGTAAAACTTAAGGATATTGCTAAAATTACAATAGCTGCTCAACCCAAAAGAGGTGATGGCTCAATTAATGCCCAAAACTCGGTTATTTTAACCATTCAAAAGCAACCCCATGCTTCAACAATCGAGGTCTCGAAGATGATCGATGATCTGGCCATCAAGCTAGAGTCGCAACTACCTAAAGGGGTTACCTTAAAAAAAGATCTTTTTAAGCAAAGTCACTTTATCAAAAACTCAATTGATAATGTTAAAGAAGCTTTACGTGATGGAGCCATTATTGTTGCCATTATCCTCTTTATTTTCTTACTTAACTTTAGATCCACTTTTATTACTCTTACTGCCATTCCTTTGTCCTTCGTCATCACAGCAATCATTTTTAACTTCTTTGGACTATCTGTAAATACGATGACTCTTGGTGGTTTGGCCATTGCCATTGGTGAATTAGTCGATGATGCCATTGTCGATGTCGAAAATGTTTTTAGAAGATTACGTCAGGCTAAAAAGCGCAAAGAAAAATTCAATCCACTCCAAGTCATTTACCTCGCTTCAAGTGAGATTAGAAATTCTATCGTCATATCAACGATAATTGTTGTACTTGTTTTTCTGCCTCTTTTTTATTTAAGTGGCATTGAAGGTAGGCTCTTCATTCCACTAGGTATTGCCTATATCGTCTCTATTTTGGCCAGTTTGTTTGTCTCCTTAACCATAACTCCTGTGCTATGCTCATACTTACTTCCCCATGCAAAAGTCATTGATAAAAAAGATGGAAAACTAGTCTCTTTTCTAAAGCAAAAAGAAAAAAATATCCTGCTAAAAATTCTTGATAGACCAAAACTTATTATAACCTCTACGCTCTTATTGCTTATGGCCTCTCTCTCTTTAATTCCTCAGATGGGACGCAACTTTCTTCCCCCCTTTAATGAAGGGACTGCTACAGTTGGTCTTGCGACATGGCCAGGTATTTCCTTAGAGGAGTCCAATCATATCGGCCAGCAAGCCGAAAAATTAATGCTTGCCATTCCTGAAGTCAAAAGTACCGTTCGAAGGACTGGGAGAGCTGAAATGGATGAGCATGCTGAAGGTGTCCATTGGAGTGAAATCGATGTCGATTTTTATCAAAACGGTAGAGAAAGAAAAATAGTTCTCAAAGAAATTCGCCACAAGCTTGCCACAATACCTAATACATATGCCAATATCGGGCAGCCTATTAGTCACCGACTAGATCACTTATTATCTGGTGTTAGAGCACAGATTGCGGTTAAAATTATTGGCCCCGATCTTTCTAAATTAAGACGGTATGGTAAACAACTAGAAAGAAAATTAAAAAAGATTAAAGGTCTAGTTGACTTACAACTAGAGCAACAAGTCCTTACGCCACAAATAAAAATTCATCTTTACCGTGAGGATGCGGCTAAGTTTGGGATCAATATTAGTGATATTGTTCTTATGCTTGAAGTTGCCTTAAAAGGAAAAACTGTAGGAAACATCATTGATAAACAAAAAATCTTTGATATTTCAATGCGCTTTGATGAAAAAACTCGCAAAGACTTAGATTTACTTCGTAACACGCCAATTCGAGTCCTTCCTACTGGAAAGATTATTAGATTAAAAGATGTCGCATCTGTGTATGAATCGGATGGACCAAATATTATTAACCGTGAAAATGCTCAAAGAAGAATTATCGTCCAGGCCAATTCTGCAGGAATTCCACTAGATAAACTCGTTGCACAAGTGCAGTCTCAAATAAATGAACTTAATATCGATGAAGGATACTTTATCAAGCTTGGGGGACAATTTGAAAGTGAACAAAAGGCCAGTAAACTTATTTCAATCCTTGGAACGATTTCTATTCTTGCTATTGTGATTGTACTGTATTGGCACTTTGGTAGTCTCATGATGTGTCTACAAGTGCTAACGGCACTGCCTTTAGCCTTGATAGGAGCTGTTTTAGCCATTTACTTTACTGAAAATACTTTATCTGTAGCCACTCTTATTGCCTTTATCACATTATGTGGGATTGCCAGTAGAAATGGGGTTATGATGATCTCTCATTATTTACATCTCATAAAAAATGAAAAAATGAATTTTTCTAAAGAAACTATTATTAAAGGCTCACAAGAAAGACTAATTCCAGTATTTATGACAGCGCTTACGGCCATTTTTGCCCTAACACCTATTCTCTTTGCTCAAGGTGAACCCGGAAAAGAAATTCTTTATCCTGTAGCCGTCGTCATTTCAGGAGGGCTGCTCACTTCAACCCTTTTAGATATTTTTGTAACACCTGTTATTTTTTACAACTATGCTGCTAAATCTGTTCAAAAAATACTTAATAAAAAAAGAGGAGAAAGATCATGAAAAAAACTTTTCTATTGATCTTAATAATGAATACGAGTTGGGCCAATTCAGATAACTTTATGTCCTTGTTTAACAAAGCCTTAACAAAAGATCCTCTTATTCAACAAGAGAAATTAAGTCTATTAGAGATTAAATATCAAATAAAAAAAGCAAAAGCCGAATACTATCCAAAAATAAAAGCAATTATAGGCAAAGAAAAAAGAATTGCTCCCAAAGAGCGCTCTATTGAACTTCAAAAAACAGTCTCAGAACTTAGACTAGACTACAATCTCTACCAATTTGGAGCAGATCAAAAGAAAATTCAAGCACTAGAACAAAAGATTCATTACAAAAAACAACTCATTAAATATGCACAAGATGAGCTCAAACGCAAATTAGAAAAAGCCTACTTAAAAGCCATTACACATAAAAAACATCTAGACCTTATAAAAAAAGAGCTTAGATACAACCAATACATGGCAAAGCAAGTTGCAAAAAAAGAACATCAAGGTTTAGTAGGAAAGTCTGACGCTATGGAAATTCAAATGAGGCAAGCAACTTTTGATAACACTTTATTAAAAATAAACCAAGACTATCAACATGCTTTAAATCAAATAAGAAAACTAGCTTTTATTCCCACTCACCAAAAAGTCAAATTAGATGACGATATCTCACATAGACAACTTAAAGTTAGTAAAAAAGAATTACTAAAAGCATCACAATTAAAAAATATGAATCTCAGCAATCTTCATTCCCAAATATTGACTTCAGAGCACGAACTTAATGCGAGCTTTCTAAAGCGTATGCCCACATTAAAATTAAAAGCTCGCTATGGAAATATGAAAATCGATGATACTTACACGACAAATAATACACAAGAAGGACTCGTAGGAGTTTATTTAGAAATTCCTTTATTTGATGCAGGAAAAGAGAAAGCACAAGAAGATATAAAAGAAATTCACCATAAAAAAATACAACTAAAACTTAAAAAAGCTGAGCATAATTTAGAAATCGACATCATCTATAATTATGAAAAATTACAAAACGCACATAAATTATATGAGCTTGCTCAAATAAATTTGGCCAATGCTCAGAGGTATTTTAAAAAAGTACTAGCTGAATATCAAAGAGGTATTAAAAGCTCTCTAGACTTAGTTTCTGCTCGAGATAGGCTTTATCAATTTGAATTAAATCTTATTAAATACAACGAGGACTACCAGAGTTTAAAAATCAAACTAGAACAATTATCTGGACTAACATTTTAAGGAGAAAAAATGAAAATCTTATCACTTTTATTACTTACAATTTCTTTTCAAACTTATGCTCATGACCAAGGGCATGGACCGGCGATTACAGATGAAAGTATGCAAGGAGGAAAAGTTGCTGCTATAATTGACTATAAACAAGTTAATGAGGGAAGAAAAGCAAAAATGCTTTATAAAGGAGAACTTGTTATTGAAGGATTAAATGTAAAACTTTATCTCTATGACAAAAATATGAAAGAAGTTTCACTCAATGACTTCTCTAAAACTGTCACTGCAACTCAATTAGAAAGAGGAAGAAAAACAACATTTAAATTAAGTAAAAAGAGTTCAAAAAAGTTTTATCAAGGAACAAGAAAGAAAAACAAAAGAGTTCCCTATAATATTGATATTCAATTTAAAACAGGTAAAACAACTTTATTTGGCGCATTTGACGGCTTAGATAAATAAACAAAAAGGAATAAATGATGTTATGGGCAGGAAAAGTTTTATTAGCAGCAATTATAATAAGTTTTGTGTCTTGGTTATCCGGAAAAAAAACAACCTTGGCAGGTTTTTTAACCGCCCTGCCCTTAACAACATTACTGGCCTTGGCCTTTTCTCAATTTGAGTGGAAAAACTCAGCTCAATCAGTGGCCTATGCCAAAAGTATTTTTGTAGCAATTCCTGTGAGTTTACTTTTTTTTGTCCCCTTTCTTTTAGCGCAAAAGCTCAACTTGAGTTTTTGGAGTTGCTATGGTCTAGGGCTTATCTTGCTTGGGATAGGCTATTTTATTCATAATTATATTCTATCGCATTTTTAAAGACCGTTAATTAAAAACTTCAAGGCCAAAATAAATAAAACAAATGCCCCTATTAAATTAAATAAAGGGCCTAATCTATAGGATGCTAATTTTCCAATACTCATTCCTATAATAGTGGAAAAAAAGGCCCATAAACCAATAGAAAGAATAAAAGGTGTTAAGGGCTTGCCTGTGACGCCTAAACTCACACCCACCGCAAATGCATCTAAGCTTGTCGCAAAAGAGACAATGAGAACTTTATAAAAACTGTGAAAATCTTTATTTTGACTGTGACTCTCATTAGTCCCTCTCAATTCACACAACCCCTCATAGGCCATATGTATTGCCACTGCTGCTAACAAACAAAAAGATATCCAATGATCAAAAGAATCAAACTGTGCTATCAACTTAAGACCTGCGATTGCTCCCAACCATGAAACAAGCGCTTCTGCACCGCCAGAGGTTAAGGCAAATTTTAAGGTATCGCTAAATTTATGCGGCCTTGACCCCATGGCCAATGCTGCGGAAAATGAATCAGCACTAAGAACTAAACCAACCATTAAAACTTCAAAAATATTATTTGTCATAGATTCTTCTTTAGTTAAATAAAGTTTTATAATGCACCAATTTATCCTTTAATCTCTGACTATAAGTAATCAAATGAAGGACTAAACCAGCATCAGGACGTTCAGGCATGGCCATAATTCGTAAAATATTATTATTGTGCTTAGATAGATCATTTTGAAATTCTGAGACTTTCTTTTTTAATTCTTTGGTGGATTTTTGATCTAAATCTTTTATCGCCATTTGCTCAAAAATGGATAAAGTTTCACTGGAAATTTCTCTTACAATTAACAATAAATCACTTTTTAACTCTATATAATTTTCATCTAAGGCTTCTTTAATACTTGTGATATCTTTTACCGAATCATGAATTTGAAAAAGATATTCGTACTTTGCCATGATATTAACTAAGCCTTTTATTTCTTTTTCCCCACGACATTGACCAATAAAGCGAGAAAAAAAGCTTAAAAGATCTGCTCGAAAATATTCAAAATACTCAATTCTTTTTTGAGCAGCTTCATAAACTCCTTTATAATTTGTCTCAATACTTAAAGTCACTAAATTATAAGTTTCTTGAACAAAGGCATAAGTTTGATCCAAGTTTTCAATGAGTTTTTTTTCAGTACTACTATAATCATTTTCTGGGGCTAAAAAACTTACATCAATTCTTTGAAAGTCCATTTTCCCCTCTCCCATTATTCTGTCAATAAGCGCGGTAAAAGGTTTTAAAATGAGTAAAAAAGTAAAACTTGAAATCACATTAAAAATAAGATGAAAATTGGCCAAAGCAATTGCGGGGACATCAGAGAACAAAGGAAAGTCATTGCCCCAATACATCACTAAAGGAAGAAAAATAATGACTCCCCCTAAATTAAATAAAAAATGCGCCAATGCCGTTTTTTTGGCAGCAATATCCATATTGATAATTGATAAAAGGGCCGTCACTGTCGTGCCAATATTGGCCCCCATTAAAATAGGAATCGCATTTTCAAGGCTAATAAGCCCTTGTTGAGTAAAAATAATCGCCAATCCAGTTGTCACTGAACTAGATTGAACTATCGCAGTTATTAATCCCCCAATCAAAACACCAATAAAAGGACTTTGGGGTTGAGTAAGAAATTGAATAAGACGAATATCTTCCTGTAGCGGAGTTAAAGTCGAAGAAATTAA
>LULL01000419.1_pt1 | contig 38540 bp, 39 predicted proteins | sample 728161 | NCBI WGS metagenome assembly LULL01 (sample SAMN03860290, study PRJNA289734) | marine metagenome | biome: seawater column; feature: ocean; material: water; isolation source: Red Sea water column Station 149 - depth 500m | place: Saudi Arabia: Red Sea | collected 2011-10-15 | depth 500 m
CGGTAGAGTGGTGGGCCGACCGACCACCGACCCAGGGGAGGACGCCGTGAAGAAGGGGCGTCATCGCCGTTTCGAGGAGGCCCGGGCGCTGAAGCGCAACCAGGACCTCGACCTCGAGACCATCTTCGAGAGCCTGTCCACGGACGAGGCCACCGCCGCATCCGGTGAGGGCTACTCGCCCGCCTACGATGCGTGGGCGGACGACTACGACGAGGCCGAGTCGGAGCCTGAGGAACTCGACGCCTCGGCCTGAGCCCCGGGACCAGCTCAGCCGCCGGTCTCCTCCAGGATCTCGTCCAACTTGAGGATGTCGTCTTCCCGCAGGAGGCCGATGAACGCGTTGTCGTTGTCGGTGACGGCCAGGACGTCTGCCTCGGCATCGCCCATCGCACCGATGGCGTCCCGGAGGGTCCACGAAGGCCGTGCTGCCGGCAGGTCCGCCCGCAGGACGTCGCCCACCGGGGTGTCGTCCCAGGCCGAGCGGTCCACCTCGGAGAGTTCGGTGAGGCTGATCATCCCCAGGTAGGTGCCGCCGTCGACCACGGCCACCGAGCGCTCGCGCCGGCCCAGGACGTGCATGTAGACGAACTCCGACAGGGTGGCGTCCGGGGGGACCGTGAGGACGTCTGTCGTGAGCGCAGAGGTCACCGGCAGCGTGAAGCGGCGTTCGAGGTGGCCCAGCCGCACGTGGTGCTGGTGGTCGGCCACCGAGGAGGGTCCGGCGACCAGCTGGCTGACGGCGGCGGCGACGAGGGCCGGGACGACGAAGGCGCCACCGGTGGATTCAGCGACGAACATCACCGCCGAGATCGGCGCGCGGTAGCCGGCACCCAGGAAGGCGGCCAGGCCGAGGATCGGGTAGAGGCCGGGGCGTTCGGTCTCGAGGACCTGGCCCACGAACTGGCCGAGGATCACGCCCTGCACGGCCAGCGGGATGAAGAGACCGCCCACGCCGCCGGCCCCCAGTGACACGATGGTGGCGGCGATGCGCAGGCCGAACAACAGGGCGATCAGGCCCAGACCGTGGTCGGGTGCCACCACCCACTCCATGGCGGCCAGGCCCGGGCCGATCGTCAGGGGTGCGTCGAAGGCGGCGTCGGCACCGACTGCCAGGCCGGCCAGCAGTGCGCCGCCGAGGAGGAGCCGGGGGAGGAGGCTGGTCTGCTTGGCGAACCCCTTGACCCAACGCACCAGCCAGGCCATCGAGCGGCCACCGAGGCCAGCCAGCACTCCGAGCAGGATGGCGCCCAGCACGTCGGCGACCTCGACACCCGAGAACAGGTTGGTGAGCTGGTCGTGGTGCAGCCAGATCAGCCCGTCCTCGGTGTAGAGGGGGGCGTCGATGAGGTTGAGGCCGAGTCGACTCTCCGGGTCGTTCAGGAAGGGGATGACCGCCTCGGGACCGATCAGGTTGATGTAGGTGACGTAGCTGGTCGCCGAGGCGAGGAGCGAGGGAATCAGCGCGCGGCGGGTGACGTCGTCGCGGTAGGGCGCCTCGAGGGCGAACAGGACGCCGGTGGCCGGGGCCTTGAAGACGGCGGCGACACCGGCTGCCGCACCGGCCGTGAGGAGGATCCGAACGTCCTCCCGTCGCAGCCAACGCTTGAAGCGGTCGCTCACGGCAAGACCGGTCGTCGAACCCGCGTAGATGGAGGGACCCTCCAGTCCGAGTGCCCCGCCGAACCCGATGGTCGCCACGCCAGCCAGCAACTTGGCCGGCAGGTGCCGGAGAGGCAGGCGCGGATGGCGTTCGTGGTAGGCCCGGACGAACTCGTCGGAGGTCGAGGAGGTCGCCCCACGTCCAAGGAACTGGAGGAGGAGAGTCGCCAGGAGCAGGCCCACGGCGGGGGCGAGGGCGATCTGCCAGAGCGGGCGGTTGAAGACCCGCTCCAACAGGACGTGGTCGGTGAGGTATTCGAAGCCGGCGATGAGGAGGGCGACGAGGGCGCCGGTGCCGATCGAGAGGGCCAGCACCGGGGTGTCGCCGCGTGTGGCGATGGTGCGGAGTCGATTCACGGCGTCCTTCCTACACCCCGGCGCCCCCTCTCGGACGCCATCGGCAGGCGGTTCCAGAGCGGTTGGGAACCGGGCGGGCCGCCAGTGGGCACTCCCGGACGCCGAAGCGTGACGTGGCTACGGTTGTTGTGCAGACTGGGAGGATGCGCAGGCGCCGTTGGTCCACGCGCGACCCACTGGTCGCCGACCTCGAGACCGCTGTCGGTGCAGCGCACGTCCAGGCGGGAGATGCCGCGATCCACCTCTACAGCCGGGACGGATCGGTGATCGGCGGAGGGCGGGCCGGGGTGGTCTGCCTCCCGGGAACGGCGGAGGAGGTGGCCGCCTGCATCCGGGTGGCTCGGCGCCACGGACGGGCCTTCGTCCCCCGCGGTGCGGGCACGGGTCTGGCCGGCGGGGCCGTGCCGTGTGACGAACCGGTCGTGATCTCGACGACGCGGATGACCCGCATCCTCGATGTGGACATCGAACGGCGCCTGGCCTGGGTGGAACCCGGGGTCGTGAACCTGGACCTCACCCGGCATCTGGCGGGCACCGGACTGCACTTCGCCCCTGACCCGTCCAGCCAGCAGTCCTGCACGCTCGGCGGCAACGTGGCGAACAACTCCGGGGGTCCGCACTGCCTTGCCTACGGGGTGACGAGCGCCCATGTGGCCGCCGTCGAGGTCGCCCTGCCGGACGGGGACCTGGTGGTCCTCGGCGAGGAGGAGGGCGACCCCGTCGGGTACGACCTGCGGGGCGCATTCGTCGGTGGTGAGGGCACGCTCGGGATCGCCACGCGGATCGCCGTGCGCCTCACGGCCGACCCGCCCGAGATCGCCACGCTGCTGCTCGACTTCCCGACCATCGAGGCGGCAGCCGACACCGTCAGTGCCGTCGTCGCCTCGGGCATCGTGCCGGCAGCCATGGAACTCATGGACCAGCGGGTCGTTCGCGCCGTCGAACCGCATGCGAACGCCGGCTATCCGCTGGACGCTGCGGCCGTCCTCATCGTCGAACTCGACGGCCTCCCCGCGGGGGTCGCCCGGGAGGTCGAGGCGGTGACCCGGATCGCGGGAGCGCACGGTGCCGGCTCGGTGCGCGTGGCGAGCGACGAGGAGGAGCGGGAGCGGATCTGGAAGGGACGCAAGGCGGCATTCGGGGCCATCGCCAACATCAAGCCCTCCTACTATCTCCATGACACGGTCATCCCGAGGACCCGCCTCGCCGAGGTGGTTGCCGAGGTCAACGCCATTGCCGACCGGCGCGGCCTGATCGTCATGAACGTGTTCCACGCCGGCGACGGGAACCTGCATCCGCTGCTCGTGTTCGACGAACGGGAACCGGGCGTCCTCGAGGAGGTGTTCGCCGCCGGGGAGGAGATCGTGCGCCTGTCGTTGTCGGTTGGAGGGGTGCTGTCTGGCGAGCACGGCATCGGCCTCGAGAAGCGGCAGTTCATGCCCCTCCTGTTCCAGCCGGCCGACCTCGACGCCCAACGGGTCCTTCGCGACGCCTTCGACCAGGATGGTGTTGCGAACCCCCACAAGGTCCTTCCGACCGGCGCCAGTTGCGGCGACGTGCAGGGCATGACCCGCCTGCCCGAGGGGACCTGGGTGTGAGCGGCGTCGATCCGGGCGACATCGAGGCGTTCGCCGCGGACGTCGGCACCGACGATCCGGTCTGCGTGCGCGGCGGTGGGTCCCACTGGATGCTGGGCGGCGAGCCGGCCGCCGGGGTCCGTGAGGTCGTGGCCCCATCGGGCATCGCCGCCTTCGACCCCGCGGAGATGACGGTCACGGTCGGCGCGGGAACGACACTCGTCGACCTGGCGGCGGTGCTCGCGGAGGCCGGTCAGGAGGTGGCGCTGGAGGGTCCTTCGGGAGCCACCGTCGGTGGTGTGCTGGCGGTGGGGCGGAGCAGCCTGCGCCGTGGGCGCGTCGGGGCGGCCCGCGACGCCCTGCTGCAGGCCACCTGCGTGGGTGCCGACGGGCGCCTCTTCTCGGCCGGCGGTCCGACGGTGAAGAACGTGACCGGTTATGACCTCTGCCGCCTGCTGGTCGGCTCGCTCGGAACCCTGGCCCTCATGGCGAGCGTCATCCTCCGGACCCGGCCGGCGCCGGAGGAGAGTTGCTGGCTGCAGGGGCAGATGGAACCCGCTGCCGTCGCGGCGGGGTGCCATCGGCCAGCGACCCTGCTGTGGGACGGCGCACGGACCGCCGTCCGACTGGAGGGCTACCGCGAGGACGTCGAGGCCTCCGCCGAGTCGCTGGTGGCCGAGTTGGGCCTCGAACCGATCGAGGACCCACCTGCACTGCCGCCCCACCGAAGCCGCTGGGATGGGACCCTCCCGGAGGGTGGAGTCCTCGAGGTCGGCAGCGGGGTGGTCCACGGTCCCGAGCCGCTGCCCGCGCCCGTGCCCGCCCCGGGCGTAGCGGCACTCGGGAGGCGGATCCGCGACGGCTTCGACCCGACCGGCCGCCTGAACCCCGGCCGGGACCCGTACCGGCTGGTCGCATGATCCGCGGCGACGCCCGGACGGGTGGCCTCCTGGACCTGCGGGACGACGCCCTGGCCGCGTGTGTGGACTGTGGGCTCTGCCTGCCGCACTGCCCGACGTACCGGGTGACGGGGGACGAACGGCGTTCTCCGCGGGGGCGCATCGCGCTGATGCGCGTCGTGGACGGGGGTGGCATGGAGGCCGACGAGGAGGTCCTCGAGTCCATCGACACCTGTGTGCTGTGCCGTGGCTGCGAGACCGCCTGTCCCTCGGTGGTGCCGTTCGGTGAGTTGATGGTCGGCACACGTGTGTCCCTGGGGAGGACACGACGCCCGCCCCTGCGGCTTCGAATCGGCCTGGCAGTCCTTGTTCGTCCACGGCTCCTTCGCTTCGGCTCCCGGTTCCTCGCGGTGCTGCAGCGCCTGCACCTCCTGCCGCGGCGCCTCCCGCTGCCGGAACGGCTTCCGCTCCGGGATCCCCGGACCCCGGCCCGCACCGAGGGTGAGGTGGTGCTCTTCACCGGCTGTGTCATGGATGCCTGGCAGCCCGATGTCCATGCCGCCGTCGAAGCAGTCCTCGAGGCGACCGACACCCGGGTGCGGCGCTCGGGCGATTCGGCCGGATGCTGCGGTGCGCTCCATGCCCATGCGGGGATGGACGCAGCAGCCCGACGCCAGGCTGAGCAGGTCATGTCGGCCCTACCGGGTTCGGATCCGGTCCTCGTCGACTCGGCGGGATGTGGCGCCGCCCTGCGCGAGTTCGGCGCCCTGTTGGGTACCTCCGAGGCGGCGGCGTTCTCGGCCCGCGTGCGGGACGTGCACGAATGGCTGGTGGACCGCATGTCCTCGCTCCCGGTGGCCCTGCCGGGCGACCGTCCAACGGTGATCGTGCAGGATCCGTGCCACCTGCGGCACGCCCAGGGGGTCCACGCCGATGTACGGACTGTCCTTGCCCCCTATGCGGACCTGGTCGAACTGGACGACGAGGGCCTCTGTTGCGGCGCGGGAGGCGCCTTCGCGGTACTGCAGCCCGAACTGGCCGGTGAGATCCGGGAGCGGAAGTCGGCAGCCATCAGCCGGGCCGTCGCGCGCGGCCGGTCGGACCTGGTCGTCAGCGCCAATCCCGGCTGTGCGCTGCACCTGGCCGCAGCGGGCCACCGGGTGCGACATCCATTGGAGGTCGTGGCGGACCGCCTCGACCAGGAGGGAGGATGCGTCGATGTCGGGTGAGTTCGAGGAGATCCGTGTCCGGCTCGAGGGCATCGCCGAGGAGCTGGCCGATCTGGCCATCCTCCGGCTCCGCGAGTCGATCGACGCCGGCGGGGACGAACTGCCCATCGACGAGCGGCGCCTCACCCGGGCCCGTCGCGCCGTCCAGAAGGCGGCCGACCTGCTGCGGGAAACCGACGACGAGGGGTGGCAGGAGGCGTAGGACGGTCAGGTCGTCCCGGCGTTGAGGGCGTCGATGAGCTGGCGCAGGCGGGCGTGTGAGCGACGGTCGAAGTGCAGCCGCAGTCGAGGCCGCTCGATCTCGTCGTCGTCGGCCACCTCGGCCGGCGTCGCCTCGATGGCCTCGATGGTCCCGTCGACCAGCAGGTCCCCGAAGGCGTCGTTGAGGCCGGCCAACTCGTCTTCGCCGACCGGCCGTTCCAGCCGAAGCACGAGGTGCCCGCCCACGTAGCGCATCGAGTGGAAGGCCCGGTAGAAGCCGCACACGTGGTTGGCGGCGGCCACGGGGTCATCGGTGGCGTGTACGAGGGCGAGGTCGTGGTCGGACACCAGGTTCCGGTCCACGAGCTCGCAGCGGACGAACTCGGTCCAGTGCGACCAGTAGGTGCTGCCGGGCGGGTCGAGCAGCACGACCGGGCTCAGGTGCGTCTTGCCGGTCTGCATCAGGGTGAGCAGCTCGAAGGCCTCGTCCATGGTCCCGAAGCCGCCGGGCAGGAGGGCGTAGCCGTGCGACTCCCGCATGAAGGTGACCTTGCGGGTGAAGAAGTACTTGAAGTCGACGAGTTTCGGATCGTCGACGATGAACTCGTTGGCCGAGGCCTCGAAGGGGAGCTCGATGTTGATGCCGAAGGACCGGTCGCGTCCGGCGCCCTCGAGGCCCGCCGCCATGATCCCGGGGCCGGCGCCGGTCATGACCATCCAGTCCCGGGCGGCCATGGCGGCGCCGAAGTCCCGTGCGGCCGCATAGGCGGGGTCACCCTCGGCAATGCGCGCCGACCCGAAGACCGTCGCCTTGCGGATGCCCTGGTAGGGCTCGAAGACCGCGAGGGAGTTCCGGAGCTCCTTCAAGGTGCTGTTGAGCAGCTTGAGGTCGCCTCGGCCGACCTCCTCCCGGGCCAGCCGGACCGTCGAGACGAGCATCTCCGCGATCAGGTCGCGGTCCTCGCGTCGCCCGGTGGCGGCGACCAGGTCGGCGATGGCCGAGTCCAGCTCGGCGCTGCCCGTGCGGTATCGACGGCGTGCCATGCCGGCACCCTAACGACGCCGGCGCGCTGACTCCGGTCGGTTCAGGCGCCCGTTCAGCCACCCACCACGGGGATCAGCACGCGGCCGTCGTCGGCCCGGCGGACCTCGAGGCGCCGACCGGCCTCGAGCCGGTTGTAGAGGGTGGTGCGCTGCTGGAGGGTCCGACCGAGCGGTTCCACCAGGGCCCGGAAGTCGTCCTCGGTCGAGGCCTGGCCGTGCTCGGCGCCGGCGGCACGCGAGATGTTCTCGTCGATGAGGGTGCCGCCGAGGTCGTTCACGCCGGCGCGGAGCATCTGCCGGATGCCGTCGAAGCCGATCTTGACCCAGGAGCCCTGGATGTTGTCGACGAGGCCGTGCAGGGCGATGCGGGCCACGGCGTGCATCAGGAGGGTCTCCCGGAACGTGGGACCGCGGCGGGCACGGCGCTGGAGGTAGATCGGGGACGCCATGTGCACGAAGGGGAGTCCCACGAACTCGGTGAAGCCACCGGTCTCCTTCTGGAGGTCGCGGCAGACCAGGAGGTGGCGTACCCAGTGCTCGGTTCCCTCGACGGCGCCGAACATGATCGTGATGTTGGAGCGCAGGCCGACGCCGTGGGCGGTCCGGTGGGCCTCCAGCCACTCGTCGGTGGTGATCTTGTCGGGGCACAACTCGGCCCGGATCGTGTCATCGAGGATCTCGGCGGCGGTGCCCGGCAGGGACTGCAGACCGGCGTCCATCAGGCGTCGGAGGTAGTCGGCCAGCGGCTGAAGTCGGGGTGGATCCCGCCCTGGAGGCAGACCTCGGTGGCGCCCATGCGCGCGGCATCGGCGGCCCGGCCGGCGATCTCGTCGAGCTCCAGCAGGTAGGGGGTTCCCCGCAGGTTGAGCGAGAGCGGTCCCTTGGAGAAGCCGCAGAAGCGGCACTTGTAGGTGCAGACGTTGGTGTAGTTGATGTTGCGGTTGGCTACCCAGGTGACGGTGTCGCCGACGGTGCGTCGTCGCAGCTCGTCGGCCACCTCGGCGACGGCCCGCACCTGTGGTCCCCGGGCGGCGAAGAGGGCGAGAAGCTCCGGCGTTCCCGCCTCCTGGCCGTCGAGCACGCCGTCGAGGACCTCGCGGAGGTGCCCCGGAGCGACGGCGGTGCCCTCCAGGAGGTCGGCCGGCGCCACGGGGGCGCCCGAGTACCAGGCCGTGGAGTCGTCGCCGATCTGGCGGACCTCGGCCCCGTCCTCGGCGGTGACGGTCTCGACCCGTTCGGGGAACAGGGCGCCCGGATCGTCCCGGCCGAGGCCCTCGGCGTCGGCCCGGTCCATGACCGGGAACCGCAGGCCGGCATCGATCCAGCGTCCGGGGTCGCGGACGAACTCCGGGTGGGCGGTCAGTCGGGGAGCGAGGGCGAAGCCGCGGGCCTCGGTGGCCTGGCGCAGCAGGTCGAGGGCCGGCCAGGGGCGCTCGGGGTTGACATGGTCGGCCGTGACCGGGGAGACACCGCCCCAGTCGTCGATCCCGGCGTCGAGGAGCCGTCCGAAGTCGTCGGACAGGTTGGGTGGCGCCTGGACGTGGACTTCCCCGGGGAGCAGCAGTCGGGCGAGGGCGATGGCCTCGAGGAAGTCATCGGCCGGACAGGGCGGCTCGGCGTGCATGGCCGTGCCGGCCTTGGGCAGGAAGTTCTGGACGATCACCTCCTGGACGTGCCCGTGCCGGCGGTGGGCCTCGGCGATGGCCTCGAGGGCGACGGCCCGGTCCTCTCGGCCTTCGCCGATGCCGACGAGGATTCCGGTGGTGAACGGGATCGCCAGTCGCCCGGCCGCCTCGAGTGTGGCCAGGCGACGCTCGGGGGTCTTGTCGGGAGCGCCGCGGTGGCAGTCGAGGTCGTGGCGGAGCGTCTCGAGCATCATCCCCTGGGAGGGGGAGACCCGGCGGAGTTCCGCCAGTTGCTCCTCGTCGAGGGCACCGGCGTTGGCGTGCGGCAGGAGGCCGGTCTCCTCGAGGACGAGGGCTGCCATGGCGGCGAGGTAGTCGACGGTGGAGGCGTGCCCGTGCCGTTGCAGCCACTCGCGGGCGACGGGGTAGCGGTCCTCAGGTGCCTCACCGAGGGTGAAGAGGGCCTCGTGGCAGCCGTGGTCGGCGCCGTGCCTGGCGATCTCGAGCACCTCCTCTGGAGTGAGGAATGGGGCCTCGAGGCGTGCGGGCGGCTGGGCGAAGGTGCAGTAGCCGCACCGGTCCCGACAGAGTCTGGTGAGGGGGATGAAGACCTTGGGGCTGTAGGTGATGCGGTGGCCATGGGCCCGGTCCCGCACGTCTGCGGCTGCCGGCAGGAGTTCCTCGAGGGGGAGGTCCAGGAGTTCGGTCGTCGTCGGCGTCCGGGGGATCATCGAGTGGTTCCGAGCTCTCGGGTGGTCCGGCCGGGACCGGGACGGCTGCGAATGTGCCGGGAGGCGACCGGCTCGCTGCAGGAGGGGCAGCGGACGAGGTGCTCGATCGGTGTCTCGCAGGCGTCGTGGACGAGGAGCGTCGGTGGTCCGTCCACGGCGCACCAGCGGTCGCCCCAGGTCATGAGTGCCACGAGGGCGGGGGAGAGGTCGCGGCCCCGGTCGGTCAGGTGGTACTCGTGGCGCAGTGGTCGATCCTGGTAGGGGGTGCGCTCGACGATGTCCGCGTCCTCGAGGCGGCGGAGCCGGTCGGTGAGGAGGTTTCGGGCGATGCCGAGGTCCTGTTGGAGGCGTTCGAAGCGCCGGACGCCGCGGAAGAGGTCCCGCAGTATGAGGAGTGTCCAGCGGTCGCCAACCGCCTCGAGGGTCCTGGCGATGGAGCAGTGGTCGGTGGCGTCGGTCAACGCGGAGGTCGAGGGCATGGGCTGACCGTAGCAGTCCGTTGCAAAACGCAACGGACTGGCCGGACGCCCTCAGTCCAGGGTGTCGACCTTTTCCCCCAGGGTCACCAGCAGTTCGTCGAAGGACTTCACGAAGGCGCTGACGCCCTCGGCCTCGAGCACGTCGGCCACGTCGCCGAGGTCGACGCCGGCGGCCTCCACGGCGGCCAGCGTGGACCGGGCGCCCTCCGGGTCGGCGTCGACGGTGCGGGCGAGGGTGCCGTGCTCGTCGAAGGCCTCCAGGGTGGCCTCGGGCAGGGTGTTCACGGTGTCGGGGCCGATCAGGGTGTCGACGTAGAGGGTGTCGGGGTAGTCCGGGTTCTTGGTCGAGGTCGAGGCCCACAGCGGGCGCTGGACCCTTGCCCCGCGGGCGGCCAGGGCATCCCACCGTGGCCCGGAGAAGGTGCGGCCGAACAGCTCGTAGGCGACCTGTCCCTGGGCCACCGCCGCCTGTCCACGCAGCGTCAGGGCATCCTCGCTGCCGATGGCGTCGAGGCGCCGGTCGATCTCGGTGTCGGTCCGGCTGATGAAGAAGGAGGCCACCGAGGAGATACCCGAGAGGTCGCCCTCGCGGGCCTCGAGGCCGGACAGGTAGGCCTCCATCACGTCCACGTAGCGCTCCAGTGAGAAGATCAGCGTCACATTGACGCTGCACCCCTCACTGATCATCGTGCGGATGGCCGGCAGGCCCTCGGGGGTCGCCGGGATCTTGATGTAGAGGTTGGGGCGGTCGATGCGCCGGCGCAGTTCCCGGGCCGCCTCGATGGTGCCCTCGGTGTCGCCGGCGAGGGACGGGTCGACCTCGACCGACACGAAGCCGTCGAGGCCGTTCGTGGCGTCATGGATCGGCCGGAGCAGGTCGAGGGCGTCGAGGATGTCTCGCGTGACGAGGTCCCAGTAGGCGTCCTCGATGGATCCACCCCCGCCGGTCAACTCGCGCAACTGCTCGTCGTAGTCGTCGGTGCCCGTCATGGCCTTCTGGAAGATCGACGGATTGGAGGTGATGCCCCGGACTCCCCGGTCGATGAGCGCCTGCAGTTCCCCGGAGGTGATCCACCCCCTCCGCAGGTTGTCCAGCCAGGGACTCTGGCCGTGCTGGTCGGCGAGGTCGCGGAGCCGGCTCATGCGCGGGCCTCCCTGTGGTCGGTACGGGTGTCGTCCATCTCGGTTCTCCGGTGTGGGGGGAGTGCGCTCATGCGGCGCTCCCGTCCTGTGCGATGAGTCCCCGTGCAGCCTCGACGACGGCCGCCGGGGTGATGCCGAGCCGCTCCATGGCGACGTCGCCCGGCGCCGAGGCGCCGAAGCGGTCGATGCCGACGGCGACGTCGGAGATGCCGCCCCAGCCGAACGTGACGCCGGCCTCGACGGACACCACCGGCGTGCCGGGCGGCAGGACCCCGGCCCGGTAGCCGGCGTCCTGGGCGAGGAACAGTTCGAGGGACGGCATCGACACGACCCGCACGGCCGAGCCGGCGGCGGTCAGGGTGGCGGCGGCGTCCATGGCCACGGCGACCTCGCTGCCGGTGCCCACGAGGACCACGTCGGCGGGACCGTCCGCGTCGGCGAGGACGTAGCCGCCACGTCCGACGTCGGCCGGATCGCCGGTGCCCGACAGCACCGGCACGTCCTGACGGGTCAGGAGGAACGCCGACGGCCCGTCGCCCTCGACGGCGAGGCGCCAGGCGGCTGCGGTCTCATTGGCGTCGGCCGGACGCCACACCCGCAGTCCGGGGATCGCCCGGAGGGCGGCGGCGTGCTCGACGGGCTGGTGCGTCGGGCCGTCCTCGCCCACGCCTACGGAGTCGTGCGACCAGACGAACAGGGTCTTGGCGCGGCTCAGGGCGGCCAGACGGACGGCGGCCCGCATGTAGTCGCTGAACACGAGGAAGGTGCCACACACCGGGAGTGCACCCCCGTGGAGGGCGAGTCCGTTGCAGACCGCGCCCATGGCGTGCTCGCGTACGCCGAAGAACAGTTGTCGGCCTTCGGGACACTCGGCGGACTGGACACCGTGTCCCTTGATGGTGGTGCCGGTGTTGCCCGTGAGGTCGGCGCCGCCACCGAGGAGGCCGGGGACGGCGTCGAGAAGCGAGGTCAGGCTGGCGTTGCCGGCCTTGCGGGTGGCCACCGAGTCGCCGGGCTCCCAGGTGGGGAGTTCGTCGGACCAGCCGTCGAGGCCGGTCGCCCCCCAACAGGCATCCCAGGCGGCCCGGTCCCCGTCCCAGGCGGCGAGCCGGTCCTCCCAGGCGGCCCGGGCCGAGGCCCCGCGGGATCCTGCATCGCGGTACATCTGCAGCACCTCGTCGGGGACGTGGAAGGACTCGTCCTCGGGGAGGTCCATGCGGCGCTTGGTCTCGGCGATGCCCTCGTCGGTGAGCGAGTAGCCGTGGACCGCTGCCGTGTCGATGTCGGGTGACGGCGTGCCGATGTGGCTGCGCAGCACGACCAGGGACGGTCGGTCCTCCTCGGCCATCGCTGCACGCAGCCCGGCCTCGATGGCATCGAGGTCGTCGGCGGCCTCCCCCAGGTCGATGACGTGCCAGCCGTAGGCGGCGAAGCGGGCGGGGGCGTCGTCGGAGAGCGCCAACTCGGTCGGCCCGTCGATCGTGATGTGGTTGTCGTCATAGACCGCGACGAGGCGGCCGAGGCCGAGGTGGCCGGCCAGGGAGGCGGCCTCGTGGCTGATGCCCTCCGCCAGGTCGCCGTCCCCACAGACCACGAAGGTGCGGTGGTCGCATACCTCGGCGCCGAAGCGGGCCCGCAGGTTGCGCTCGGCGACCGTCATGCCGACGGCATTGGCGATCCCCTGGCCGAGCGGTCCGGTGGTCACCTCGACGCCGGCGGTGTGGCCGGCCTCGGGATGGCCCGGTGTGGCGGAATCCCACTGTCGGAACTGCCGCAGGTCCTCGAGGGTGAGGCCGTGGCCGGTGAGGTGCAGCATCGAGTAGAGCAGGATCGAGGCGTGTCCGGCCGACAGCACGAAGCGGTCCCGGTCGGGCCAGGCCGGATCCCCGGCGTCGTACTCGAGGATCCGGGTCCAGAGCACGTGCGCCAGCGGTGCAAGCGCCATGGCCGTGCCCTGGTGTCCCGACCGGGCGGCGTGCGGTGCGTCCATAGCCAGGCCGCGGAGGACGTTGATGGCGCGGGCCTCCAGGGCGGCATCGAGGGGGGCGCTCATGTGGGTGGTGGCTCCGGTCGGGGGCGTGGGCGGTCACCCTATCCGCGCGGGTCAAGCGGCATGGGAACCCCGAGGGGCGGATCCAGGGTCCTCCCGAGGAGGATCAGTTGGCGGACTCGGCACCCAGCAGGAGGGCCGACGCGGTGAAACCGTGGAGGAAGTGTCGTCCACCGATCGGTCCGAGTTCGCCGGCACAGAACATGCCCCCGAGCACGGTCGTCTCGAGGCCGTCGGCGAGTGCCTCGGCGTCGGGGCCCGGCCGGCCGAACAGGTGGGAGCCGCGTCCGTTGCAGGTGAACACGAGGGCCGACTCGGCGCGCCAGCGGGCGGCGAGGCGCCGGAGCTCGTCGGTCGCCGCATCGGCGTCCCGCACCTGGAACTGCATCGTCGAACCGACCGGGGCATGGTCGCCGATGGCGATGGAACCGCTGTTCCGGTCGGCACCGAGGACACCCCTGACGAGGAAGTCGCCGGGGCCGAAGTGCTCGCGCTGCTCGTCGACCACGAGGCCGACGTGCAGCCCGCGGGACAGCAACGAGCGTTCCGGCGGCGGCGAGGCCTCGGCGATCTGGCGGAGGCGCTCCATGGCGGGTCGGCCACCCAGCTCGTGGACGAGGTTGCCCTCGCTGGCGGTGACGGTCAGGGGCTCGCCGACGGGACGGCAGCCCTGGGACACGAGTGGCTGGATGGTGAGATCGGACGGCAGGGCCAGGGCGACGGCACCGTCCACCTGCACCTCATCGTCGAGGAAGAGCCGGTTGCCGCCGGGCCGTCCCGCCGCTGAGGCCAGGCCGCCGACGAGCGTGATGCCGGCCGGGACGCGCCCGGCCAGCTTGACGGCGTCGTAGGAGTACGGGTCGGCGAGGACCAGGACCGAGCCGCCTTCGGGCAGGTCGTCGGGCAGGAGGCCGTCGGGAGTGGGACGGAACGACCGGACCGGACCGGTGTGGCCGGCCCAGAGGACGACTCCCGGTGTCTCCTCGACCTCCTGCCGGTGGGCGAGCACCGAGACGGCGGTGCCGCCGATCAGGGCGCGGGCTCCGAGGGTTTGGCGGACCGTCCGGCCCAGTTCGTCACAGCGGTCGATGTGGTGGCCGGTGAGGAAGAGGACGGCGGCGTCCGGGGCGGGGCCGATCCGGTCGAGCACCTGGCCGACGACCTCGCCGAGCGCCACACCGGTGTCGGGATGCTCGGAGAGGGCGACCGCGTAGCGCACCGGGTCAGTCCGTGGCCGGCGGCAGGAGCGTGAACGGGACGGTGGTGATCGGACCCTGGTCGATCCGACAACGAGCCTCGATGGTTCCGTAGTCCTCGAAGGGAACCTGGGCGCGTACCAGGCGGTAGCCGAACCTTCCGGGCTCCACGACAACCGGCTGGACGTTGCGGGCCACCTGTTCGCCCTCCCGGGTGAAGACCACCTCGAGGGCGGCGGAGCCACTGGCTCCCTCCGGGCAGTGGACGATCACCACCAGGTGTGGCGCCACCTCGGTCGGAACGGGGGAGGGCGAGGCGAGGCTGAAGTGGATGCCGGTGAGGTCGATTCGCGTGGCGCCACCGGAAGCGGCCTGCAGGTCGAGCCCCTCGAAGAACAGGGCGGCCAGGATCTCCATGGCTGGAACCTAGACCCCCGGGAGGACGCCGGGTACGCCGGGTACGTCGCCCCCGCCGCCCGGGGGTGGCGCGAAACGTCGGGCGGGCGCACCGCCTGCGAGGTTCGCCACCTCTACGATGCGGCTGTGCTCCGACGACTCCTCGTTCCGGTCCTGCTCGTGGGCCTGGCCGCCGGAGCGGCCTGGCAGGCGGGGGTCAGCGACCGGGAGCACGACCTGCCGCCACGGGAGGCCGCTGCCGTTCCGCCGCCGGAAGTCCGGACCCCCCTCTTCTCGCTGCGCCGCATCCCGATCTTCCTGCAGGAACCCGAGGCCGATCGGCGGCTCGTGGCCGCACTCGAGTCCGCGTCCTCGGACCTGCCCGCGGACAGCTGCGTCGCCGTCACCGAGTCGGGCCGTTCCCGCTACGCCCACCAGGCCGAGGCACAGTTGGTGCCGGCGAGTACCCAGAAGCTCCTCGTCGGCGCGGCGGTCCTCGCCGTGCTTGGACCGGACTACCGCTTCACGACACGCGTCCTGGCCCGGGCCACCCCCGTTGATGGCGTGATCGACGGTGACGTCTGGCTGCTCGGAGGCGGTGACCCCGTCCTGACCACGGCCGACTACAGCGAGCGGTACGACGACGTGCTGCCCTACACGGACGTCGACATGCTGGCCCAACAGGTGCAGGAGGCCGGGGTCTCCACGATCACGGGCGCCGTGATCGGCGACGAGAGCCGCTTCGACAGCCTGCGCTGGGTGCCCAGCTGGCCGGAGCGTTTCCGGCCGGGGAACCAGACCCAGTCCGGGCCCCTCAGCGCCCTCAGCGTGAACGACGGCTTCAGTCGCTGGGACCCCACCCGGACCTCCTACGGGCACGGCACGCCTGCGGCGGCTCCCGCCGAGTTCGCCGCCGCCTTCTTCGACGACCTGCTCGAGGCCCGTGACCTCGTGATCCGTCGGCGGGCGCAGGCCGGGGTGGCACCCCTCGACGCCACCCACGAGTTGGCCAGCATCCAGTCGCCGCCGCTTGGGGACATCGTGCGCCAGATGCTCCTGACCAGCGACAACATGACCGCCGAGTTGCTCCTCAAGGCCCTCTCGGCAGAGGTCGAGCCGCCGGGCGGGACGGCCGCCGGTGTGGCCCTCATGCGTGGCGCCATCGAGGAACTCGGGATCGACCTGGCCGGCTCGACCAGCGCCGACGGATCCGGCCTCGACGGCGGCAATCGGGTTTCCTGTGGGCAGTTGGTGGCGATCCTCGACCTTGCCGGTGGTCTCGGCGACGCCATCGACACCGGCCTTGCGGTGGCCGGCGAGTCGGGAACGATGCGCAGCCGGCTGGTCGGGACTGCCGCCGAGGGTCGGGTGTCAGGCAAGACGGGGACACTGCGGGACGCGGTCAGCCTGGCTGGCCGGGTGGAGAGCGTGGCTGGCCGTTCCCTCACGTTCGCCATCCTCAGCAACGGCTACCCGATGCCGGAGGGGGTCCGGACCGTTCACGACCGGATCGTGCTGGACCTCGTCGCCTACCCCGATGGGCCGGACCTCGCTCTGCTCGAGCCCCTGCCGGTCACCACCCGCTGAGCGGTGTCAGACCGACGGCACCCTGCTGCCCCCTGAGGCCGTGGACGGCGATTCGAGTCCGGCCGCCCCCCGGGTCGAGGCCATGTTCCCCCTGGGGACGGTCCTGTTCCCCTCGGGCCTGCTGCCCCTCCAGGTCTTCGAGCCGCGTTACCGGGCGATGTTCGCCGACCTGCTGGCCGGGGAACGCCGCTTCGGGGTGGTGCTCATCGAGCGGGGGAGCGAGGTGGGCGGCGGAGAGGTCCGCAGTGGGATCGGGACCCTCGCCCGGATCGTCGAGGCGCGGCCCGCTGTGGACGGCCGCTGGTCGGTGGCGGCCGTTGGCCTGCGCCGCATCCGGGTGCATCGTTGGTTGCCCGACGACCCGTACCCACGCGCCGAGGTCGAGGACTTGCCCGACACCTCCCCGGCCGGGCCGGCGGACACCGAGGCCTATCCGGAACTGGTGGGCCGACTGCGGCGCGTCCTGGCACGCCTCAGCGAACTGGGCGAACCGGTGGCACCGAGCACGTTCGAGGCGGCTGAGGAGCCGGCCCTCGGCACGTACCAACTGGCGGCGCTTGGGCCCTTCGGCTCCTACGACCGCCAGCGGGTGCTGGAGGCGACCAGTGTCGCCTCCCGCCGGGCACTCCTCGACCGGCTCCTCGCCGAGGTGTCCGAGGACGTCGATCGGCGCCTGGCGGGAGAGGGGCCGGGCCAACGCCGCTAGCCAGCCACCTTCCGGCCCCGGGGCACGTCCCGGGCGCACAGTCGTTACCGTTGTGGCCCATGGCCAGCGACGGTGACCTCCTCGATCTCCTGAAGCGCTATCTCCGTCAGGAGACAATCGACCCCCTGCGTTCCATCGGTCGCCAACTCCTCTTCGGCGTCCTGGGTTCGCTGCTCCTGGGCGTCGGCGCGGTACTCCTCGCCGTCGGCGCCCTCCGCGTGCTCCAGGACTGGGACTCCCTGCAGGGCACCTGGTCCTTCGCTCCCTACCTCCTGGTGGCCTCGGGACTGGTTGCGGCCTGCATCCTGGCCCTCCGGGGAATCTCGAGGCGGAGAATCGGCTCGTGAGTGGGGAACACCTGACCCGCCAGGACCTCGAGGCCGGGGTCCGGGAGGTCCTCGGCGACACCGGGGGACGGGTCGAGGCGGCCCGCGTGCCGCTCCTGGCCGGAGCCGCAGCCGTCGGCGTGGTCCTACTGGGGGCGGCCTTCCTCGTCGGCCGCCGGCTCGGTCGGCGTTCTTCGACCACCGTCGAGATCCGGCGGATCTGATGGCCGGCGAGATGCTCCGCCGCGGCCTACGACGGGGACTGCTTGGCGGACACCGGGGCTGGCAGGCCGTGCTGGTCCTGGCCGCCTTCTGGCGGCTGGGTCGCCGGTTGCTGCGCCCTGGCCCAGGTCCCGTCGTCCACAGCCAACGGCTGACCGTCGGCCAGGGTCTCCTCATCCGCCACCTGCCGGCCGAGCAGGCCGCGCCCGGCGGGAACCCGGACCACCGAGGGTGATGCGGGTCCTGCTCCGCAACCCCTCGCGCACACTGGAGGTGGCGGGACCGCTCTCGGTCGTGGCACTGCTTCGCCGGTTGGACATCGAGCGGGAGTCCGTGCTGGTGATCCGGGACGGCACCCTGGTCCCCGGTGACGCCCAACTCGGCGCCGAGGACGAGGTCGAGATCCGCCCGGTGATCTCGGGAGGTTCCCGGGGACAGGGGGCGCGACCATGAAGTGCCGGGTCTGCCGTGGTCCGGCGGTCATCGACGTCCGGCGCCACAACGCCAACTTCTGCGAGGAGCACTTCCTGCGCCACTGCCGCGAGCAGGTGTCCCGTGCTGTCGAGGACTTCGCCATGCTCCGGCCCGGTGACCGCATCCTCGTCGCCGTATCCGGCGGGAAGGACTCGCTCGCCCTGTGGGACCTCCTACTGGAGGCCGGCTACGACGTGGACGGTCTGTACGTCGGCCTCGGCATCGGCGACTACAGCGACGCCTCCGGGTCGTACGCCCGTGCCTTCGCCAGCGACCGCGACCTCTGCCTCCGGGAGGTCCACCTCCGCGAGGAGTACGGGTTCGACGTCCCGGCCGGGGCCCGGGCGGCACGGCGCCCACCGTGCAGTGCCTGCGGGCTTTCGAAGCGCCATCTCTTCGACCGGGCCGCCCGCGAGGGCGGCTACGACGCCGTTGCCACCGGCCACAACCTCGACGACGAGGCCGCCGTGCTGTTCGGCAACGTGCTGCGCTGGGAACGCGAATACCTGGCCCGACAGGTGCCGGTCCTCCCCGCCGGCAACGGCTTCCCGAGGAAGGTGAAGCCACTCGTTCGGCTCGCCGAGCGTGAGACCGCCGCCTACTGCGTGCTGCGCGGCATCGACTACCAGGTGGAGGAGTGCCCCATGGCCGAGGGCAACCGCCACCTGGGCTACAAGGCGGCGCTGGCCGGCATCGAGGCGCAGTCCCCGGGGGCCCGCCACAGCTTCTACTTCGGATTCCTCGAGCGGGCGGCGGCCCTCTTCCGCGAGGATCGGGACGCCGTGGCGGCCGCCCCGGGCACCTGCGCGACCTGCGGCGGCCCCGCCAACGGCGAGATCTGTGCCTTCTGCCGCCTCGTGGAGCGGACGATCGCACCGCCGGACGAGGAACCGGAGTGTGAGGCCGTCCAGCCCGTAGCCCTCGTGGAGCGCCCCGCCGGCGGTCGGACAGGATGAGCGGGCCGTTCGCAGCCGGGGACCGGGTCCTGCTCGTCGACCGCAAGCGCCGTCGCTATCTGGTGACCCTGGTCGAGGGAGGCGAGTTCCACTCACACACCGGCGTCGTCGACCACGGCGACCTGATCGGTCGGCCGGACGGCAGCCGCGTGGCGTCCAGTCGCGGCAGCTCCTTCGTGGCCTTCCGACCGACCCTCGCCGACTACGTGCTCGAGATGCCCCGCGGGGCGCAGGTCATCTACCCCAAGGACCTCGGTGCGATCCTCATGCTGGCTGACGTGCAGCCGGGCCACCGGGTCCTGGAATCCGGGATCGGGTCAGGGGCGTTGTCGACCACCCTGCTGCGCGCAGGCGCCCACGTCGTCGGCTACGAATTGCGCGACGACTTCGCTGAACGGGCCCGCAGCAATGTGGTGGCGATGCTGGGCGAGGCGGTCCTCGACCGCTACGACGTGCAGGTTCGGGACTGCTACGAGGGCATCGACGAGACCGACGTGGACCGGGTGCTGCTCGACCTGCCCGAGCCCTGGCAGGTTGTGCCGCACGCCGCAGGGGCGCTGCAGCGCGGGGGGATCATCCTCGCCTACACCCCGAGCATCGTGCAGGCCGCGACGTTCCGGGCGGCACTGGCGGAGCACGGGTTCGCCTTCGCCGAGACCCTCGAGGTGATGCACCGGACCTGGCACGTGGACGGGGCCGCCGTCCGGCCCTCCCATCGCATGGTCGGCCACACGGGGTTCCTCAGCCACGCACGACTGCTGGGCGAATGAGGCCCACCCCGGCGCTGCTGGCCTGCGGTCTACTGGCAGCCTGCGCCTCGTCGGGGCCGGCCCCCTCGAGCACCACGTCGAGCACCACGTCGAGCACCACGTCGAGCACCACGTCGTCCACCGGCTCGACGACGGTTCCGGTCGAGGGCACCGCGCCGCCGCCCGTGCCGGACGCCGTGGTCGCCCGGGGCCGCCCACGTGGCGGCGGGCATACGGTCGCCTGTGCTGGGCCCCGAGGATGCGGCACTGGCCAGTCGTGTGGTCGCCTTCGACCCGGTGGCCGACCTCGCGGTCCTGCGCGTCGAGGGCTCCCTGCCGCCGGCACTGCCCCTCGGCGAGGCGGAGGTCGGCTCGGCGGTGGCGCTGGTCGGCTACGACGGTGATGGCGTCGAGGACACCCGCCAACTGGTGCTCCGACAGGCCATCCGCGCCACGGGCAAGGACATCTACGGGGTGGCCGGCGAGGGCCGCGACGCGCTGCAACTCGACGGCGTCGTCGTCCACGGCAACTGCGGCGGGCCGATCATCGACGCCGACGGAATGGTCGTCGGGGTCGTCTTCGCGAACGCCCGGGGTGGCACGCACACCTCGTTTGGCACGGACTTCGGTTGGGGGTGTGCCCTAGTCGATCTCGATGAAGATGCACTCGCCGGGGCATTCCTCGGCGGACTCGATGGTGGCCTCCTCCTGGCCCGCGGGGACCGGGGCCACAGCCTCGGCGCCGGCGGGGTCGCTGAGGATCTTGTCACCGTCCTTGACGTAGGCGAGGCCGTCGTCGAGGAGTGCGAAAACGTCGGGGGCGATCTCCTCGCAGAGGCCATCGCCCGTGCAGAGATCCTGGTCGATCCAGACCTTCATGGTGGTGGGGGTTCCCTTCTTCGGTGGATCGGGCGTGATCGCTGGCCGCCGGCTGGCCTGGACGAGGAGTCACCGGCGCGGTGCGCGGCACCCGCCGGTGGGCGCCGTGTACGCACGGGAGTGTATCCGCGCCCCCTGGGGAAGGGAACGAACGAACAGAGGGTCCCACCGGGATCCATGAATCGGCGGCTCCCGGGGCTAGGGTCCGCGTCGTGGTCGAGGACGTGACACCGGGCGACGGAACAGGCGGCGAGGGCGAGGCCCTCCGGGTCCAGATCGCCGACCTCGAGGTCGAGTTGGACGAACTCCGTCGGCGCCTCGTCGACACCCCCCGCCGCCTCGCAGAGATGGACGTCCAAATCCGGGACGCCAAGCGTGAACTGGCCCGGGCCATGGCGAGGAACCAGAAGCTCAACACGACCCTGACGTCGGCTCGTGAACGGATCGAGGTACTCCGGGAGGAGGTGGACAAACTCTCGCAGCCACCCTCCTCCTACGGCGTGGTCGTGGGCCGCAACGACGACGGCTCTGCCGACGTCAACGCCGCCGGTCGCAAGATGCGTGTGAGCATCCACCCCGAATTCACCGAGGACCTCGAGGTCGGCATGGAGGTGGTCCTCAACGAGTCGATGAGCATCGTCCGCTCCCGCGCACCCGAGCAGGTGGGTGAGGTCGTCACCGTCAAGGAGGTCCTCCCGGAGGGCCGTCGGGCCGTCGTCGTCGGCCGCGCCGACGAGGAGCGGGTGGCCGACCTGGGCGACGAGATCCTGCGCACCGGTGTCCGCAGCGGCGACGCCGCCCTCTTCGATCCGCGGTCCGGGCTACTCCTCGAGCGCTTGCCGCGCCCCGAGGTCGAGGACCTCGTCCTCGAGGAGGTCCCCGACGTGACCTACGCCGACGTCGGTGGCCTCGACAACCAGATCGAACTCATCGTCGACGCGGTCGAGCTGCCGTTCATCCACCAGGCCCTGTTCGCCGACTACGAACTGCCGGCTCCCAAGGGCATCCTGTTGTATGGGCCGCCGGGATGCGGCAAGACCCTCATCGCCAAGGCCGTGGCCAACTCGCTGGCCACCAAGGTGGCCGAACTGTCGGGCGACCGCGCGGCCCGCAGCTACTTCCTCAACATCAAGGGCCCCGAACTGCTCAACAAGTATGTGGGGGAGACCGAACGCCAGATCCGCCTCGTGTTCCAGCGGGCCCGGGAGAAGTCCGAACAGGGCTGGCCGGTCATCGTGTTCTTCGACGAGATGGAATCGCTCTTCCGCACCCGTGGCACCGGCATCAGCTCAGACATCGAGTCCACGATCGTGCCGCAGCTGCTGGCCGAGATCGACGGCGTCGAGGCGCTCCGCAACGTCATTGTGATCGGGGCCTCCAATCGGGAGGACCTCATCGACCCGGCGATCCTGCGGCCCGGCCGCCTCGACGTGAAGATCAAGATCGAGCGACCCGACGAGACGGCCGCCGCACACATCTTCGCCCGCTACCTCACGGACCGCCTCCCGATCGACGAGGACCTGGTCGAGACGCTGGGCGGTGGTGACCGGAACAAGGCCGTCCTCGGGATGATCGACGAAGCCGTCGAGAACATGTACGGGGAGGACGACGGGAACCGGTTCCTCGAGGTCACCTACCAGCACGGCGACAAGGAAGTGCTCTATTTCCGGGACTTCGCCTCCGGCGCCATGGTCGAGAACATCGTGCGCCGCGCCAAGAAACTGGCCATCAAGCGCGAACTGGCCGGTGGCAGCCGGGGCATCCAGTCCGACGACCTCGTCCGGGCGGTACGCCAGGAGTTCAAGGAACACGAGGACCTGCCCAACACGACCAACCCGGACGACTGGGCCAAGATCTCGGGCAAGAAGGGCGAGCGGATCGTGTACGTCCGCACCCTGCTCGCCGACGCCGACGTCGAGGGTGGCGGACGGGCCATCGAGGCCGTCGGCACCGGCCAGTACCTGTAGCCGGGGACCCGGGCCCAGGTCGGACCGCCGCTAGGGTCCCGCGCATGGCCGTCCCGAAGACCCTCGGCATCGAGACCGAGTTCGGCATCCTCCACCGGGGCACCGCTGAACCGAACCCGGTGCAGGCCTCGTCCCTGCTGATCAATGCCTACCTCAGCCGGCGATCGGCCCCGGGCGAGGGCCCGGGCGCACCCCGGGTGGGCTGGGACTTCATCGACGAGAGTCCGGCTGCCGACATCCGTGGGTTCTCGGCCTTCGACGCCATCGCCCCCGAGATCGAGACGCACCTCGTCAACGCCGTGTTGACCAACGGCGCCAGGTACTACGTCGACCATGCCCATCCCGAGTTGAGCACCCCCGAGTGCCTCGACCCCCTCGAGGTGGTCCGTTTCGACAGGGCGGCCGAGCTCATCCTCGTCGAGTCCATGGCCGCCGCCAACGAGGTCCTGCCTGAAGGCCAGGAACTGGTCGTCTACAAGAACAACTCCGACGGCAAGGGCAACTCGTACGGCTGCCACGAGAACTACCTCGTGGATCGGGCCACCCCCTTCGGGCGGATCGTCACCCACGCCACCACGCACTTCGTGACCCGGCAGGTCTTCACCGGGGCCGGGAAGGTCGGCTGCGAGCAGCCCGGGCGCAGTCGCAGTGACATCGAGTTCCAGTTGACCCAGCGGGCCGACTTCTTCGAGGAGGAGGTCGGGCTCGAGACCACGCTCAAGCGGCCCATCATCAACACCCGTGACGAGCCGCACGCCGACCCGCTGCGATACCGGCGCCTCCACGTCATCGTCGGCGACGCCAACCTCTGCGAGGTCGCCACGTTCCTCAAGGTGGGCACCACCGCGATCGTCCTGGCGATGGTCGAGGACGACTTCCTGCCCAGGGAGGTCCGTTTCGCCGACCCGGTACTGGCCCTGCAGCAGGTCTCGCGCGACGTCGACCTTCGCCAGCCCCTCGAACTCGACGACGGCTCCACCGTCACCGCCCTCGACGTCCAGTGGGACCTGCTCGAGCAGGGCCGCAAGTACCTGGAACAGCGGGGCAACGACGGCCTGGGCGGAGCCGTCGCCGACCAGGTGCTCGACCGGTCTCTGTTCGCCCGACTGGGCGCTGAGCGCCTCGTCGAGCAGGGCGACGCCGAACACGCCATGACGAATCCCCCGGACGGTACCCGGGCCTACTTCCGCGGTCGCTGCCTCGAACGCTGGCCGGACCGGATCGTCGCCGCCAACTGGGATTCGATGGTGTTCGACGCCGGCGAGGAGGCCCTCCGACGGGTCCCGATGATGGAACCGACCCGTGGCAGCCGCGCCCACGTGGCTACGCTCATCGATGAGAGCGAGGACGTCGCAGAACTGCTCGAACGACTCTCGGGCCGTTCGGACTGAAGCGCCGAGCAACGATCGGGAGAGGACCATGGCCGAACGGGAGCAGGTTCGTCGGGAGCGGGCCGAGCGCGAGTCCGAGGACGTCGAAGAGGCTGCCGCCCCGGCGGTCAGCGAGCGGGGCGAGCGGCTCAAGGAGGAGCTCGACGACCTCCTCGACGAGATCGACGGGGTCCTCGAGACCAATGCCGAGGAGTTCGTGAAGAGCTACGTGCAGAAGGGCGGCGAGTAGCACGCCGTGACCCTGCCGCTCTTCACCCCCGACCAGGACCCCGGCCCGAGTTTCCTGGGCCTGCTGGACCGCCTCGGCCTCGGCCTGCCCGAGGTGGTGAATGCCGCGCCGCCCGGAACCATCACCCACGGCACCACGGTCGTCGCCATCCGTGTGGCCGACGGCGTGGTGATGGCGGGTGACCGCCGAGCCACCCAGGGCAACCTCATCAGCCACCGCTCCATCGAGAAGGTCTTCCCGGCGGACCGGCTTTCCGGGGTCGCCATCGCTGGCGCCGCCGGCCCGGCCATGGAGATGGTTCGCCTGTTCCAGCTCCAGCTCGAGCACTACGAGAAGGTCGAGGGCGAGGCCCTGAGCCTGGAGGGCAAGGCCAACCAACTCAGCCAGATGCTGCGCGGCAACCTGGCGGCGGCCTTCCAGGGGCTCGGGGTGGTCCCGCTCTTCGCCGGCTGGGACGAGCGCCTCGGACGCGGCCGCCTCTTCCAGTACGACATCACCGGCGGCCGTTACGAGGAGCGCGACCACGCCGCCACCGGTTCCGGCAGCCTCCACGCCACGACCGTGCTGAAGCTCCGGCACCGGGACGACATGGACCGCGCGGCCGCCGTCGACGTCGCCGTGGAGGCGCTCTTCGAGGCCGCCGACGAGGACAGCGCTACCGGTGGCCCCGACCCCATCCGTGGCATCTACCCGGTGGTGGCCACCATCGGCGCCGACGGCTTCACCCGCCTCGAGGGCGACGACGTGGCTGCCCGGACCGCGGCCCTCCTCGCACGACTCGAGAGGAGGGACGGCCGATGAACATGCCCTTGTACGTGTCGCCCGAGCAGCTCATGAAGGACAGGGCGGACTACGCCCGGAAGGGGATCGCCCGGGGCCGCGCCGCCGTGGCGTGCACCTACGCAGAAGGTGTCCTGCTCTGCGCCGAGAATCCTTCCAACACGCTTCGAAAGGTCAGCGAGATCTACGACCGGATCGGCTTCATGGGGGTGGGCAAGTACAACGAGTTCGACCAGATGCGCATAGCGGGCGTTCGACACGCCGACCTGAAGGGCTACTCGTTCAGCCGTGAGGACGTCGACGCCCGCTGGCTGGCCAACCAGTACGCCCAGATCCTCGGGCAGTACTTCACCCACGAGATGAAGCCCCTCGAAGTCGAGTTGCTCGTCGCCGAGATCGGCGAGGAGGCGTCGGGCGACCGACTGTTCCACCTGCTCTACGACGGCACCGTCATGGACACCACGACGTACGTCGTCATCGGTGGTGAGGCCGACGCCATCGGTGTCCGCCTGGAGGAGGCCTGGTCCGTCGGCCTGGACCTCGGCAACGCCGTGGCCGTGGCGGTCGGCGCCCTGGCCGGCCCCGACCGTACGTTGGTGCCCGACGACATCGAGGTGGCGATCCTGGCCCGCGACGGCAGTCGGCGGGCGTTCCGACGCATCGAGGGCGGGGACCTGGGGGACCTCCTCGGGTGAGGTTCCGCAGCGCCCCGCCGCCGATCGGCCGGACGGCCTGAGAGGACCGGCGTGCAGCGGCGGATCTACGGCATCGAGAACGAGTACGGGGTCACCTGCACACTCGACGGCCAACGCCGCCTGAGTCCCGACGAGGTCGCCCGCTACCTGTTCCGGCGCGTCGTGTCCTGGGGGCGCAGCTCCAACGTCTTCCTCGTCAACGGCGCTCGCCTCTACCTCGACGTCGGCTCCCATCCCGAGTACGCCACTCCGGAGTGCGACTCGGTGTCCGAGGTGGTCGCCCACGACAAGGCGGGCGAGCGGATCCTCGAACAACTCCTCCACGGGGCCGAGGAGCGGCTCCGCGAGGAAGGCATCCGGGGCGACATCTACCTCTTCAAGAACAACACCGACTCGGCCGGGAACTCGTACGGCTGCCACGAGAACTACCTGACCACCCGGCGGGACGACCTGGCAGAGACGAACGAGGTCCTGATCCCGTTCCTCGTGAGCCGCCAGATCTATGCCGGGGCGGGCAAGGTGCTCCTGAATGCCCGCGGCGCCATCTACAGCGTCAGCCAGCGCGCCGAGCACATCTGGGAGGGCGTCTCCAGCGCCACCACGCGGTCGCGTCCGATCATCAACTCCCGCGACGAGCCCCACGCCGACGCCGAGCGCTACCGACGACTCCACGTCATCGTCGGCGACTCCAACATGAGCGAGTACGCCGCGTTCCTCAAGGTCGGGGCCACCGGACTGATGCTGCGCATGCTGGAGGAGCCCACGGTGAATCTGCGGGACATGACCCTGGAGAACCCGATCCGGGCGATACGGGAGATCAGCCACGACATGACCTGTCGGCGAACCGTGCGCCTGGCCAACGGACGCGAGGTCACTGCGCTCGACATCCAGCGCGAGTACCTGGAGCGAGCCCAGCGCTTCGCCGAGCACAACGACCTCGACGACGAGGAGAAGAAGTCCCTGGCGATGTGGGAGCACTGCCTCGACGGGATCGAGCGCGACCCTCTCACCCTCGACCGGGAGTGCGACTGGGTCGCCAAGTACCACCTGATCGAGAACTACCGGAGCCGGCACGGCCTTTCCCTGGGCAATCCCCGGGTCGGCCTGCTGGACCTCCAGTACCACGACGTGGACCGGGACCGTGGCCTCTTCTACGCGCTCCAGCGTCGCGGCATGGTGGAACGGATCGTCGACGACGCGGCCATAGCCACTGCCGTGGACCAGGCCCCCCAGACCACACGAGCCCGCCTGCGCGGGGAGTTCATCCGGCGTGCGAAGGACCGCCGACGGGACTTCACGGTGGACTGGGTGCATCTCAAGCTCAACGACCAGGCACAGCGCACCGTCCTCTGCAAGGATCCGTTCCGCTCGTTCGACGAGCGGGTCGAGAAGTTGATCGAATCGCTCTGAGGGTGGCGCCAGCGCCGTCCGGCGGACGGGCATCCGGCCACCTAGCATGGCGACCCGGTCGCAGGCGGCCCGAGGAGGTGGATCCGCGGTGGTGGAGAGCAAGCTCGGACGACTGATGAACCTGGTGGCCGCCCTCCTGGCCGCCGAGCGACCCCGCACCCGCGACGAGTTGCGGGCGGGGCTGCGCGGGTTCTACGCCGAGTCCGATGAGAGCTTCCGGCGGACCTTCGAGCGGGACAAGGACGAACTCCGGGAGATGGGCATCCCCATCGAGACCCTGGCCGTGCCCGCCACCGATCCGCCCGAGACCGGCTACCGCATCGATCCTGATCGGTACCGAGGGAGCCTGCCCGACCTCACGACCGACGAGTTGGCCGCCCTGCACCTCGCCAATCGGCTGGTCCGCCTGGGCGACGGCATCGACGAGGAGCCGTTCTGGAAGTTGGGCGGTCGGCCGGACAGCGGAGAGGTCGACCGCCTCGCCACCCTCCCCGACGATCCGGCCCTGCCGGCCCTGATGGACGCCGTCGTCGAACGTCGGATCGTCACGTTCGGCTACCGCGGCGTGGCGCGGGTCGTGGAGCCGCACCGCCTGGCCCTCCGCAACGGCAACTGGCACCTGAAGGGCCACGACCGGACCCGGGGCGAGGTCCGCCAGTACCGGGTCGACCGGATCGAGACCGACGTCGATGCGGGCCCTTCCGACGGGTTCGACCGACCGCCCCGAACCGCCGACGTGGAGGACCGCCCGGCGTGGCGCTACGGGGACGACGAGCCCGTCACCGCACGACTGCTGGTCGACGCCCACCACGTCCCCTGGGTGGCCGGGCACCTCGGCGAGGAGGCGATCGTCGAGGAGCGTGCCGACGGCGCCGTCGTGGTCGAGGAGTCCGTCTGCAACCGGGCGGCGTTCCGCTCGTTCGTCCTGACCTTCCTCGAGGGTGCTGAGGTCCTCGGCCCCGACGACCTCCGTCGAGAGGTCGTGGAATGGCTGGAGGGCCTGGCGTGAGCGGCCTGACCGCCCTCGACCGGGTCCGGCGGCTGCTGGCGATCATCCCCTGGGTGGCCTCGGAGGGCGGCATGTCGCTCGACGAGTTGGCCAGCCGCTTTGACTACCCCCGTGAGACCCTGCTGGAGGACCTCTGGTCGGTGGTGCAGATGGTCGGTGTCGCCCCCTTCGGACCGGGGGACATGCTGGGCGTCCTGATCGAGGACGACTGGGTTTCGATCGACTACGACCACTGGTTCGTCCAGCCCATGACCCTCCGTCCCGACGAGGTGGTTCGGCTGCGGACGGCGGCCCAGGCGGTCGCCGGCCTCGCCGCCACCGAGGACCTCGGGCCGCTCGAGCGGGCCGCCACCAAACTGGCGGCCTTCGTGGAGCCCGAGGCGACGTCCACCGTCGACGTCCGCCTGGGCGTGGTTGACGAACAGGTCCTCGGGGCCCTCCAGGGCGCGGTGGCGGACCGCCTGCCGGTGGAGATGGACTACTACTCCTACGCCCGCGACGTGCCGACGACCCGGACGGTCGAGCCGCACCGCCTGCTCGCCGACGGTGGGCACTGGTACCTGACCGGCCACTGCCGGATGGCCGAGGCGCCTCGCGTCTTCCGGCTTGATCGCATCAGCCGCTGCGAGGTGGGCGAGGATCCGTTCCCGGCGCCCGAGCAGGCGGCCGCCGGACCCGAGGGGTTCCTCGACCATGGCGACTTCCAGGAGGTCCAGCTCCTCCTCGAGCCCGATGTGCGCTGGGTCATCTCCCAGTACCCCCACCGGGAATCGGAGGTGCTCGAGGATGGGCGCCTGCGCGTCCACCTGGCCGTGGCCTCCACCGCCTGGATGGAACGCCTCCTCCTCCGACTCGGCCTCGCTGCCACCATCGAGGAGGCGCCGGTCGGGCTGGGCGAGGACCTGCGCCGCGCCGCTGCACGACGGGTCCTCGGGCGCTACCGCCCGTGAGCCCCCGCCGCCGCGGCGGTGCGCCTGGGGAGTAGGTTCCCAGCCGTGCAGGATGACGGGGACAGCACCATCGGCGACGATCGCAACGAAGACGCCGAGTGGGCCGACCACGGCGACGATCGCAAGGAAGGCGCCGAGTGGGCCGACCACATCCTGGAGCGAGCCCGGGCCCGCAGCACCGGCCAACCGCTTCCCGAACAGGATCCCCCCTCCGCGGAGCCCGCCCCCACGGAACCGGCGGATGCCGCTGGGGAGCCGAGCACCGAGGAAACGCCAGTCGAGGCGGTCGCGGACATGCCGCCCCGCCGCCCGGTTCTGCCGACCGTCGAGGATCCCTCCCCGGGCGAGGCGTCAGCGCAGCCGGCTGAACCGGACGAGTTCGAGCCGTTCGCCGAGGCGTACGCCCGACCCGGTGCGGAGTCGCGGGCCGCCGAGGCCGCCGTCTTCGGGTCACCCGAGCCGCTTCCACCGCACCTGGCGGTTGAATCGGCGCCGCCCGACGACGACCTCAAGATCCCCGGGCGGGCCGCGGGAACGGCACGTGGCGTCCTCGAGTGGGTCGGGGTGGTCCTCGGGGCACTGGTGGTGGCACTCCTCGTGAAGCAGTTCCTGTTCGCCGCCTACTACATCCCCTCGCCCTCGATGGAGCCGACCCTCACCGACGGTGACCGGATCATCGTGAACAAGTTGAGCTACCGGCTCCACGAGGTCAACCGGGGGGACGTCGTGGTCTTCTCCCGGCCACCCAACCAGCCCGAGGGCATCAAGGACCTGATCAAGCGGGTGATAGCGCTGCCCGGCGAGACGATCGAGGTCGTGGACGGACGCGTCTACGTCGACGGAGGCCTACTGCTCGAGCCCTACCTCGCGGTCCGGGACGGAACCTCCGGCTTCCCCCTGCCCCCGGGCTGCCTCGATGCGGCCGGGTCGATCAGCCGCTGCACGGTGCCGGACGGTCATGTGTTCCTCATGGGTGACAACCGTCCCAACTCGAAGGACAGCCGGATCTTCGGCCCGGTCCCCGAGTCGGACATCGTGGGACGGGCCTTCCTCCGGGTGTGGCCCGTTGGCGACCTGGGTCGCCTCTGAGCCCAGCCAGCCTCAACCGCCCCGGGCGGCGGCCACCAGGCGGTCCACGTGGTCGCCGAACACCCCGTCGACCCCGATGTCGAGCAGGGCCGCGGCCTGGCGAACCTGCTGGGCGTCCCATCCGAGGCACTCCAGGCCGAACCGGTGGAACAGCGCACAGAGCCCACCGCTCCAATCCGACTCGGGCAGGTTGATGGCGTCGATCCCGGCCTCGGCGAGGGTGGCGGCCCGCCGCTCGGGGCCCTCTCGAATGCGCTCGAGACGCGTCGAGTCCACGAGGCGAACGGCGTCGTCGAGGTGGCGCCAGTCCGCAAGGGCCTCGATGTCCGGCGACGCCAACCAGAGCTCGCCCGTCCGTCCCCGGTCGGCAATCCGCTCGAGCAGCGGGACCGCGGCAGCGTGGTCCTTGACGTCCAGTGCGACGTGCACCGTGCCGTCGGCAACCTCGGGGAGCGCCTCGTAGAGGCCCTCCAGCGAGGGGACGTGCGGGGGTAGGTCCTGGCGGGCCAGTCGGGAGATCTCCCGCCGTCGCAGGCCCCGCCCGAAGGATCCGTCGTGGTCGAGGACCGGCACCCCATCGGCGGTCAACCAGACGTCGCTCTCGAGGCCGGTGGCCCCAAGGTCCACCGCCCGCCGGAACGCCTCCAGGGTGTTCTCGGGTGCGTGGGCCCGGCCGCCCCGGTGGGCGAAGAGGAGGGGAGTGGCCCGGAGCGGCGGATGGCGGGGCATGCAGCATTGTCGTTCGGTCGTGTCGCTGGGGCCACTTTGGCCCTGCCTGGCCTTCCGGCGACAGCGGCGCCCACCGGTAGGCTCGCCGAATGGGCAACCTGGGCGGTGGTGAGATCCTCGTGCTCCTGGTGGTGGGACTCCTCGTGCTCGGGCCGGAACGCCTTCCCGAGGCCACCCGCCAGGTGGGCAAGGCACTGCGCCACATCCGTCGGGTCACGACCGGGTTCCAGGAGGAGATCCGCTCGGCCGTCGAGGACCCGGTGATCGAGGCCAAGGCCCGCCTGAGCGGCGATGCCCTCCTGCGGGAGACGGCGTCCCCGGAGGCCCCGGAGGCCCCGCAGTCCGACCCACCTCGACCGGACTCTGCAGACGATGCCTCCACCGGGGACAAGGCGGACGATGGCCGCTGAGGAAGCCACCGGGGGGCGAATGAGCCTCCTCGAGCACCTGACGGAGCTCCGACGGCGACTCCTCCATTCGATCCTCGCCGTGGTCGCGGGCGCCGTGGCCTGCTGGTTCCTCTACCCCTGGATCCTCGACCTGCTGCTCGAGCCCTACTGCGAGATCCAGGGCGACTCGGCAGCCGGCGACGTCTTCGGGGAGGGCTGCGAACTCCTCGTCACGGACCCGCTGGAGCCCTTCAGCGTGCGCCTGACCGTCGCCGGCTACGGCGGCCTGGCCCTGGCGATGCCGTTTCTCCTCTGGCACGTCTGGCGATTCGTGTCACCCGGCCTCTACCGCCGCGAGCGCCGCTGGGCCATCCCGTTCGTGGCCTGTGGTGTGCTGCTCTTCGCCGCCGGCGTGACCCTGGCCTACTGGAGCATTCCCCGGGCGCTCGGTTTCCTCGTCGACATCGGCGGACCCGACCTGGTGAGCGTCTTCTCGCCGGCCAAGTACCTCGGCTTCGTCGTCAAGATGACGATCGCCTTCGGAATCGGCTTCGAGTTCCCGCTGGTGCTGATCTTCCTGCAGTTCGTCGGCGTGCTCCACCACACGACCCTTCGGCGGAATCGCCGGTACGCCATCGTCGGCATCGTGGCCCTCGTGGCCCTCCTCACACCGAGCGGCGATCCGTTCACGCTGCTGATCCTGTCGGTACCGATGCTGCTCTTCTACGAACTGGCGATCCTGGTCGGCAGGCTCCGGGAGCGTCGCCGGAACCGCACCTGACATGACCGCAGCAGGGGAGTGGCCGTTCCCGCTGGATGCCTTCCAGCAGGACGCCATCGAGGCCATCGACGGCGGGCGCTCCGTACTCGTGGCCGCCCCGACGGCCAGCGGCAAGACCGTCGTCGCCGAACACGCCATCGACCGGACCCTCGCCGAGGGGCGCCGCTCCTTCTACACGACGCCCCTCAAGGCACTCTCCAACCAGAAGTTCCGCGACCTGTCCCGCCGGCTGGGTCCAGCCCGGGTGGGCCTCCTCACGGGCGACAACGTCGTCCGGGGTGACGCCCCGGTGGTCGTCATGACCACCGAGGTCCTCCGCAACATGCTCTATGCGCGGTCGCCTGCCCTCGCCGACCTGGGTTGCGTGGTCCTCGACGAGGTCCACTTCCTCGAGGACCCCTACCGCGGCCCGGTCTGGGAGGAGGTCGTCCTCGGTCTCGCCAGCGACGTGCGCCTCGTGGCCCTCTCGGCCACCGTCTCCAACGCCGGCGAACTCGGCGATTGGCTCGCCCTCCAACACGGCCCCACCGACGTGGTCGTCGAACGTCGCCGGCCCGTCCCGCTGCGCACCCGCTACCTGGTCGGCGAACGGCGTCGAGGACGCCGGCTCCATCGGCTTCCCATCCTGCTGAAGGGGCGACCAAACCGCGAGGGCAGCCGATTCGACGTCGCGTCCGGTGGCCGACGAGACCGACGCGGGCAGGGCTCGCCACGCGACGGTCACCGGGCATCGGGCCGACCCTGGCGCACCCCACGTCGCGACGAGGTCCTCCGGGAACTGCAGCACCTCGACCTGTTGCCATGCATCGACTTCGTCTTCAGCCGGGCGGGCTGCGAGGAGGCCCGTGACCGGATGGTCCGCGACGGCGTCCGGCTCACCGACGAGCGACAGGAGGCCGAGATCGCCGAGTGGGTGGACCGGCGCCTGGCCGCCCTCCCGGCGGACGACCTGGCGGTACTCGGTGTCGATCGCTGGCGGGAGGGACTGCTCCGGGGCGTGGCGGCCCATCACGCCGGGATGTTGCCCCTGTTCAAGGAGGTGAGCGAGGAACTGTTCGCCGCCGGACTGGTCGGCCTGATCTTCGCCACCGAGACGCTCGCCGTCGGCGTCAACCTGCCGGCCCGCAGTGTCGTGATCGAGCGCCTGACCCGATTCACCGGAGAGACCCACGAGGTGCTGACCCCCGGACAGTTCACCCAGTTGACCGGCCGGGCCGGTCGGCGGGGCATGGACCGTGAGGGGACGGCCGTGGTGCTGTGGTCGCCCTTCGTCCCCTTCTCCACGGTCGCCGGCCTGGCGGGCAGCCGGGACTTCCCCCTTCGTTCCGCCTTCCGCCCGACGTACAACATGGTCGCCAACCTGATCGAGAGCCGTAACCGGGAGGAAGCCGAGGGCCTCCTGCGTCGCTCCTTCGGCCAGTTCCAACTGGATCGTCGCCTGGCGGACAGGGCCGAGCGTGGTGAGCCTGGAGGGCGGTCACGCCGGCGTCGGTCCGCCGAGCAGGCCGACGCGCTGGTGGAGCGACTGACCGCCCTGCTCGGCGTCCTCGAGGAGCGGGGGATGGCGGAGGGGTGGTCGCTCACCGAGCGGGGATCGACCCTGACCGGCATCTACAACGAATCCGACCTGCTGGTTGCCGAGGCCATCGCCTCGGGGGTGCTCGACGACCTCGATCCGCCCGGCCTGGCCGCCGTGGTGTCGGCCCTGACATACCGCCGACGCGGTCCCGGTGGTGGCGAGGTCCACGTGCCCGGCGGTGTCGCCGGGCGCCGACTCGCCGACCTCGAGGCCTTGTGGGCGACGTTGGCCAACGCGGCGTGGTGACCCTGACCCGTGAATTCGGCGGGGACGGTGAGGCCGAGGCGGACGAGTCGGCCGGACTCGAGGTCGGCCCGTGAGCATTGAGCGCCGGCGCGACTGGGGAACCCGGGGAGCCCTGCCCGAGGGCGGGGTCGTCGCCTCCTCGAACGAGGTGTTGCTGGACCTGGTCACCAGCCACCGTCGGGCGGGCACACCGATCCCACCGGTGGCCCTGACGGGCGGCGACCTGTGGCGAACCCTCGGCGGCGTGCCGGGAAGCACCCGCTGGCAGACCGACGACGCCCAGCGCCTCCCGGTGGACCTCGGCGCCGTGCTCCTCGACGGCCGCCTCCACTGGTTCTGCGCCCACCTCGTGGCGAGGCGCTCCTGGCTCCGGGGCCGGATCTGGGTGGCCGCCAACGCGGGCCACCTCGGCACCTGGAACCTGGCCCCCCGGTCCCACCCCGGTGACGGCCTCCTCGACCTCCTCGACGCCGACCTCCCGCTCGGGCAGCGGCTGGCCGCCCGGCGGCGGCTGCCGGCCGGCACGCACGTACCCCACCCCGGCATCGTCGAGCGCAGGACGGGGGCCGAGCAGGTCGAGTTCGAGCGAGTCACGCCGATCTGGCTGGACGGTCGGCGGGTGGGGGAGGCCAGACGACTCTCGGTCCGCCTCGAAGAGGACGCCCTGGTCGTGGTGATCTGAGTGCGGACGACGGATGCCGATGCCGACCCGGCGCCTCGGTACGCTCCGAAGATGAGCGAGAACAACACTGCCAAGGAACGGGCCTGCGCCATCGTCGATGACCTGGCCGACATCCTGCTGGCCGCCTCCCATGAGATCCACGCCAATCCCGAGCTGGGCTACGAGGAGCACCACGCCCACGAGGTACTCACCGGCGTTCTCGAGCATCAGGGCCTGCCCACCACCCGGGGGGCCTACGGCATGGACACCGCCTTCGAAGCCCGGGCGGGCAACGAGGGCCCGGAGCTGGCGGTCCTCTGCGAGTACGACGCGCTACCGGGGATCGGCCACGCCTGCGGGCACAACATCATCGCCGCCGCCGGCCTCGGCGCAGGACTGGCCGGTGCCGCGTTGGCCGATGAACTGGGCGGCCGGGTCCGCATACTCGGCACGCCGGCCGAGGAGGGCGGCGGCGGCAAGATCCGCATGATCCACCGTGGCGCCTTCGACGGGGTCGAGGCGGCCCTGATGGTCCATCCGGCCGGCTCGGAGGTCGAGCGCATCACCAGCCTCGCCGTCCAGCAGGTGCACGTCGCCTACCACGGCGCAGCGGCCCACGCCGCCGCCGCACCCGAGAAGGGGCGCAACGCCCTCGACGCCGCCGTCCTGGGCTATGTCAACGTTGCGGCCCTGCGTCAGCACATCGCCCCGGACGAGCGCATCCACGGCATCTTCCTCGACGGCGGGCAGAAGGCCAACATCGTCCCCGTGCGGACCGAGGCACTCTGGTATGCCCGGTCGCCGACCCGGGCACGGCTGGCGGATCTCCTCGAGAGGCTGCGAGCCTGCCTGGAGGCTGGTGCCGCAGCCGCCGCCTGTGAACTCGAATACCTGCCAGTCGAGGAGGGCTATGAGGACGTGCTGGACAACCGCACGATCCTCGATCGTTACCTGGCCAATGCCCGGGCCCTGGGTCGCGACCCGCGGCCCGAGCACGAGACGGCGATTGTCGGGAGTACCGACATGGGCAATGTCAGCTACCTCGTCCCGGCGATCCATCCGATGGTCAAGGCTGCCCCGGAGGAGACCGCTATCCACACGGAGGACTTCGCCACCTGCGCCGGCGGTCCCCCGGGTGACGAGGCGGTCCTGGCGGGGGCCAAGGCGATGGCCATGACACTCGTCGACTGCTGGACGCTCCCCGGACTCCTGGAGTCGGCGGCGGCGGAACTGGCCGCGGCGACCGCCACGCCGTGAGCCTCCGCGCCGGGACGTTCCGAACGGCCTACCCTCGGCGCCCGTGACACCGTACGTCGCCGAGGAGTTCACCCCGGAGGAGGAGGACATCCTCCGGCGCTACTTCACCAACCTGGACGAGCCGGTCTTCGCACTCGTCAACCTGCCCGAGGTGGTCAAGGGCGCCCTGTTCGCCCGGTACTCGCGCACCCGGTTGAGCCTGCGGCGACTCTTCCTCGAGGAGTTCGTCGGGGAGTTGGACGTGGCCGGTGACGAGACCATCGACGCCACCATCGGTCTCCGGCGGGCCGAGGAACTCTACGACCGGGTCTTCTTCGAGTACGGCGACGACAGCGTGGCTCAACTGGGCGGCGTGCACCTGGCCTGTGAGCAGGCCTCGAACCTGCTCACCAAGATCCTCGAACGGGGCCGGCTCATGGCCTACCTCGAGCAGTCGACGCGCTACATCGCCTACGACGACCGCCCGGGTGGCCGCTTCCGGTACTACCGCGACCCCGACGTGCTCTCCTCGCCCCTTGGGGCCCGCTACATCTCGGACCTGGACCGCCTCTTCGAGGTGTATGCCGAACTGGTCCCGACGATGATGGCCCACTTCCGCGAACGCGTTCCCCAGGCGCCGGGCGACTCGGACTTCGTGTACCGGCAGGCGGTCAACGCCAAGGCCTTCGACGCGGTACGGGGCATCCTGCCGGCGGCGTCGCTCTCCAACCTGGGCATCTACGGCACCGGGCAGGCGTACGAGGCGCTCCTCGTGCGAATGCGCGCCCACCCGCTTCCGGAGGCCCGTTCCTACGCCGAGATGATGTTGCGCGAGTTGCGCAAGGTCATCCCCTCGTTCCTCAAGCGGGTCGACCTTCCCGACCGGGGGGAGGCGACCGGCAGGTACGCCGCCGACTGCCGCGAGCGCCTCGAGGACCTGGCCGAGGAGTTCTTTCCCCCGGGGGCGCCGATCGATCCGGCGCCAACTGTCGACCTGACGGACTTCGACCCGGACGCCGAGGTCAAGCTGGTGGCCGCTGCCCTGTACGCCTCCTCGCACCAGTGCGACCGTGCCATCGAGGCGCGGGTCCGGCAGATGACGGTGGAGGAGCGGGTCCAGGTGCTGGCCGCCCTGGTCGGTGACCGTGGCAACCGCCGCCATCGCCCGGGACGTGCGCTGGAGCGGCCCACCTACCGCTTCGACGTCCTCTCCGACTACGGCGCCTTCCGGGACCTGCAGCGGCACCGTCTGATGACCATCGAGTGGCAACGCCTGTCCCCGCGCCACGGCTACGTCCGGCCGCCCGAGGTGGACGATGCCGGAGTGGGGGAGCGCTTCGACGAGGCCATGGACCGTTCGGCGGCCCTCCACGGGGTACTCGCCGAACCCTTCCCCGAACAGGCGTCCTACGCCGTCTCCCTGGCCTACCGGGTCCGCTACCTCATGGAGATGAACGCCAGGGAGGCGATGCACGTCATCGAGTTGCGGACCAGTCCTCAGGGGCACCCCTCGTACCGGGAGGTCTGCCAGCAGATGCACCACCTCATCGCCGACGTGGCCGGTCACCGTGCCATTGCCGAGATGCTCCGCTTTGCCGACCACTCCGACGAACCCGAGTTGGAGAGGATCGAGGCCGAGCGACGCGCCGAAGAGCGCCGCCAGGCCCGGGACGGCGCCTCGGCAGGATGAGGCGTCTTGCGGGGGCGCATCTCGCCGCTGCCCTGGCCCTCGGCTCCTGCGGAGCGGAATCCAGCCTCGAGCCCCCGGCCGCCAGTACGTCGACGACCACGGTGGAGGATCCTGCGGGCACGACGGTGGCGACCACCGAGCCCCCGGCCGCCAACCAGCGGGGAACCTCCGAGGTCCCACTCGCCATCACAGCGCTTCCCGAGGCGCTGGCCGACTGGCGTCCGTGGGCCGACCGTCACGTCGACGTCTTCGGGGTGAACGTGGTCGCCCTCCCCGGCGTCTCCGAGGACGTCCTTCGGCACGCCGCCGGGGTGATGGCGCAGTACCTCGACAATGACGCCGACGGGCACCCCGACGCCCCGGCGGTGGTCGAGGCCATGCGTGACGCCGCGGCCACGCTGGTCATGGCCGTCGACGAGGACCAACTGGAGGAATCGGGCATCTTCGAGAGCGGGCTGGATCGGCACTACGCCATCCAGGACCTCTACGAGGGGGAGACAGGTCCACTACGGCGCTTCGACGCCTCCCTGGAGGAGGTCCACCACCTGATCCTCGACACGGGTTGGGGAGCGGTGTACCCCGACCGCCTCGGCGTCGAGGAGGGATCCGACCTGACCCGCGCCATGGACGTGGCCCGCGGTGGTCGCTTCCTGGAGGTTCCGGACCACTATCCGGAAGATGCCTGGTACCACTACGACGACGAGACCTGTGAGTACGACTGCATGGCCACGGAGTACGCCTACTGGGCACACACCAGCCTCCTGGGGGCACAGGCCGATCCGGACCGTTGCGAGGAGGTAGCGGTCGAATGGCGGCCCTGCACGGCCGACCTCCTCCGCACGATGGACCCGCTGGCGACCGCGCTGTTTGCCGACCCGGAACTGCTCCTCCCCACGAGGCTCCCGGACGGTGAGTATCGTCCCGCCCCCTGAGGACGGGTCGGGGGTTGTCACTCCCGCCAGCCTGTCTATGATCCCGCCCCAACGTGCGCGGCCGACCCGAGGAAGCGATGAGCGACGACGACGTGCCCGAGGACGAACTCGAGGAGGGCGAGGATGCGGAGGAGGCCGCACTCGACGCGGACGGTCCCGACGACGATGAACTCGACGAGGATGGTGACGAGTTCATCGGGGACGAGGACGACGGCGACGACGAGGACGACGGCGACGACAAGGACGACGGCGACGACAAGGACGACGGCGACGACAAGGGGGAGTCCGGCCC
>LULL01000131.1_pt1 | contig 38233 bp, 35 predicted proteins | sample 728161 | NCBI WGS metagenome assembly LULL01 (sample SAMN03860290, study PRJNA289734) | marine metagenome | biome: seawater column; feature: ocean; material: water; isolation source: Red Sea water column Station 149 - depth 500m | place: Saudi Arabia: Red Sea | collected 2011-10-15 | depth 500 m
ACATGAAAACCTTTATGCTAAACTGCTTAAAGAATTAAGAAACAATCCGCTCTAAAGTTATCTAGACCCTTATTTAATTATAGTTGCTTACACTTGATGCTAAACCAATGCATTTTTTATAGAAAGATCGATTGCTCCCCATCAATTTATCATGTTGTCATCAAATAAACCTAAAAATTTCCCAAAGTGACATTGTGTATTGTCAAGTTTGTGCTAGAGTAAGATCTAAGCAAAACTCAGGACAGAATAATGGCTCAGCATATTAATACATTGATCATCGGTGCAGGGATTTCGGGCATTGGTACAGCGGTACATCTCCAAAACGACGCACCTCAACGTGACTTCCTTATTTTTGAACGTCGTGACCGTATCGGTGGAACGTGGAGTTTATTTCAATATCCAGGGATTCGTTCTGATTCGGATATGTCTACCTTTGGTTTTGAGTTTAAGCCGTGGCGCAAAGCGAGTATTTTGGCAGATGGTGCATCGATTTGTGAGTATCTCCAAGAGACTATTGATGAAAATCGTCTGCAAAGCAAAATTAAATTTAAACATTCGATCGTATCTGCGAATTGGAATTCGGAAACGCAACTGTGGGAATTAACCGTAGAGAACAATGGTAAAACAGAACAATGGACTGCAAACTTTGTGGTGAGCTGCACTGGTTATTATAACTATGCCAATGGTTTCCAACCTGATTTTCCACAAGCAAATCGTTTCAAAGGTCAATTTATTCATCCACAACATTGGCCTGAAAATCTAAACTATGTCGGCAAAAAAGTGCTGATCATTGGTAGTGGTGCAACGGCGATTACATTGGTACCTGCGATGGCGAAGCAAGGTGCGATTGTGACCATGCTTCAACGCTCGCCGACTTATATAGCCACTGTGCCATCGGTTGATATTGTCTACAAAACCATGCAGAAATTTATGTCAGAAGACCGCGCCTATCAGCTGACCCGTAAACGTAATATCGCTGTACAACGTGGGATTTATGCCCTTGCAAAAGCACAACCGAAGATTTTGCGTAAATTGCTTCTTGCAGGTGTGAAACAACAGCTCAAAGGTAAGGTCGATATGAAGCACTTTACCCCGAACTATAATCCGTGGGATCAGCGTCTTTGTGTTGTGCCTGATGGTGATTTATTCAAAGTTCTTCGTGAAGGACAAGCATTTATTGAAACTGATCATATTGATCATTTTGAAGAAAATGGTGTGGTCTTGAAGTCTGGTAAAAAGATTGAAGCGGATATTGTGGTTTCTGCAACAGGTCTTGAGATACAGTTGCTTGGTGGTATTGAGGCGTCAATTGACGGAGAGAAAATTAACACACGTGATGCCATGATGTACAAAGGCGCAATGGTCAGTGGTATTCCAAACTTCGCCTTGATTATTGGTTATACCAATGCATCATGGACATTGAAAGTCGATGTGGTGGCGGACTATCTTGCACGCCTATTAACGCATATGGATAAGAATCAACTTGGCGCTGTTATTGCACAGGCTGATCCTGCTGATAAATCAACGGATAGCCTAATGGGTAGTAGCTTAACATCGGGCTATATCAAACGAGCCGATCAGATCATGCCACGTCAAGGTAAAAAAGCACCGTGGAAAACTGAGCATAGCTATTATGCCGATCGTGATGCCTTACAAAATGCACGCTTCGATGATCCGATCTTAAAGTTTGAGAAAAAATTACATGCTGTCAAACCTGCACAAAAGAAATTGGCAAGTTAAGTGCTTTGACTTTTGATTTAAGTCCTATAAAGAAAAAAATGCTTAGAGATTTCTAAGCATTTTTTTATTGGATATGACAAGCATCTAAAAAAATATAATTTTTAAAATGAAAGGCTTTAAGTTGATACATAGAGTGCGCACTTGATGAGGTTATTTTACAGTCAATCTACATCTCATAACTCGATTTTACCGTGAACATTGGATAAGTTTGCTAAGTTAAAAAAGTTGTATTTGTACATCAACTTTTCAAAAGGATATTAAGATGAATCATCAAGAACATCTCGACAAAATAAGTGATTTAATTAAAGATTTAAAATTTACAATGATGACAACGGTGACCCATGAAGGGCATCTACACGCTTGCCCAATGACCACCAATCAATTTGATTTGGCGCGTAAAGAGATTTGGTTTATTGCAGATAAAACCACACAGACGATTGCTGATATTCAAGCCAATCCACAGGTCAACTTAAGCTACACCACCAATAGCTCCAAGGATTATGTATCGATCAACGGTGTTGCAGAATTGGTTCAAGATCCAAATAAACTCGAAGAGTTGTGGTCACCGACTTATGCAGCATTTTTTGAAAATGGTAAAGAAGACAGCCGAATCCAATTGATTAAAGTTACGCCAAATGGTGCTGAGTATTGGTTAAGCGGTAATGCCGTGGTGAATATGTTCAAAATGACTGCCGCAGCAATGAGTGATGGTAAAGTCGCAGACAGTCTAGGTGAAAATCATTCGGTAGAATTTTAAATATGTCAAATCTGATAGGGGTTGAGTACATGTCATAGCATGGCAAAAGGCAGGATAGTTATCCTGCCTTTTTCGTCTTGATGATATGCTTAACTTTTGACATCACTTAGATTTGGGAAAATGACCAAATAAACCTGGATATGCGTCATTATATCTTGGCGTGTTTGCCATATTTGTCAATCATGATCGAACTGGCCTCATTGAGCCCCTGTACTCGCACATCAATGCCATGATTTTTAAATTTCTGCACTACACTATCGAGCATTGCCACCGAAGTCACATCCCAAATATGGGAATGAGTCAGATCAATCACCACCAGTTTGACATTTTCTTGAAAGTTAAAGAAGTGATAAAAGCGCTCGGATGAACTAAAGAAAATCTGCCCTCGAATAACGTAATGACGCACACCTTGATGTAGATGAGTTTCGACATGCACATCATTTTCCAGTTTATTGGCTAAGAACAGCGCCGATAGAATCACGCCAAGTAGTACGCCAAGAGCAAGATTATGCGTTGCCACCACGACGGCAACGGTCGCCAACATGACGATATTGCTTGATTTTGGATTTTGATGGAAGCTACGAATCGAATCCCAATTAAATGTGCTGATCGACACCATAATCATCACAGCGACCAACGCTGCCATCGGAATCACACGCAACCAATCACTGATAAATATCACTAAAATCAATAACCATAAACCTGCGACCAATGTCGACAGCCGGGTTCTTGCGCTAGAGGTGACGTTGATGATGGATTGACCAATCATGGCACAGCCGGCCATACCCCCCATAAACCCTGTGACAATATTGGCAACGCCTTGACCTTTACACTCACGATGTTTATCACTGGCGGTATCCGTCATTTCATCGACGATCGTTGCTGTCATCATCGATTCAAGCAAGCCCACTGCTGCCAGTGCGATCGCATAAGGTAAGATGATTTGTAAAGTTTCAAGATTAAGCGGAATATCAGGCATAAAGAAATGCGGCAAGCTTGTTGGCAAATCGCCCAAGTCGCCCACTGTGCCAATATTCACGCCGAACATTAAACAAATCGCCGTGACCACGATGATGCAAACCAACGGCGATGGAATTAGTTGTCCTAATTTGGGAATCAGCGGAAATAAATAAATAATCGCCAAGCCTAAAGCAACCAAGGGATAAACCGCCCAAGGCACATCAATCAACTGCGGTAGTTGTGCCATAAAAATCAAAATCGCTAATGCGTTGACGAAGCCGATGACCACTGACTTTGATACAAAGCGCATCAACTTGGCGAGTTTGAGTTGTCCTGCAATGATCTGCAATATCCCTGTCAAAATCGTTGCGGCAAATAAATATTGCAGTCCATGTTCTTTGACCAAAGTCACCATCAGTAGTGCCATCGCTGCAGTTGCTGCTGAAATCATTGCAGGACGACCGCCCATAAAAGCAATCACCACAGCCATAGAAAATGAAGCATACAGTCCGACTTGTGGATCAACGCCAGCAATAATTGAAAAGGCGATCGCTTCAGGAATCAGTGCTAAACCAACCACAATCCCCGCCAAAATATCGGCGCGGACATTAGAAAACCATTGTTGTTGAATATTAGAGAGCATAAGCAAAATAAAAGCGAAGAAATGGAGAAAGAAATCAAAAAATACAGTGATGTATTAAAACTGCGCATATTTTAACATGATCTTACAGATGAAAAAATTGTTTGATCTAGATTCAAAGGTGACTGTTTTGCCATAAAAAAAGAGAGCCGAAGCTCTCATTAATGAATAGGTTGTAAGTAAAATGAATTGAATGATTATTCAATCACACCGCAGGCAATGCGTGCACCACCACCACCTAGTGCTTCAGGTGTATCAGAATAATTATCACCACCTGCATGGATCATTAGAGCTCGACCTTGAATCGCATCAAGGCTTAAACGAGGCGCTTGTACTGCTGAAGTTGCTGTACCGTCGGCATTGACAGTGATCGCTGGCAAGTCACCTAAATGACCTTCACCTTGTGGATAGCCATGTTTACCTGTATTTTGCGGATCGTAGTGACTACCTGCTTTGAGTGCAGCAGTCGCTTTGCCATCTTTCATGTCAGGTTCGCATGATGGGTTTTCATGGATATGGAAGCCATGTTTGCCTGGTGGAAGTCCTTGAAGATCAGGCTTCACCACCAAGCCACCCTGATCTGCTTTAATAAAGGTCACTGTACCAAGACTACCTTCTACACCTTCAGCAGTCACAGCATGCACACGAATTTTATGCATTTCATCCGTTTTGGTCATACTGGTACAGCCACTGATTGCCACAGCAGAAATTAGACCACCAGTAAGCAATTTGATTTTGGACATTTCAAATAACTTATTAGATAACTTCGACATATCAACGCTCCATCTATTCCAGTGAATGTATTTAAATTTCAAAAAATAATTTAAGTTATACATCAAGCCTAATATGAAATTTTCAAAATTGCTGTAACAGTATGAAAGAAAAGAAACATTGTGTAAAAATGCAGAATGAGTTAAAACTAATAAAGCCCGACGCATTGTGGGCTTTTTCGGTAAAGATAGTCGTCTTAAATGTTTTTTAAATCTTGAGAACTTTTATCAGTGGTGAGGTCTTCTGTGATTAATTCTTCAGGATTGGGGTGATAGTCCTCAGCATTGTGAATTTTTTCCTGTAACCACTCTTTCCAAATCGCCAATAAAACAGCCAGAATCACTGGGCCAATAAATAAACCAACCAAACCAAAACTTGCCAATCCGCCAAGCACACCAAACATGATTAATAAGAATGGAATTTTTGTCGCACCCGAGATGACCAGTGGGCGAATCACGTTATCGGCACTGCTAACAATGGCAACTCCCCAGATCAGCACACCAGCCGCTTCAACGGTTTGCCCCTGTGAGAAGAGCCATAGCGCAACGCTACCGTATGCCACAGGTGGACCAAATGGAATGAGTGCAAATACAAAGGTGACTAAGGTGAGTACCATTGGGTTGGGCACATCTGCAACGATATAACTGAGACTTGCCAAAAGTGCTTGCACTATCGCAGTCAATCCGACACCGTAGACCACGGCACGCGTTGTTTCAGAAATAGTTTGAAAATAATGATGAATCCGTGGACCAATGACCAATTCAAACGCGCGACGCACTTGCTCCAAGATCAAGCTACCATCACGATAGAAGAAGAATAATGAAAAGATGGCAAAAATTAGCTTCACCAAATTACGACTAATCTCAGCCAAGACAAAACGACCATAGCCAAGATGCCCTTGAATCCACATGCCGATATTCTGTGTGATTGCATGTGGATTGCTATTGAGTTCAAAAATAATGCGCTGAATCTCTGGACCAATAAATGGTAAGGTTTGCACAAAATCAGGAACTTCGATTTTACCTGCATAAAGTTGTTGTTGAACTTCAAAGTAAAGTTGGCGACCTTCATGTTGCAACACAAAAATACCAATCGTCAGCGGGACACCGACGACCAAGACCAGCAAAGTGGTCATTAGAATTGCGCTGAGATTTTTACGCTCACCCACCCATTTAAAAATGCGAAGATACAAAGGCCACGTGATATAGGCGATGATCGCTGCCCATAACACTGGAACGATAAAATATTTGAGGATTTCAAAGCTTAATAAAATCAGACAGAAGAACAGTCCGAAAAGTAGTAAACGTTGCAAAATTGGCGCATTTTGTTGCACGAGAGCTTTCCATTTCCATGAAGCATGCTGACGCTTATGTTAGCTGAAAATCAGCACTTGTGAAATGCTGATTTCATTGCCTAAAAGTAGAAAATTTTTTAAAACCAATTTTGCTTTTTATTTTTGTCATTTTGACCAAGTAAACGACGTATCAAAGGATCCCACTGCTGTTGAATCAGCATAAATTGCTTCTGCGTACGGTCAAATACACTCAGACCGTCCATTGCCAATTGACCATATGCTGCACGTTCGCTGATCCATGCGACAGGCTCTTGCTCGACTTTATCAAAGAACTTTTGGATTTGTGCTTTGCTACTAGCACCCGTCTTAATGCGATTAGCGAGCAACATTACATCGACTTTGCCTTTGCGAATACGTTTGATGTCATCGATATTTTTTAAAAAACGTTTGGTGCTATCGATGTCAAAGAATGATGCTTGAAGTGGTACAATCATCGCATCACTTTCGGCAATCAAGTGTTCTGCATGTTCGCCTGATAGCGCACCTGGCGCATCAATGATGAGCCAATCGACTTTTGCAGGGGCATCGCCAATTGAGCTTTCATCACGCCAATCGACGGCTTGGATGTTCGCCACTTCTTTGCCACGCACTTTGAGCCATTTCAATGATGATTTTTGATTATCCGCATCAGCGAGTGCGACTTTGTAGCCACGATTGGCGAGTGCTGAAGCAAGGGTAATTGCGGTTAAGGTTTTGCCACAGCCACCTTTTTGATTAGCAATTAAAATTGTCTTCATAGACTACGCTCCAGCTATCATCACACAAAATCTTTACCCAATCATATCATTGCATTATGACAAAAGAATGACAACATGAAATAAAATTGATTTTAATGTATTGATATTTCATTCATTTATTTGAGTTGTGATGCTGAAATTGCTTTAATCTGCGGATATGGCGAATTAGTCTAGGTAAATTTTATGTCTGTTCCAGTAGCGTTACTCATTGGTCTCTGTATTGGTGTAGTGATCAGCGTGTTGTGGCTATATCTCATCAAGATACAACAAGTCCATACCCAATACCAATATGAAATCAGCGAAATGTGCCGAGAACATGATCAAGCTCTTGCGCTTGCTCGAAAGCGCAGTGTGAATACTAGTCGTGCTGTGCTGAAAGGCAAGATGGCGGAGCAGTTTGCACCACATTTACCTGAGTTTGATTATTTGCCGAGTGATGCGAGATTTTTAGGTGATCCTGTGGATTATGTGGTGTTTTCAGGTTATAGCGACTTTCGAGAAGGTTTGTGTGATGCAGACGAGATCGAAGTGGTGTTGATTGACATCAAATCGGGTACGGCACGACTTACCAAAGGTCAGCAAGCGATTGCGCAGGCGATTGATGATGGGCGAGTGCGTTTTGAAACGATTCATATTGCCTTGCCCACAGACAATGATGAAGATAAGGAAATTTAATTCTTAAAAAATTTAAAAAGTTAGACCTTCCCTTTCTATTAATTTATCGTTTTTGTACACGTGCCATGAGCATACGGTTTCCAATCGACGGAATGCCGTCTGCGTAGAAATAGCGTTTTTCAACAAATTCAAATCCTGCATTTTTTAAGTAGTGTTCAATATTACGATTGAGATGACAGCCATCGGCAAGCTTTTTCTGAAGCGGTGTCAGTACATTTTGCCAACGCTGCGTAGATGTCTGATCTGAATAGACATGCTCGACTAAATGAAATGTCCCACCGACTTCCATCACTCGATAAATTTCCGCTAAGGCTTGTTCGAGCTTGGGAACGCTACACATCGTCCATGTTGATACCACATTTTTGATGCTGTTGGTCGGGAGTGGAATGGATTCTGCAAAATTACGTAAATGACGAATTTCAAAATTACTTTGCGCAAGTCGCTCACTGGATAATGCTTCGATATGTGCATTGGGCTCAAGCGCATAAAGCACATTCAGATTTTGATAAAATGCCAAATTCAAACCTGTACCAAAACCTATCTCTAAACATTCATCAGAAATCGGCAGTAGCAACTCACGGCGCGCATCCATCAAGCTAGGTGTTTTCATCACTTGATCGAGCAAATGTGGAAAGATGTGTTGTTGATAGTATTGATAAGGTCTAAACAATTTCAAAAGTCACTTTCCTTGCTCTGCATGCGGTTACAATTTGTGCATATATTCTGTCGAATCTAGACTTAAATTTACCAAAAAATACGGAAAAATGCACAGCCAAGTTAGACAATGAAAGTGGCGCTATTGTATGTGTAAGCGTGCATGTAAGTCAGATTGGCAAAAGGGTATGAAAGGTTTCGTGATGAAAGTCGTTTTTAAAAAAATCAGTTTAATCCTCATGATGGGTTCTTTATCTGTGACGATTACGCATGCGAGTCATCACAATGCAGGTAGTACGCAACAAGCACAGCCTCGCCAAGACTTTTCAGTGCAAGCGTTGTATAACGTAGCACGTGGTCTGCCACCAGTCGAAGGGCAGTCGGTGTCGGTATTGCAACCTTTTCAGGGTGATTTTCGTATTTTGGGTTATAAGACTTATCGAGATGATGAGCAAGCTAAATTTTCACCTGTCGATTTTGCGGTGAGTTGGGGGATGTTCGCCAATCCAAAAATCGCATCACAAATCCAAGTTAAACAATACGATCGCTATTTGCAGTGGGCGATTCCTTACTTGCCAGTGCCTGCGGAAGAAGCGATGCAAATGGTGTCGAATATTCACATCATTCCTGCCAATCCTGAGATTGCTAAACAGATCAAACAGGTCAAGCGAGGCGATTTGGTACGTATGCAAGGTGATTTGGTTGAGGTGAAATCAGACGATTTGGTGTGGCGATCCTCGCTACGTCCTGATGATGTCGGTGACGGTGCATGTGAGGTATTTCGGGTCGATTCGATCCAATGGTTAGAGCAAAATGCAAAAGTTCCGAGCAAGTCGTAATTTTTAATCATCTCTGAGCTGTTTTATTTTTAAAAGATCAAAACTAAGTGCAAAACATAAAGCGGACGTGTTGTCCGCTTTATGTTGTTTCAAGTGTGTGAAAAGAAGTTTAGCTTAGACCGATTTGCTTAGGTCATAACGATCGGCATTCATCACTTTGACCCATGCCTTGACAAAGTCTTTGACAAACTTCTCTTTATTGTCGTCTTGCGCATAGACTTCAGCGTATGAACGTAAAATCGAGTTTGAGCCAAATACCAAATCCACCCGAGTCGCCGTCCATTTCACTTGTTCAGTTTCACGGTCAATGATCTCGTAGTTATTGCGTCCAGTTGGTTTCCACTTGTAACGCATATCAGTCAGATTGACAAAGAAATCATTGCTGAGCACGCCAACATTGTCGGTGAGGACGCCATGTTTGCTGTCGCCATAATTGGTGCCGAGTACACGCATACCGCCAACCAAGACCGTCATTTCAGGTGCAGTCAAGCCCATGAGCTGTGCACGATCAAGCAATAATTCTTCAGGGGTATTTTCATAATGCTGTTTCTGCCAGTTGCGGAAACCATCATGAATCGGCTCAAGCACATCGAAAGATTCTGCATCGGTCTGTTCATCCGTAGCATCACCACGACCTGCTACGAACGGCACAGTGATCTCAACACCTGCTGCACGAGCCGCTTGTTCAACCGCTGCTGTTCCACCAAGTACGATCAAATCAGCGAGGCTGACTTTCTTCGCCAAGCCTGCTTGAATAGATTCGAGTGTATGAAGCACTTTTTGTAGGCGTTCAGGCTCATTACCCACCCAATCTTTTTGCGGTGCTAAGCGGATACGTGCGCCGTTTGCACCACCACGGAAATCCGAACCACGATAGGTGCGTGCGCTATCCCAAGCTGTGTTAATTAACTCAACTGCGCTTAATCCGCTATTAAGTAATTGCTGTTTAAGATCGGCAATTTCTGCATCAGATAAGGTGTAATCGACCGTTGGAATTGGGTCTTGCCAAATCAAATCTTCACTCGGAAAATCATTGCCGAGATAGCGACTTTTCGGACCAAGATCACGATGGGTCAATTTGTACCAAGCACGAGCAAAGACTTGAGAGAAATAATCAAAGTCATTATAAAAACGCTCAGAAATTTCACGGTAAATCGGATCAGCTTTCATCGCCATATCGGCATCGGTCATGATCGGATTTCGACGTACCGATGGATCGTGTGCATCCAGTGGTTTTTTCTCTTCAGGTAGGTTCACAGGTTCATACTGCCACGCACCCGCAGGGCTTTTGGTGAGTTCCCAGTCATAATTGAGCAACAAGTCAAAATAGCCATTGTCCCATTTGGTCGGCTCAGTCGTCCAAGCGCCTTCGATGCCACTAACCATGGTATTGCCAGCATTACCTGTACCTTCAGAGTTATGCCAACCTAGACCTTGAAACTCAACATCGGCAGCTTCGGTATTCTCACCTAAAAGTTCAGCTTGACCATTGCCGTGGCATTTACCAATGGTGTGACCACCTGCCGCCAGTGCCACAGTTTCTTCATCATTCATCGCCATGCGACCAAAGGTGACACGGATATCATGCGCAGATTTCAGTGGATCAGGCTGACCGTCAACGCCCTCTGGATTGACGTAAATCAAGCCCATTTGTACCGCAGACAATGGATTCTCTAGACTTTCACGGTCTTGATCATTTCCATAACGATTTTCAGTGGCTGCGAGCCATTCACGTTCACTTCCCCAGTTGACATCTTTTTCAGGATGCCAAATCTCACGGCGACCACCTGCGTAGCCATACACTTTTAAGCCAACTGCTTCATAGGCCACTGTGCCTGCAAGTACGATCAAATCGCCCCAAGAGATTTTGTTGCCATATTTCTTTTTGAGTAGCCAAAGTAGACGGCGACCTTTGTCGGTATTGACGTTATCTGGCCAAGAGTTCAGTGGTGCAAAGCGTTGATTGCCTGTGTTACTGCCACCACGACCGTCGCCTTGACGATATGTTCCAGCCAAATGCCATGCAGTACGCACAAACATCCCTGCATAGTTGCCCCAATCCGCTGGCCACCATGCTTGGCTAGAGGTCATCAATTCATGTAAATCTTTTTTGACCGCATCAAGGTCAAGCTTGTTAAACTCGGTGGGATAATCAAAATCTTCATCGAATGGATTGGTCTTGCGGTCATGTTGATGCAAAATGTCGAGATTGAGCGCATTCGGCCACCAATCCGTTGAGGTATGTTTATTTTCGGTGTTTGCGCCGTGCATGACAGGGCATTGTCCAGTTGGTGCATTCATTGGTCTCTCCTAAAGCTTGCGAATATCCGTATGACTGGCTACTGCTTGCTGAATCATGAAGTGGAAATTCAGTGTTTAAAATAAAAAATTAAACAACCTGAAATTTTTAAAAATCGTGTATTTAAAATCATTACAACCTAACTAAAAAGATCGCATCATCAATGATTTAAACTGTATTCAGCAAGATATACTTTTAATAAAGCTAACATACCCTGCTGGGTTGAAGTGTTACGATTGTTAGTCGAAACTGGCGCTTTGAAATCAGTCATGGGACGAACTCCTTTTACATCTGCGGATGTCGAACAGATGCTGTCTTAACCATTGGAATTTATTATAAGAATGACGCTTAATATTTGTAAAACAGATTAAAACTTTAATAGTTATTTGAATATTCAATAGTGGTGTGTGAAGGAAATTCCACTTTGTTTGATGTCATTGTTTTAGAAAAGCATCACAGGCAATGCCAATGTCAATTTCCAAATCAGTCCATTCATTAAAATCAGTCTGAACTAACAGCGTCTGCATGACAAAACCATAAATCACACGATGTAAATTGATCGCAGTGCGCTCAAGGTGTCCTATCGCAAATGGTTGTAGCAAGTCCTGCCAAAGCTGACACATCAGCGCATAATGCTTTTGATAAACTTCGCTGGTTGAGAGTTGGCGCTCTAATAAAAAAATGGTCTTCCAAATTTGCTGTGCGTTTTGAATTTTTTGTAGTTGAATGTGAATCAGTTGTTCAACATAGTCAGTAATTAAAATATCAGGCTGAGAGTTTTTTATTTGTGCACCATGATCAAGTAATTGCTGCGCCAGTGCCTTGATCTGCTGATGAATGATCAGCGCAAAAACGTCCTCTTTCTGACTGAAATATTCATAAAAAGTACCTAAACCCACGCCTGCAATCTCGGTCATCTCTCGAATGGTGATTTCAAAATGATGTTTCTCCGCCAAAAGCTGAACAGCACTATCCAGCAAGGCTTGCTGAGTAAACTTCGCCCTTGATTGGCGAGGCTTTCGGCGGACATTGATCGGGGATTGTGACATGCAGAAAATCCGAACGGCTCAAAGATTGGAATGATTTATACTGAATTGGAAATGTAAAAAATACAAGTAATTGGGAAACAGATGATGCAATCGCAACACATCGTAGGCATGGAAAAGACCTCAACACATACCGTCAGCAATCAGTTTGATGAATTGCAAGATTATAATTTATTTGAAACGGATACGATTCTCAAAGAAATTCTGCATCATTATCACAGTGAGTTGCAAGCTGAGCATTCTGCGTTTGGTGAAACGGTTGGGCGTGCCTCATTTTTCCAAGCGGCAGATCTTGCCAATCGTCATACACCTGAACTAAACCGTTTTGATGCACGTGGGCGACGCATTGATCAGGTAGAGTTTCATCCTGCGTGGCATCAGATCATGCAGACCAATCGCCAGTTTAATGTGCATGGCTATCCCTTTATAACTCAGCCATTTATACAGTCCAATGATGGTCAAAAAAACTCGGCATGGGTGGATTGGGCGACTAAGTTTTACCTGACAGGACAGGTCGAAGCGGGCAACCTCTGTCCACATGCGATGACTTTGGGTTGTATTCCACTGCTACAACGTGAGCCAAAACTTTGGGCGGAAATTGGTGATAAGTTACTTTCCTCAGAATACGATGCCCGAGATATGCCAATCGCTGAGAAAAAGTCCATTTGGGTTGGTATGGGGATGACTGAAAAGCAGGGTGGCTCTGATGTGCGTGCCAATCAAACCCTTGCCAAGCCGATTGATAAAACAGGTCGTGGCGAAGCCTATTTGCTCACAGGGCATAAGTGGTTTTTCTCAGTACCGATGTCTGATGCGCATCTGGTGGTGGCGCAGACTGAACATGAAGGCATTGGTTGTTTCTTTGTGCCACGCCGCCTAGCTGATGGCAGTTTGAATCAAGTGCATGTGCAACGCCTAAAAGAAAAAGTCGGCAATCGCAGTAATTCCAGCTCAGAAGTAGAGTTTCAAAATGCATGGGGCATCATGATCGGTGAGGAAGGGCGGGGCATTCCGACCATTATCGAGATGGCAAACTATACCCGTCTGACTTGTTCTGTCGGCAGTACGGCGATTCTTCGTCAGGCGTTGGTACAGTGTCTTGCTTATACACGTCAGCGTCAGACTTTTGGTAAAGCACTTGCCGAGCAACCATTAATGCAAGCGGTATTGGCTGATTTGGCTTTAGAAACCGAAGCCGCTTTGCAACTGAGCATGCACCTTGCGTCACATTATGATCTGATGGCAGAGCAAAACCATGCGAATGAAAATGCTTTATCACAAGCGTGGATACGTCTGATGACACCAGCGGCTAAGTTTTGGATTTGTAAGCGTGCGGTGGAGCTGGCAGGCGAGGCGATGGAAGTCTTTGGCGGTAATGGCTATGTTGATAATGGCATCATGGCTCGGCTGTTCCGTGAAACGCCAGTCAATACCATTTGGGAAGGTTCGGGCAATATCATGTGCCTAGATGTGCTTCGAGCGATGAAACGTGAATCAGAATTGATCGAAATACTGTTAGCGTCTTTTTCAGAAGAATGTGCGTCACATGCAATACTTAAAATTGAACGCAGTAAACTCTATGAAATGTTGATACTACCGCCTGATCAGTTGCAGTTCCAAGCACGAACTTTGGTGATACGATTGGTGCTATTGGCGCAGTCGGTACTGATGGTGCGATATTCTGAGTCCTATGTTGCTGAAGCATTTATCCAAAGTCGTTATAGTGCGATGCACGGACGAGTGGTGGGAATGTTGAATCTCTCTCAAGCAGACCTTCAGCGCTTATTTGAACGGGCTTTGGCATCCTAAAAAGCGTACAGCTGAAGCAAAAAAGCAGAAACAAAAAAGCACTTAAATCACTCGATGATTTAAGTGCTGAGTTATCTATACAGAAAAAAATTAAACCGTCACTACACGACCTGATTTCACCATATCGCCCAAACCATGCGTACGGAAATATTGTTCAATCATACTCTTGGTCATCAGCGGGTTATTCAACTTTAATGCTTGATCCAGTAAGTCTTTGGCATCCGACATCGGAATATTACAAATGGCTTTGCGTACTCGTAGAATATTACTTGAGCTCATCGACAACGTATTAAAGCCCATCGCCATCAGTAAGATCGCTGTCAACGGATCACCTGCCATTTCACCGCAGATGCTGACCGGTTTTTCAAACTTGTGGCAATCCTGAACAAGTTTAGCAAGCGCGCGTAAAATCGCAGGGTGAAAATGTGAATAAACACTAGCGACACGTGGGTTGTTACGGTCTACAGCGAGTAGATATTGAATCAAATCGTTTGAGCCGACCGAGAAGAAATCAACCAAATCGGCAAAATCTTCGATCTGAAGCAAGATGCTCGGCACTTCAATCATGATGCCGACTTTTGGTCGGGTGATTTTCACTTGTTCTTCTTCTTGCACCGCCGCCAGATCACGTTCAAGTAAGTACAACACTTCTTCGACTTCACTGACGCTGGTGATCATCGGCAATAAAATATGTAAATTATTCAAGCCAATACTGGCTTTGAGCATGGCACGGATTTGTGAGGAAAAAATCTCTGGATGATCAAGGGTAAAGCGAATACCACGCCAACCGAGTGCCGAGTTTTCTTCATCAATCGAGAAATATGGCAAATCTTTATCCGCACCAATATCGAGGGTACGCATTACCACAGGCTTGTTGGCAAAATGGCTGAGCTGTTGACGATAAATTGCCCGTTGTTCTTCTTCCCCTGGGAAGCGTTCACGAAGCATAAAGGGAATTTCACTGCGGTACAGCCCGACACCTTTTGCACCACGCTGCACGCCACGCACTACGTCGATCATTAGACCTGTGTTGACGAAGAGTTTCATTTCCTCGCCATCGGGTGTGATCGCATCTTTGGTTTCGTATTGTTTTAAATCTTTGACGATGAGATCTTCATCTTTTTTGATTTCTTTATAACGAGTTCGCAGGCGACGAGGTGGATGGATGAAGACACGACCTTGATAGGCATCAACGATCATTTCTGCATCATCTAAAGTGTGAATCGGCAACTCTGTCACACCAACTACCGTTGGAATACCGAGCGCACGTGCCACGATAACCATGTGTGAATTGGCTGCGCCTTCGGTGGTCACAATCGCAGCAATATTGGCAATTGGCATTTCGACCAATGCCGCAGTGCTAATTTCTTCGCCAATGAGAATGGTATCTTCAGTGATTTCTTTGTTGTCGGTGTCATCGGTTTGTAGGTGAGCGAGGATGCGACGCCCAAGGTCTTTGAGGTCTGCGACACGCTCCCGCAGATAGCTATCTTCCATCTGCGCAAAGGCATTGGCATGTTTATCAATGACACGGCGCACAGCGCCTTGAGCCCATTGACCATCACGAATTAAAGCATTGATTTCCGCAGGTAGTGCGTGATCATCCAGCATCCGCAAAAATACACCAAATAATGCCCGCTCTTCGGACATCAACGAGTCCTGCATTTTTGCATCGAGCTGTTGCAGTTCATCTCGAACGGCTTCGACGGCTTCCGCCAAAATATCTAATTCTTCGCTGATGTCTTCTGCTTCACGATCAGGGACAGAGGACAAGTCAGCCGCAGGATAGAGAATCACCGCACGACCAAGCGCAACGCCGTCAGCACCAGGGACACCGAGGAAAGTTTGATAATTCGGTCCGCTATTGGGCTTACGGAACACATCAATATTGCCGACCACATGCGCATGTGCAATCGCCCCAGAAAGTTGAGCACATAAAGTGACAAGGAAAGATTCAGCTGCTTCGCTAAAATCTTGGCTTTCTTTGTTTTGAATAACCATCACGCCCATCACCTTACGGCGATACATGACAGGCACACCCATGAACGAATTATAAATTTCCTCACCTGTTTCAGGCAGGTAGCGGAATCGATCATGTTGCGGGGCATTTTCTAAGTTGACAATTTCCTCACGTTGACCGACCAAACCGACTAGACCTTCACTGGTAGATAGAGAGACATTGCCAACAGCTTCAGCATTGAGACCGTGCGTTGCCATCAACACATAACGATGGTTACGCTCATCGAGTAGATAAATCGAGCAGACATCGACCTTCATGGCTTCTGCAACTTGATTGACCATGACATCCAATGCCTCGTGCAGGCTTGGTGAAGCATCGACTTCTTGGACGATGCGTCGTAGGGTCTCGAGTTGCATAGTATTCGCCATTCACAATGTCCTATGTGGAATGAGTTAATTGATCAATATAGATATCTTTTTAAATAAGTCTTTGAAATATTTGCGTGTAAAATTAAGCACTAAACGGGAGCTGTAAACTGAGCTCAGCTAAGGCTCGCCGATAGACATCTTTTTTAAAATTTACCACTTGCCCAAGCGGATACCAATAACTGACCCATTGCCATTCATCAAATTCGGCAGGGTCGGTGGTGTCCAAACAGATGTGTTTGGTTGAGCCTGTCAGGCGCAATAAAAACCATTTTTGCTTTTGCCCGATACACACGGGATTGGAGTCGTTACGGATATAACGATATGGCAAACGATATCTTAACCAGCCACGGGTTTGTGCAACGATCTCCACATGCTCAGGCAGCAATCCAACTTCTTCATAGAGCTCTCGATACAAAGCATCTTCGGGGGATTCACCATATTGAATCCCACCCTGTGGAAACTGCCAAGCATTGTGTCCAATGCGTTTTGCCCATAGTACTTGTCCAGCGTCATTTGCCAAGATGATTCCGACATTGGGTCGAAAACCTTCGGAGTCGATCATTTGGCACCTAAATATTCTATGTTATGGACTTTGCGTGCAGGCGGAGATCAGCGTATGATGCTCGGCGAGTAGACGCAAAGTCAAAAAGCAATTCAAATTGCTATGATCTTAACGAATTTCTGCGCTTTGCGGTAATAGAATTACATTTTTTTAACTAAATTCTTTAGGAATTTGAGAAACTTGATGAAATTGGCATTATTTGATTTAGACCATACCTTGTTAAATACCGACTCTGATCATTCTTGGGGAGAGTTTTTGGTGAATGAAGGTTTAGTCGATGCCATTCATCATCGCAAAATGAATGATCAATTTTACGAAGATTACAAAGCAGGGCAGCTTGATCCGATCGCTTATAATGAATTTGTTTTCGAATTCTTAACCAAGCATGACAATGCCTATCTGAGCGAATTGCATGATCTATTTATGCAAAAAGTGATTCGTCCGAAAATGCGTCCAAAAGGATTTGAAGCGATTCAACATCATCAAGAACAGGGTCATGCAATTGTCGGGATTACCGCTACTAGTGATTTTATTACGGCACCGATTTTTCGTGCCTTTGGCATTACAGACATAATTGCGACCAATGCAGAAGTGATTGACGGTAAATACACTGGCAAAGTCGCAGGTTTGCCGTGCTACCAAGCAGGCAAACTGACACGACTCGATCAATGGCTTGATGGTCGACAAGTAGATGAATCTTGGGCGTATTCTGATTCAATCAACGATCGATTTTTGCTTGAATATGCGACCCATGCAATCGCCGTGAATCCTGATGATCGCCTTGAACAATTAGCCAAAGAGAAAAATTGGCAGATTGAAGATTGGTCGATTTAATATTTTAAATCTAAATTTGATTAGCTTTGTAACGGTTCTAATTGATTTAAAAGACTTTGCAAGGCTTTGGACTGGCTACGCTCGGGATGCCAAACGATGCCGAGTTGACGTTCAAGCTGATGATTCAAATCTAAAATCACCAAATCATCGTTAATCAACGTATGTGGTAATACCGACCATCCCAATCCAATCGACACCAGCATACGTATCGACTCAAGTGGATTGGTGCTCATCGAAGCATAAGGTTTCAAGCCAAATTTCGCAAATTCTGCCAAAGTAATCTGACTGGTATAGGTGTTGGAGGCAGGCAGTAAACTCGGATAAGCAATTAAATCTTCAAGCTTTAAGCGTTTTTGCTGCGCAAGAGGGTGAAATGGTGCCGCCACAAAGGATAACGGGTCTTTCCAGAGCACACGATGTTCAAGGCGTGGATCAGGCTTCGGCGGTAAGGTCAGAAAAGCAAGCTCAATTTCACCTGAGAGTACCAACTGTAAAGCCTGCTCAGAATCAACAAAATGCACATCTAGCTCCACCTGCGGATATTGCTCTGCAAAGGGTTTAAGCTGTTTTGCCAAATGATGTAAGCCAATGTGATGACTGGTGCCGATTTTTAATTTTCCTGCAATCTCAGCTTGAGATTGACTCAGGTCACGATGCATATCATCCAGTTGATGAATCCACTGTTGTACCTGTGGTAATAAACGCTCGGCAGCTTGGGTCGGTTGGATATTTCGTCCCACACTATCAAACAGTTGGACATTAAAAAATTGTTCAAGACTCTGAATGCGTTTGCTCACCGCAGGTTGGGTGATAAATAATTTTTCTGCTGCCATGGAAATCGAACCTGTTTCCATTACTTTGAGGAAGGCTTCGAAAGCGGCAATATTCATAATTTTTTATACTTGAAATTAAAGTGAATGATATAGAAATGATCTAATGAATTTAATCGAAATGCAAATGGATACGTTGATTTATTTTTGAGGTTTTTTGAAGGGGATAGAAAGCTTGAGCGACAAGGCTCATTATTTGTTGAGAATGGCGAGCTTACTTGTGTCCGTAATGCCAAACTGCGCCAGTATAAGCGACGAAACCAATCGTTAATAATACTGCTGTCATCATGAGAAATTTTCCATTGATCTTTGATGAGCCTATTTAATGACATAAATATTACAGTATGATGACACTAATGTAATATTTAAAAAATTTTAAAACGATTGAAATATGGTTTATTGATTTGATTTTTAAGGTAAAAATAGAATTGTTGTAGTTTATTTAATCAGTGAATTACTGTCATATTCCATGAAATATGACAGTTTTTTGAAAATAATTTGAACATTTCGGCGCTATTTATCGACTTTGATAACGCTCCAATTCGCTCACATCATGTGCACAGAACATTTCAATTTCTGGATGCGCTAAATGTAAAGCACGTAATTTTTCTTGTGTGGCAATACGATCTGCCGGATTGGTTTGTACTTGTTTTTCAAAGAGTGCTAAACCGATCGGCATCTGTGGGTTTTGCGTAATTTGGCTAGGATGAAAATACGCGTCACCACAGTGTAATAACCATTTGTTTTCCGATTTCACGGCGATGCCAACATGTCCTCGAGTATGTCCGATCAAGGGCACAATTTTGGCGTCAAAGCCAAGTTGCTTGGTCAAGTCAATCGCATCTAGACCAAACCAGTCTGTATTGATTTCACGATGATTTTGCCATTTTGTAATATCCTGAAGTTGTGCTTTGCGAAAGCGCAGGCGATCTTTGAATTTGGGCTTTAATGCGTAGTCGAGCTCTTTGTTATAGACGTGAATCGTTGCATTCGGAAAATCAGGCGCACCGCCAATATGATCAAGATCCAAATGAGTCGGTAAAATATCCGTCACATCGGCAGGCGAGTAGCCCAATTGTTTGATTTGCTCAAAAGCAGTTTCTTGGCGGTCTAGTTTTGGGCGAGTGATTTGTAAGAACATCGCACCTAATCGAGTTTTGGGCTCTGCGATATCTTTAAGTCCGTAACCTGTATCGACCAATACCAATTTATTTTCATGTTCAATGAGTAGTACATGGCAAACTAGCTTGGCGGGTTTGAGGTAGCTGCCTTGACCGTTGATCAGCTTTTGGCAGACAGGGCACATGGTGCCACAGTTTAAATGGTGTATTTTCATCGGTTACTCATCTTGTTGTGAATGTTATTGCTTGATGTGTAGAAAATATTGCCATAGCGATCAGATCATGTATAGGTTAAATTGACAATTTATCTTGTCACTATTGATAATAATGACTTAAAGCGATGGTCTTCATTCGTTCACATTGCGCTAAATCTAACGATGATGCTGTCATGTTGATGAGATATTACGATTAGCACTTAGAGAAGTTTGAATATTTTGATAAGATAAGCCAAGTTAAAAATTTTGATACATATTAAGGAATACGGGCATGTTAATTATCCCTGCGATTGATCTTAAAGATGGTAAGTGCGTACGATTAAAGCAAGGTCGCATGGAAGATGACACCGTGTTTTCAGATGATCCTGTGGCAACCGCAGCGCATTGGGTCAATGAAGGTGCACGTCGCTTGCATTTGGTCGACTTGAACGGCGCCTTTGCAGGAACGCCAATCCACAAACCAGTGGTCGAGGCGATCGCACAATCTCAACCTGAATTACCAATCCAAATCGGTGGTGGGATTCGTTCATTAGAAACCATTGAACATTATATCGATGCAGGCGTGTCTTTCGTCATTATTGGCACGAAAGCGGTGCAAGAGCCAGAGTTTGTTGAGCTTGCGTGTAAAGAGTTTGCAGGGCATATCATCGTGGGTATTGATGCCAAAGATGGCTTTGTGGCGACTGACGGTTGGGCGAATGTGACTGATGTTAAAGCGACTGATTTAGCCAAGCGTTTTGCTGATGCAGGTGTATCCAGCATCGTCTATACCGACATTGCACGTGATGGCATGATGCAAGGTGTCAATGTCGAGCAGACTGTAAACCTTGCAAACCATTCAGGCTTACCTGTGATTGCCTCTGGCGGTGTGACCAATCTTGAAGATGTGAAATTGCTACAAGGTCAAAAAGGCATCTTGGGTGCGATCACAGGCCGTGCGATCTATGAAGGTACGCTGAGCTTACGTGAAGCGCAATTGTTATTGGATGACAAATTATAATTTTTAAATCATCAATGCTTTGATCGAGGCAACATCGACCTAACCTCAAACGATCTTGTCTCACATGGAGTGTATATATCGTGCATGATTATCTTTATGCTTTGATTGGTGGCGTGTTGCTTGGTATTGCTGTGGTCGGCTATCTTTATATTCTTGGTCGAATCGCAGGTATTAGTGGTTTGATTTCTCAAGTCTTACAAGGGCAAATGCAATCGCCCGCTGTATGGTTTTTACTTGGTTTGTTCGTTACGTCATTTTTCTATGCGCAGATCGTTCAACCGGATATTGAGCTGAATAGCCATCCAATATTATTGATCATTGCTGGGTTGTTGGTGGGTTTTGGTACTCGAATCGGCTCGGGCTGTACCAGTGGTCATGGTATTTGTGGTATGAGTCGTCTATCTATTCGCTCAATTGTAGCAACTTGTACCTTTATGACTGCAGGCTTTATTACGGTTTACGTCATGCGCCACCTAATGCAAGGGGGAGTGTGATGAAAAATCTATTTGCAATGTTATTTGGTGCGCTATTTTCAGTTGGCTTAATGTTTTCAGGCATGTCGAACCCCAAAAAAGTATTAGACTTTTTAGATATTTTTGGTCGATGGGATGCGAGCCTTGCTTTTGTCATGATTGGTGCGATTCTCATTGCTTTTATTCCATTCCAACTCGCAGTTCGTAAAACATCTCCACGCACTATTTTCGGTGAAGAAATCGCCCTTCCAACAGTTCAACACATTGATCGCCGATTGATCATTGGTGCAATAATGTTTGGTGTTGGTTGGGGGTTGGTGGGCATTTGCCCTGCGCCAAGTTTGACCTTGATCGGCTTAGGCTATTATTCAGCGTTATACTTTATCATTGCCATGTTGCTCGGGATGTTTATTGCCAATCGTTTTGGAGGTCGTTCATGAACACAACGAGTCAAGCAAACATAAAGTCATTTTTTCATGATGATACAAATACGTTTAGCTATGTGGTGAGTGATCCTCATAGCTCTGAATGCGCAATTATAGATTCGGTACTGGATTATGATGCGGCATCGGCATCGACTTCAACGACGCATGCCGATCAGATGATGGATTATATTTTATCAGAAAATCTATCCGTACAATGGATATTGGAAACCCATGTCCATGCTGATCATCTCAGTGCGTCGCAATATTTAAAACAAAAACTGGGTGGCAAAGTCGCCATGAGTGCAAAGATTGGCATTGTACAAGAGACATTCTCCAAGATTTATCATTTAGACATCAAACAAATCAATGCCACACAGCATTTTGACTATCTATTTGCCGATGGTGAGGCATTCGAAATTGGCAGTTTAAGCGCCTATAATATTCCTACACCAGGGCATACGCCTGCTTGTTTGAGCTATGTGATTGGCGATGCAGTCTTTGTCGGTGATACTTTATTTATGCCTGACTACGGCACGGCACGTTGTGACTTTCCAAAAGGAAGTGCAGAGCAATTATTTGATTCGGTGCAACGGCTGTATCAATTGCCTGATACAACACGTATTTTTCTTTGTCATGATTATTTACCTGAATCACGCCAAAATTTTAAATGTCAGACGAATATTCAAGCGCAAAAGACTGAAAATATTCACATCCAAGCTGACACTGAAAAATCGACATTTATTGAGATGCGGACCCAGCGAGATGCGACGCTTTCTATGCCACGGCTGATTTTACCTGCGATTCAAATCAACATGGTGGCAGGGCATTTCCCCGAGCCTGAAGAAAATGGACAGCGTTATTTAAAATTGCCACTGAATTATTTTTAAAGTGAATATTTATGCATAAAAAATCCGAGCATTAACTCGGATTTTTTATATGTAATAACTTACATGTTCGGATATGAGAGGCATTGCCTCGCAAGACTATCCAAATTACATATTTGGATAATTAGGACCACCGCCACCCTCAGGTACCACCCAAGTGATGTTTTGTGACGGGTCTTTGATATCACAAGTTTTACAATGTACACAGTTGGCAGCGTTGATTTGGAAACGCTTCGAACCGTCATCATTTTCCATGATTTCATAGACACCAGCAGGGCAGTAACGCTGTGCAGGCTCATCCCATTTCGGCAAGTTCACATCGACTGGAATGTCAGGATTAGTGAGTTTCAAATGAGCAGGCTGATTCTCTTCATGCACTGTATTTGACACAAATACCGAAGATAAACGATCAAAAGTCAACTTGCCATCTGGTTTTGGATAGTTCGGTTTAAAGCTTACCGCATCAACATTTTTCAGCACCGCATAATCTTGTTTTAGATCATGCAACGTAAACGGCACTTGGAAAATGTTTTGATCAACGAAGTTAAACGCACCACCGATCCATAGACCGAATTTATGCATTGCCGCACCGAAGTTACGAGAGCGGTACAACTCTTCTTTGAGCCAGCTATTATCAAATTTCTCAGTGAAGCTCGTCGGTTCTTTGGCAAAGTGATCTTCACCTTCAAGCGCACGAGCAACCATGAGGTCGCCGCCTTTTTCAGCGCCTGCTTTGATTTCGTCAAAGATTGCTTCAGCACAAAGCATACCTGACTTCATTGCGGTGTGAGAGCCTTTGATTTTTGAGAAGTTCAAGAAACCTGCATCATCGCCAATCAAGCAACCACCTGGAAAAGTCAGTTTAGGCAATGCGTTGAGACCGCCTTTCACCACGGCACGTGCGCCATAAGAAATACGTTTACCACCTTCCAAATACTGCTTGATCAGTGGATGGGTTTTCCAACGTTGCATTTCCATGAATGGGTACATGTGCGGATTTTCATACGACAGATCGACGATCATACCCAAAGTCACTTGGTTGTTCTCTGCGTGGTATAACCACCAACCGCCTGATGAACCAGTTTCCGCCAAAGGCCAACCTGAACCGTGCATCACCAAACCTGGTTTGTGTTTTGCAGGGTCGATTTCCCATAGCTCTTTAATACCAATACCGTAGTGCTGTGGGTCAGCATCTTTATCTAAGCCGAATTTTGCAATCAAACGCTTACCAAGATGTCCACGGCAACCTTCTGCAAAGAGCGTGTATTTTGCGTGAAGCTCATAACCCGGTGTGAAGTTCGCTGTAGGCTCACCGTCTTTGCCGATACCCATGTCACCGGTTTGGATGCCTTTGACTGTACCATCTTCATGGTACAACACTTCAGATGCGGCAAAGCCTGGGAAGATGGATACTTCAAGCTCTTCCGCTTTTTGACCCATCCAACGCACCACATTACCCAGTGAAATCACATAGTTGCCGTCGTTATGCATCGACTTTGGCACCATCCAATGTGGCATTTTTTGTGATTTTTCATCAGACAATAAGAAATAGGTTTCGTCTTCAGTCACATCAACAGTCACTGGTGCGCCTTGTTCTTTCCAATCTGGGAAAAGTTCATTCAAGGCACGTGGCTCAAGCACTGCGCCAGATAGAATGTGAGCACCGACTTCAGAGCCTTTTTCTACGACACATACTGATAAATCAGGCAGATTATTTTCGATTGCAAGCTGACGAAGGCGGATCGCAGCGGCGAGACCAGATGGGCCTGCGCCGACGATGACGACGTCAAACTCCATTGATTCACGTTCGATGTGCTCCATGTAGGACTCCTCAAATCATTGACGGTGGCAACCGTACAGTTGAATGATTTCAACGCGGTGCTGCCATGAATAGGGTTTGTTTGCCATAATTCATACATGACTCAAGTGTATGAAAGCAACAAAATTAAAATAGCTTGGACACAAAACTTACATCGTGCCACATATATACTTTGTTATTATAATTTCAAAAGGGCAGTTTAGCCAATTGGCTAGTGCAAATAAATTTGATGTCATTCGTGCATAAGATGTGGAAAATGCTGATTTTTCAAGTGCGAATGACGCATCAGTCAAAGGGAAAATAAAATGGTAGATTCGGCAAATTTTGAAAATATTACTAGCTACCTACAACAATTCGCAGATGATCGCTCGATTCCACCGCTAGAAAAGTGGAATCCAGACTATTGCGGTGAGATGGATTTGGTAATCAAGTCCAATGGCGAATGGTGGCATGAAGGACGACCAATCCGCCGTCAAAAGATGGTCGATCTATTTGCCAAGATATTATGGCGAGAGGTTGATGAGTACTTCCTCAAAACACCTGTAGAGAAAATCAAAATACAGGTTGAAGATGCGCCATTACTGATTAGCGAAGTCGATCAAATTGATGTTGATGGTAAGCAATACCTGCAAATGACCACGCAAAATCAAGATGTCTTTGTTATTGATAAGGAACATCCAATTTATATGCGAGAGTTTGATGGAGAAATGCGCCCATACGTCAAAGTCCGCTATGAACTGGAAGCCTTAATTCAGCGTAACGTGTTCTATCATTTGGTCAATTATGGTGAGCTCTCAGAAACGTCTGATGGTACACAGTTGAAGCTCATGAGTGGTGACAACGAATATATTTTGGGAATGTCGGAATAGGTCTTTAATTGTGCGTTGAACGCATCACTTTTCTTTGCATAATGATCTTTGCATGAAGATAACAATTTCGGCTATCGCTTCTTTTAAAATTCGGCGTATGATGCCCTAAGTTTAGTTATTTGTTATTGTGCATTTTTAATCATCTATGTCCAACGATTCAATCAATCTTCGTCATCACGACAAAACATCAAGCAAAATGCTTGGGCATGATGTCGCTTTACCAAATGGTGCAGATCGAAACTCACCCATTGGGATTTTTGATTCAGGCATTGGTGGTCTATCTGTGGCAATCGATGTGCATCAGTATTTACCGAATGAACAGATTCTCTATTTCGCTGATACAGCGCATGTGCCTTATGGCGTCCGCAGTGATGAGGAAATACGACGCTTTACCGCACAAGCCATTGGTTGGCTTTATCAACAGGGTTGTAAAGCAGCGATCGTGGCATGTAATACCGCATCGGCATTTAGCTTAGATTATTTACGTCAATATTATGGCGAACAGTTTCCGATTATTGGTTTAGTTCCTGCGGTCAAGCCTGCGGTGATTCAGTCACAGACCAAAGTGATTGCCGTACTGGCAACACCAGCGACCTTTCGAGGTAAGTTGATTCAAGACGTGGTACAGCATTTTGCTTTACCTGCGGGTGTCAAAGTGATGAATACCACCTGTACGGACTTGGTGCCTTTGATTGAGCAGGGCAAAGTTTTAGATGCAGAATGTATGATTGCCTTACAACAATGTTTGCAACCTGTGATCGATGCAGGTGCGGATCACTTGGTACTTGGTTGTACGCATTATCCTTTTTTAAAGCCTGCGATTGAGCGACTGTATGGTGATCGCTTGGTCTTGGTGGATTCAGGGCAAGCAGTCGCACGGCAATGTGGGCGGATATTACAAAAGCATCAGCTCAACCGAGAAATGGTTTTAACTGATTTTGAAATTGCTTGTGTGCTGAGTGGTGATAATTCCTCGCAAATGCAAAATATCGTCAACAATCTTATTCAAGAAAAAGTCATAATCCGACTAAGTGATCTATCTAAATATCTAGATTTCAGGCATGCTTAACTGGCGATTAAAAAAAGCGCAACAATTGCAGTCAAACAATTTAGATACAGCAATGTGCAAAAAAAGTGTGACGAATTGCGCTAAAATTAAGGGGTAATGATTTTAAAAATGCTTTAAAATCATAAGTAGTGTGTTGACTTAAGTCAGAAAAGTGTGGCATTGAGATCATGCTGAGTCTAAAAGATGCATTGAAACCATTTTAATAACATCGAGATTTGACTATGATTTAAGTGAGAAGGAACTTTATGTCTGATAAGCGTTATCATATATTTATCTCTACGGCGTTCAATGGCGTTGAAGCGGAACGTTTGAAGTTAGAATATACATTACTCAATCTTGGCGGCTTTCCTTGGCAGTTCAATGAGCCAAGAAATTCGCTAAATACAGCGCAAGCACGCCGTCAGATGGATGAGTGTGATTATGTGATCTTTGTGTTGGATGATGAGTATGGCGAGTTGTCTGCATCAGGAATCAGCTATTTACATCTCGACTTTCTCTATGCGGTGAATAAGCAAAAGCCGATTTTAAGCTTTATGAGTAGCAAAACTTCGACAGAGAAAGATCCTGAAATCATTAAAAAACGCCAAGGCTTCGTCGATTTATTGAAATCAGAAAGTGAATATTTTCAAGAATATAGTAGTTTGCTAGATTTTGAGCGTCAGGTCAGAAACATTTTTCAAAAAGCCAAAACTGAATATCCCGTATTGGGTTGGGTCAGACCAAAATCGAATGATGTCTTGCAAAATGAAATCGTTCGTTTACGAGAAAAAGTTGCCGATCTTGAGCAGAGTCTGATTCGTACACGTCAAGAAGCGTCATTTAGCCAGTCGGATCAAAATGAGCAACAGAAGTTTAACTTACATTATCGCACCCAAGCTTATCAAGACGGTAATCTTAAAGACATTACACCACAAATAGAGCTGACTTGGCTTGAAGCGTTAAAAATCTTAGCGCCACACTTTAAACAACCGACGCTGGAAATTAACTTCATCAAAGTCATGAACAACTACCTTGAAGGCATCGCCCTAGAAGAAGCTCGGAAAGTCATGCCACGTGTTCATGCGGTATCTCGAACGCATGTTGACACTCGCAGTTTGCAACAACTCAAACTGCAAATGAAATGGAATAATTGGATTATTCCTCAATCGGATATTGGTTCAGGGACACGGGTGTATTGGCGTTTGACTGCGGATGCAGAGCGTGTGTTAAATAAAGTCAATGTCAATATGAGTCGTCAACGATAATCGAGGGCATCACTGTTGGTTTCAGTATCTATGTCGATTTAATGACTCTATTGTGATTGTGATGATAGAAATTAGCGGAAGTCTATCTGCTGAAATTTACAGCCAATTGAATTAATATAGTTTGAAACTTTTTGTGCAAATGCTCTTATGAAACCTGCTATGAAATCAGCTCAACCTCGCATCGTGATTATTATGGCGAATCTGGGCACACCTGATGCGCCGACGCCACAGGCGGTACGTGCCTTTCTTCGGCAGTTTCTTTCTGATCAGCGTGTAATCGAGATACCCAAACTGCTGTGGCAGATTATTCTTAATCTCTTTGTTCTGCCGTTTCGTCTAAAAGCTGTGGCAAAAAACTACGCCAGTATATGGCAAGATGACTCGCCGATGCGCAGTATTTTGCAAAAACAAGTCGCATTGGTTGAGCAATCATTATTGGCGCAAAATCCAGATTTAAATCTGCAAGTCATTCCTGCAATGACTTATGGTCAGCCCAGTATTCACAAGGTATTAGCGCAACTCAGCGATGATATGCCTGATCAAGTGATTCTATTTCCGTTGTTTCCACAATATTCCGCAACTTCAAGTGCGCCACTGTATGATGCGCTCAGTCAGTGGGTATTAAAACAACGCAATTTACCTGCGCTATCAATGATTCGGGACTACTATCAACATCCTGATTATATTCAATCGCTTGCGCAAAGTGTGCGAGATTTTCAGGCGAAGCAAGGTCAAGCAGAAAAATTGCTCATGTCTTTTCATGGTATCCCACAGCCTTATGCGGATAAAGGTGATCCTTATGCCGATCGTTGCCGTGAAACCGCACGATTGGTCGCTGAGCAATTAGGATTAACAAATGAGCAATGGGCGATTAGCTTCCAATCTCGTTTTGGTAAGCAAGAGTGGGTCAAGCCCTATACCAGTGAGCTATTAAAAGAATGGGCGAGTCAAGGGGTAAAATCTGTACAAGTAATGAGTCCTGCATTCTCAGCAGATTGCTTGGAAACCCTAGAGGAGCTTGAGGTGGAAAATCGTGATATCTTTATCGAAAGCGGTGGGCAAAGTTATGCTTATATTCCTGCATTGAATGTCCGAGATGATCATATTGCCGTATTTACAAAGCTGATTCAGGCTCAGTTGAATGCCAGTCGTGAGCAATTGCTATCCTAAGTTTTGGGCTTATAGTTTAAAGTTTTCCAAATTCACCGAATGATTGACTAGAGGTTGTTTATGTTACGTTGCCAAATTATTCCTGTGACGCCTTTTCAGCAGAACTGTAGCATCGTATGGGATGATGAAAGTCTGGAGGCGGTGTTGATCGACGCAGGTGGTGAAGCTGAAAAACTTCAGCAAGCAGTCGAAGCACTCGGTGTCACAGTGAAAGCGTTATGGAACACCCACGGGCATGTTGATCATATCGGGGCGGTCGGTGAGTTGGCTAAAGTCTATGAAGTGCCTGTGATTGGACCACATCGTGAAGATCAATTTTGGATTGATGCGCTACAAGATATTTGTCGTCAGTATGGCTTTCCTGTTGCTGAGAAAGTCGTTGTTGATCAATGGCTCGAAGGTGGTGATACATTGACTTTGGGGAAATACACTTTTGAAGTGCGTTTTGCGCCAGGGCATACCCCAGGTCATGTGATGTTTTACTGCGACGAAATGAATATTTTGTGGACTGGGGATGTGATCTTTAAAGGCTCAATCGGACGTACTGATTTCCCAAAAGGTGACTTTGAGACTTTGATTGAATCAATTAAAACGCAAGTCTATACACTACCTGACGACACGCAATTTATCTGTGGGCATGGTCCAACTAGTAGTGTCGGGCATGAAAAGCAATATAACCCGTTTGTATCTAGCAAAGCAGGCTAACTCTTTATTTCAGGCACATGGTGCACATATTAATTTGGCAATTGTGAAGCGGTTTTTTGCATATTTTGGTAGATTGCATCCGTTTGTGCGTTGAGTCGCTCAAATGTATTGCGCTGAGAGGTTGTCGTTTTGTCTAAAGTTGCTAGTTTAAACACGTTTTGATATTTGGTGGCGTGATTGGTCATGCTGTGACGAAGCTTCACAGCGGTTTGATTGGATAAAACCAAGCGCTTTAATAAAGCTTTGGATTGCTCCAAATTGCGATTAAAAGTGTAGACACGTGCATTGCGTTTTTGTTGATCTTTTTCTGCTTGCAAGTTTGGAATTTCTTGGTTCATTTGTTGGATGTTTTTTTGATAATCCTGCCAAATACTTTTTAACTTTTGCGTATCAAGGACTTCTTGTTTGGCAAGACTTTGTTTAGTCACTGTCGTGGCCTGTGTCATTGACGTACACATTGCAAAGAAAGCAAATCCTGTTGCGAATAAGAATTGACGCATCGTTTTACCCCTAATCTTTAAACTTTTTACACGCCGTTGTGTAAAGTATTTATTTCATTAGCATTAATTATTCTGGCTTGTGCATAATGCTAATTTAATCTTGATCAGCGAGTAGAGTCATCCCCCATAGCTTTTACACGACTACACGATGGTTGGGTTGGGAACTAAACAGAACTGATCATTTTTATGAGAAACGACTATACAAAAAAGAGTTACTTACTGACAATATTTGGCGACAAAAGTAATACGTTGTAACATTTTGAGCGTAGAGGCTTTTTGAATGAATACGCTATTAGTCTTGATCATGTTCAGGCGTGATACGTGAAGGGCTGTCTTCTGATGCGACCTTGTAATCTTCATTTGCCCATGCAGAGAAATCTACCATCTTGCAACGCTCAGAACAAAACGGACGATACGGATTGTCTTGCCAACGGCTTGCTTCACCGCAACGTGGGCAGGGAAAAGATTTTGGATTTTTAGAGGATGAAGTAGTGTGGTCAGTCATAACTTTTTGAGTGAAAAATGAGATAAGAAAACAGATAACTTGCGTGGAAACACAGACAAATTGTAGCGCAATTGCTAGACTGATGCAGTCCTAAAACCGTATTCAAATGTATTCACTGTCCATGACTTATCCTGATATTCGCCCATTTCAAGCACACTACTTAAAAGCACCTCGCAATTTTCAGCCGATTGAAAAGCAGATGGTGGAAAATCATCTAGTTTGCCTCGAAATCGGCGCAGGCAAAGGAAAACATGCTTGTTTATTTGCATCGAATCATCCAAATCACCAATTGATCGCTGTCGAACGCACGGCGGAAAAATATCAAGCGATGCAAAAGTCACAGCGTGAGGCTGAATTAGAAAATTTAACAACGATTCATGCTGATGCGATTCCGTGGGTGGTGCATGCGCTGTATCCTGCACAGTTGCAACAAATTTTTCTGCTTTATCCAAATCCTGAACCGCATAACTCAACACAGCGTTGGTTGAATATGCCGTTTTTTGAATATTTGCTGTCACGCTTGCAAGTGGGTGGCACGATCACATTGGCGAGTAATATTGCAGAATATATTGCTGAAGCGGTTGAGCAATTAGAACAAGTGTGGAAATTACCCTTTGAAGTACAAACCATCCCACAAGATTCTGCCCGAACGCACTTTGAAATTAAGTATTTACAACGTGGCGAGCTGTGTCAGCAAATCATCATCACCAAACCACAAGGCTATCAAACTCGCTTTGATAACGTACCGCCACGCTTAGGGCAAGATAATGACAATAAAGTGTAGGGTCTAGATAACTTTAGAGTGGATTTTCCCTTAATTCTTTAAGTAGTTTAGCATAAAGATTTTCATGTCGATGGTTAAACCTAAACTCACATTCTTTGAGGTGGAGATAGAATTTTTCATTAGCGATGCCATTAAACTTTCTCAATCTTCTTTTGGCATAAGACCAGAATGATTCAATACCGTTGATGTGTGAGTTGCCTCTAGCAAATTCATTTTTACCGTGATGGACTCTGTAGTGTTTTTCATAACCGACATCAACGAGTCCGTTATAACCTCTCCACCCATCTGAATGAATGATGCTACTCACATCCACTTTACCACGTATCACTTGCTGTAATTGCTTCTTAGAGGCATCAGGTACAATTTCAGTATAGACATTGCCCTCACGCTTTAGGATGCCAAAGACGATGGTTTTACCACTTGCACCACGACCACGTTTACCACGTACACGCTGTGCGCCAAAATAACTTTCATCGACTTCAACTTCACCTGATAAGGGCGATACTTGCTCACATAAATACGCTACACGAATGCGTAGCTTGAGATATATTCTGTTGATGGTAACCCGACTGACATCCGTCATTTGTGATACTTTAGACGCAGGTAAATCATGACAAAATAGTTTGATTATTTGTCTAAACTTAGCCTCAGAAATATGTGAACGCTTACAATACTTGTTTAAACCAGTCATAGCCTAACTTTAACACCTTTTGATTTGTGGTAAAGTTATCTAGACCCTAAAATAACCATCGAAAATTGATCACTCTGACCTGCTTTGATGTGAAGTCGATTCTCTCGCACATTGGCACATTCTAAACAGACAAACTTTTGCCAAGCTTGTGCATCTACATCCTCCAATCGTTGAGTCTTTTTAATCCACGGATTCCACACAATGGCGCTTTTACAGTCTTTCGTTTGAATATCAATCTGTCGAAGACCATCATGGATTTGATAATTTTCTGCAACATTTTGATAAATTCGATCCGTTTCTTGATCAAAATGAATCTGCGCATGTTCTTGCACATATGTTTCATTCGTCAATTGATCTAAAAACTTTTTGCCTTGCAAACCATCAATGTTAACGTTTTCAATTGCACTCACAGGGAAATAGCTGTGCCATGCAAATTCACAGTCAAAATCTGTTTTACCTACATTTTCAATATTTAATGCCAAATGCAACTTTTCACCACAGGTCATACTTAGGGTCAAACGAAATTGATGATGCCAAAATAGATCCGTAATCGCATCATTTTGTAGCGTAAAAACCAATTGCTGCCCTTGCGCTGACTCATCGACTGACGTTAACTCCCACAATTGCGTACGAGCAAAACCATGCGATGGTAATTTTGCATCAGTCAGGTGCCCACCAAACCACGGAAAGCAAAGTGGAATCCCGCCACGAATGGCTTTGGTTTTGCGATCGCACTTCAAGTCATCTAAGAATTGCTGTAAAGATAATTCAGAGCACCAAAGCAACGACTTCACATCAACCACATCTGTTTCTGCGCTTTTAATTTTGCGTTCAAAACTTAGAATTTGCGCACCTTGCCGTGTAATCACCGCCCGACAAAACTCATTCTCAATTTCCATCACATCAAAATTCTGCTGACTCGCAACAGTAGATGGGTTAACCGCTTTAAAAGTAATGGCTGACATATTTAAGTAGACGTATTTGAACGATTGACTCAAACTAACAAAATCTGAATGGCTAATCGAACTATTTTTAGGACATTTTTAAAAAAGTTGACTTTAAATCAACGACAATTGCACTCGCTCACTTGCTTCTTCCAAAGCAAACACACCAACGCCAATCAAGCGAAACTGCAAAGTACTATCGTCGTTAAACTCTTGCAACAACTGCATCACAGCCAGTTTAAATTCATCAGCATTACGCAACGGCTGTGCAAATGATCGACTGTGTTGCAAAGTTTTAAAGTCAGAAGTTTTCAGTTTGATTTGCACACCTCGAGCGTACATTTTTTTATATTGAAGCTGCTGCCAGACACGCTCAATTAAAGGTTGCCACTTTTCAGTAATTTCATTTAAAAAATAGTCTTTTTCAAAAGTAATTTCTTTAGAAATCTGCTGACGTTCTCGTTGATGTTGCACTTTGCGATGATCTATACCCTGTGCATAGAGAAATAATTGTCGCCCAAATTTTCCAAAATGGTGAATGAGCTCGGCTTCTTCAACCACTTGAATATCAGCAATGGTATGCCACGACAAGGCGTGCATTTTTTGTAAGGTGACTTTACCTACACCGGGAAGTTTTTCAAGGGCGAGTTGTTGGATGAATTGCTGGACCTGATGTGGCTTGACCACGCACAGCCCATTCGGCTTATTCCAGTCTGATGCGATTTTTGCCAAGAATTTATTCGGTGCAACACCTGCTGATGCGGTCAGCTCTGTTTCCCGAAAAATATCTGCTCGAATATGTTCCGCCACTTCTGTCGCCGAAGCGAGCTGTTTAAAATTTTGCGTCACGTCAAGGTAAGCTTCATCTAGCGACAATGGCTCGATTAGATCGGTATATTGCCTGAAAATTTGATGTAACTGCTGTGATACCGCCTTGTATTTGGAAAAATCAGGTTCGATACAAACTACTTGCGGGCATTTCTTTTTTGCCAATGCCACAGACATCGCCGAGCGCAAACCAAACTGCCGAGCTTCATAGGTCGCTGTGGTCACCACCGAACGTGGATGATCATGCGCCACGATCATCGGTAAACCACGTAAATCTGGGCGATCACGCAACTCCACCGAAGCATAGAACGCATCCATGTCGATGTGAATAATTTTACGCAAAGGCGGTTGTGACATGAGGTGACAACACCGAAAAATGACTTATCTGTCTAAGTTTAACGCTTTCTCAGGACAAATGCTCAAGATAGTGTAGCAATACGCCATTCAAGACGTTATGGCTTCGGCGTATAGGGTTCGACAGAATTGTTGGATTCTAGAAAAACATCAAAATCCATCGTCGTACCACGAAATACATTGAGATCGACTTCTTTTTCAATGCCTGAGATTTTGCCTTTTTGTGAATATTGCCAAAACAACCACGGACGCTGATCAAAGCGTGGCGGTGGCTCTTTTAAATCCTGTATCCACAACACATGATCATCAAATTTGCCTTTGATATAGCTCTGATAATAGTTCGGTGTGGTATAGAAAATCGGCTTTTTGCCATAATGACTTTCAAGCGTTTTTGCCATGCTGGCAATTTCAGTTTGCAACTGCTCCGCCGTGACATCAGGACAATTCCACTGAAATTCTAAATCCATCACAGGAGACATACTATCGGCTTGTTTTGGTACAGCTTCGATATAATTTTGAGCTTGTTCCAATCCAGTTTTACAGTTGCGGAAAAAATGATACGCACCGACTTTTAAACCTGAATCTTTGGCATTTTTCCAATTTTCGCTAAAGCGTGGATCTTTAAAATTGCCGCCTTCTGTCGCTTTGATAAAGACAAATTGATACTTTTTATCAATTTTTTTCCAATCAATTTCACCTTGATGATGCGACACATCGAAGCCGTGTATTGCATATTCTTCAAACTTTTGCGGATTTTCAAAATAATGAAACAACAAGCCACCGCTAGCTGTCAGCATCAATAATACAATAATCATGATCAGCGTCCTCCGTTTGCTTTTATTTTTACGCTTCGCCATGTCTTTAATTTATCCGAAGCCGAGTTATGAAACTGGATGATTTTGATCTTGCAGGCGAAACTGACGCAGTTGACGAAATACCAAACTTGCCAAGATCGTGATCGCACCCAAGATGATAAAAGTCTGCTGAAAAGACCACAAGGTAGACTGCCCTACGCCGATTTTCTCAAACAGATGTAAAAGCACGCCGACCAATGCCACACCCATACTCATGCAGACATTAATGACCATGGATAATAAACTATTGCCATTCGCCGACTGTGCTTTGCTTAAATCTTTTAAAGTCAAAGTATTCATCGCCGTGAACTGCATCGAGTTGACACAACCAAAAGCAAATAAATGCAAACATTGCGTATAAATATTTGGATGCGCATCCAACCATGCAAAACTCATAATCCCTAGCCCGACCAAAATGGTATTCACCACCAATACTCGATAATAGCCAAAACGCTGAATCATCTTTGTGGCAAAATTTTTAATCAAAATCGAACCAAAGATCAAAGGCACCAGCATCAAACCTGCATGAAGTGGACTAAAACCCATCGCCAACTGCAACATCAGCGGTAAGATAAACGGCATACTGGCACTGCCAAGTCGGGTAAAAATATTCCCCAATATACCAATCCGAAAACGAATATCTGTAAATAAATCAGGACGGAAAATCGCTCGTAGATCACGCCGTGCATGCCATGTGTAGATCAACCCTGCGACCACACCCAAAGCTAAAATTGCAAGCACAGTGACGATCGACCAACCGCGTTGTGATAATCGCTCTAAGCCGAAAGTGAGCGCCACCATCATGATGATCAAATAGACAAAACCAAAATAATCAAATCGTGGCAAATTTTCCAATTTGACATTCGGCATGTGCGTACACGTCAGGATAAAGCCTAAAATACCGATCGGTAGATTGATTAAAAATATCCAATGCCACGTGGCATATTCCACCATAAAACCGCCAAGCGTTGGACCAATCAAAGGGCCCACCAAACCTGGAATAGAGATAAAACTCATCGCCGCAAGGAATTGATTTCTTGGTAAAATCCGAAGCAATGCAAGCCGACCAACAGGCAATAAAAATGCCCCACCTATGCCTTGAAAAATACGCCCAATAATCAACTGGCTATAAGTTTGTGAGAGTGCACATCCTAAAGATGCCACAGTAAAAATAGTAATCGCTGCTAAATAGACATTTCGAATACCAAAGCGATCTGCCAACCAACCACTCACTGGGATAAACACCGCCACCATCAACACATAAGCAATCACCACATTGTGCATCTGCAGCGGATCAGCATTTAAACTATATGCAATACTCGGCAATGCGGTATTGACAATGGTTGCATCCAACGCCTGCATAAAAAAGCCAAGCGCCGCCAACCACAAAATCACTCGATATTCAGGAGCAACTTTGCTTTTATGGGCTAATGTTCTAACAGATTGTTTTGCTGATGAATTGGATGACATTGAATCACTAACTGATATTAAAAATTGATTATTGAAATTTGAAGCATAAGAAACACAGTTTACCTTGCTCATTTCAGAACTGCTACGTTGCGAATTGCAAAGCTGTAAATTACAGCTTCAAAATCTGATCCAGCCAACCATCCACTTTAGCCCCCTAAAATTGTCATATTTTCGTCATCAAAAAGTCACTTAAATGACACAGCGCATTTTTAGCATAGCTTGATTTTAGTCTAACCATGTTTTAAATCACAAAGTTGATGGGGAATATCAATGTCTTTGAATACCAGTTTATTTAACAAAAAAATGCTCTGCTTAGCCATGGGCTTAAGCGTATCAATGCTGTTTACTGCATGTAATGATAACGATAATTCATCTAGTCAAAGCGAAGAAGAAACTGAAGTAACACCTGAAAATATTGAACTCAGCCTATTAGGTCGTTATGCCACGGGTGTGTTTGCCGAAAGTGCAGCAGAGATCACCGCTTTTGATCCTAAGTCAAAACGTATCTTCACGGTGAATGCCAAGAAAGGTTTGGTCGATGTTCTTGATGGTAGCGATATGGAGAATTTAACCCATATTGGCGAACTCTCCGCACGTGCTGTTTTGGCTGATTCTGAAGTGAACAGTGTTGCGGTACATGATGGTATTGTTGCACTTGCAGTACAAGCACCGACCAAAACAGATACAGGTTTAGTGGCATTTTATAAAGCGTCAGATTTAAGTTTCATCAGTTCAGTATCAGTGGGCGCATTGCCTGACATGCTCACGTTTAGCCCTGATGGTCAAAGCGTTTTAGTTGCCAATGAAGGCGAGCCAAATGATGGCTATACCATTGATCCTGAAGGTTCGATAAGCATCATTGATGTGACAGATATTAATAATCCAACTGTCCGTACAGCAGACTTTAAAGCATTCAATGACAAAGAAGCACAATTGACTGACGCAGGTGTCCGTATCTATGGACCAAATGCAACGGTTGCACAAGACTTAGAACCTGAATACATCACAGTTTCTAGCGACAGCAAAACGGCATGGGTGACTTTGCAAGAGAACAATGCCCTCGCCAAAGTTGATATCGCTTCAGCAACTGTGACTGATGTTTTGCCGTTAGGCTTTAAAGATCATGGTCTTGAAGGTCAAGGTCTTGATGCCAGTGATTCAGATGATGCCATTAACATCAAACCATGGGCAGGTGTATATGGCGTCTATATGCCTGATGCAATCACCAGCTATGACGTGGACGGCGCAACTTATCTCGTCACAGCCAATGAAGGCGATGCACGTGAGTGGATCAGTGATGAAGATGCTTACTACAATGGCGACACCAGCAAAGGCTTTATGGATGAACTTCGCATGAAGCATCTTGTGCACAAAGATGGTTTTGCACGTCGTCTTGGTGATGATATGCCTGCAC
>LULL01000291.1_pt1 | contig 38065 bp, 41 predicted proteins | sample 728161 | NCBI WGS metagenome assembly LULL01 (sample SAMN03860290, study PRJNA289734) | marine metagenome | biome: seawater column; feature: ocean; material: water; isolation source: Red Sea water column Station 149 - depth 500m | place: Saudi Arabia: Red Sea | collected 2011-10-15 | depth 500 m
ATCAAAGGCATTGTGGGTGCGGCATCAGGGAATTTAGTGGAATGGTTCGATTTTTATATTTATGCCGTTTTTGCTGCCTATTTTACTCATGCACTGACTGCTCCAGATATGGAGCCAACCACCAAAGCGATTTATGTGTGGGGTGTATTTGCCGCTAGCTTCTTTATGCGCCCGATTGGGAGTTGGTTATTTGGACGAATTGCTGACCGTCATGGCCGTAAGAAGTCTATGGTGATCTCTATTTGCTTGATGGCACTCAGTTCATTTCTATTTGCAGCATTACCAACTTATGATCAAGTCGGCATGCTTGCGCCATTCTTATTGCTCATGGTTCGTTTGTTACAAGGTCTATCCGTAGGTGGTGAATATGGTGCCGTTGCAACTTACATGAGTGAACTCGGTTTGAAAGGGCAACGTGGTTTTTTTGCCTCGTTCCAATACGTAACACTCTCAGGCGGTCAGCTACTTGCTAGCTTGCTAGGTGTTATTTTGCTGGGCTTTATGACGGAACAGCAACTGAATGATGGTGGTTGGCGTATTCCATTCGTGATCGGGGGGATTGCAGCACTCTTGTCTTTAGCTGCTCGAAGCCGCTTAGAAGAGACCTTATCGCATGAAGATGCTGAACGTGAAGAATCAGGTAGTTTGGTCGCGTTGTTAAAGCAACACTGGAAGACTTTCCTCTTGGTGGTTGGTACTGACTTTTTACGTAGTGACGGTCTACTCTAAAACTTATCTCACCAATATCGGGATTGAAGGTAAAACCGTTGGCTTTATCATGACTGCGGCATTATTCGTATTTATGATTGCTCAACCATTCTTTGGTATGTTGTCAGATCGAATTGGTCGTCGTGCATCGATGTTGTCATTTAGCTTATTGAGCGCAATCTTTATCTATCCTGTAATGGTCATTGGTATGCGCAGTTTTGTTGATTCGCCAGTGATTATTGCCTTGTTACTGATCTTCTTAATGATGCTGCTAAGTTTCTACACGTCTATCAGTGGCTTGGTCAAAGCCGAGATGTTCCCGCCTCATGTTAGAGCCTTGGGCGTCGGATTCTCTTATGCAGTCGGTAATGCCTTGTTTGGCGGTTCAGCACCTTCCGTTGCCTTGTTATTTAAAGATGCAGGAATTGAAAATACCTTCTTCGTTTATGTGATTATCATGCTCATCATCTGTTTCTTCTGTAGTTTAGCGCTACCGAAAAAACCTGCTTATTTAGAACATGATCACTAAATAAATTCTGCCCTCATCCAAACCACTTTTGCTCGACAAAGGTGGTTTTTTTATTGTCCTGCTTTTTCCAGATATGGATTGAGATTGACTAAATGCTTAAAGCCACTCTGAACGACCATTGCTGTACGAGACTGAGGACGTGTAAATGCTTCATGCTGGGTAAATTCGATCATGTGTTGATTAAAGTCTAAACGTGGATATTTTTGAAATAACTGTTGTCTAAACTGGGGCGAAAATTCAAAACCTCGGCTTCCAATCACATCACAACTTGCTGCTTGTTGGAGTAAATGTGCTTCAACGCCATCATCAACAGCCACATAAGGATTCATGTGCATACTAATCGCATCAAATAACTGATCAACACGCGGTATCTGCCAACCTTGCTCAATGGACCAATCCTTAGCAGCATAAGCGCCCTGCCCAGCAAAACAGCGACAAGTTTCATGATGTTGATAATGTTGCTCGGTCATGCCTAAATCATGTAATAAACAAGACACCGCCAACAACTCATGATCATGTTTTAAATCATGCATCTTGGCAAAGGCTACTGCGTAGTGCCATGTGCGCAAACAGTGATTTTGTAGGGCGATTGAGCTACATGATTGCATTTTTTCAATCGCGTGTTTTACATCATTGCTATCAGGCAAAAGTAGATCGTCTAAGCTCAACCCCAACCGAGCATTTGACTGAGTTCGACCTGCTAAGGCATACATTTTTATGCTCTGTTTAAGGACTGGAAATAAGCTATGACTCAATAGCTGCATCCGATCTTTTAAGGATAAGTCACCTAAAGTCTGTGCCATCCATGCTTGTCTGCCAATGTGCATTTTTATCACCCACAAAATTAGAGCAATTACTCTAATTTTAATTTTTACTGTAAATCGCATCAGTTGTCAAAACATTAAAGGATGATTCTAGCAATGGACAGCAAGCTCACTTTTCAGCAGATCATTAAGCCAATCAATGAAGTCCTGAAAATATTCTGGACGATATTGACGGTCTGTAAGCAAAATATTGACAGGTAGTTCCGAGCTAGGAACGTGTTCAAATAAGCGCTGTAATCGACCTTGTTGTACATAATTTTTCGCATCAAACGCTGGAATCTGGATAATACCCAATCCTGCTAAACCAGCCTGAATATAGGCTTCTGTATTTTCAATCAATAAACGATATGGCATTTTGACGCGATGATTTTTAAATACTAATTCGCTCAGCTCTCGATAATGCTTGGCAACATGATAATCAACGGCAAAATGCTGTTGCAGCTCATCAAAATCTTTAGGAATGCCAAACTCAGTCAAATATTGCGGCGCAGCCAATGTCCAAATTTCAGTTTGACAAATCGGCTTGATCAGTAAATATTCATCCTGTACCTGCCCGACTCGAACGACACAATCAAGTTGTCGTTCAATCAAATTGGAAAAATCATCACTGCCATTAATCAAAACTTTCACTTTTGGATAACGTTGATAAAACGCTTTTAAATTTGGAATCAAAACTTGGGTAGCTAAACGTTTCGGCATCCCAATGCTGATTTTACCTTCCTGACTGCGTACCTGCGTTTTAAAACGATTGAGCTCTTTTAATTGTGCAACCAAACGGATTGCTTCGTCATAAAACAAACTGCCCTCATGCGTGAGAGCCACCTTACGAGTCGTGCGATAAAACAACAGCACTTCATATTCCTTTTCTAGCGCTTGGATCGCATAGGTCACATTGGAACGTGGTAAGCCTAAATGCACTGCCGCTTGCGCAAACGATTGCTTCTCTGCCACCAAACAGAAGATTTTTAAACGGTCTAATTTATCCATTTTATTATTCAACTTTTCTGCACAATCAGTTCAATACTAACAACTATTTCAGACAAATAAATTCGATTAGCATCATTTCATACACAACACGATGAGGAAAAATAAATGTCACAACATCATCTCAAAGGCAAAATCGTACTAATCACTGGCGGCGCAAAAAATTTAGGTGGTTTAATTTCACGTAAATTTGCTGAGCAAGGTGCAAACTTATTAATTCATTACAATAGCACTGCAACCCAAGCAGATGCCGAGGAAACATTAAAAGCAGTCCAAGCATTCGGAATCAAAGCGATTTTGGTTCAAGCTGATTTATCCAATATTCAAAATATCGAACAACTTTTTATACGAGCTAAAGCAGAGTTTGGTGGTGTGGATATCGCGATTAATACCGTCGGACGTGTACTCAAAAAACCATATTTAGATACCACTGAGCAAGAGTTTGATGGAATGAATGACATCAACAATAAAATTGCCTATTTCTTTATCCAATCAGCAGGTCGACATCTCAATCCAAATGGAAAAATTTGTACCATCGTCACCAGTCTATTGGCGGCCTACACAGGACTATACTCAACCTATGAGGGTTTAAAAGCGCCAGTCGAACACTACACTCGTGCCGCATCTAAAGAGTTTGGTGAACGTGGTATTTCAGTCACTGCTGTTGCCCCAGGCCCAATGGATACACCGTTCTTCTATGGGCAAGAAGCACCTGAAGCAGTGGCTTATCATAAATCGGCATTAGGCGGATTGACTAAAATTGAAGATATTGAACCATTGGTTCGCTTCTTAGTAACAGATGGATGGTGGATCACAGGACAAACTATTTTTGCCAATGGCGGTTATACCACACGCTAATATCTGCAAATTTAAAGCTTGGGTTCATGCCATCCATGACCCAAGCTTTTTTAATTCAACCAAAAGACCAAAGCGTAAAAACATGCCAAACTGAGAATAATCGTTGCTAAGGTATGTCTTACCGTATAAGCAATTCCAATTGTTAAGACTGTGGCAAGAAAATAAGGATTTAGTAATGTCGAACGAAATACGCCTTGCTCATCCATAAAGACAATCGGTGTCGCAATTGCGGTGAGTAAACAAGGTGCTGAATATTGCAATGATTGTTGAAACCACTTCGGTAAACGTAAAGGAATATTCGGTTCAAGCAAAATATAGCGATTCATAAAAACGACGAGCGCTAGAATAATCAGAAGAAACCAATTCATGCCGCACGCTCCCGAAGATTCTGCAAACAAGTCGCGGTCAGCATCCCAATCACACCAGCTAAAATTGCCGCACTTTTAATTCCTAGACTCAAAAACACAATCGTAAGTACTACAGACACCATCACGCCAACGAGCGTATTGAGATTCTTAATAAACGGAACCACAATGGCAATAAAAGTTGCAACGATCGAAAAATCTAAATGATATTGATCTAAATTTGGTACGGATGCCGCAAGCAACACACCACAAATACTGAATAGTACCCAACATAGATAAAAACAAATGCCTGCACCCAATAAATAATAAATATAGTGTTGCTGTTTTTTGATACTGACCGCAAATAGCTCATCTGTGAGTAAAAATCCAAGTATAAGTCGATGCTTCAAAGGCTGCTTAGAAATATCATCTCGTAAATACAACGCATATAAATAATGCTGTGTCGTAATCAGAAATACCGAAATAATAATCGTCAACGCAGGTGTACCCAACATCACTAAACCTAGCGTCATCAATTGCGCTGCGCCTGCAAAAACTAATGCCGACATGCCGATTGCTTGCAGCGTGGTTAGCCCAGCTTGAATCGCCATTGAACCCGCCAATAATCCCCAAGGTAAAACGGCAAAACACAGAGGTAGAATTTTGATCACACCATTGAGAAATGCCTTGGATTGAGACATTGGGGTGTCATCTATGCTTTCAGTTAACATCAAAATCACAATTACTCGTCGAACAGATCATGACTATGCCAAATTTCGACGTATTCGAATTGTATAAAATTGCTGTTTTATTTGAGGTAGGCGATATAACCGCCCGGTGTAATACCGAAAGTTTGACGGAAATGACGATTAAAATGACTTTGATCAGAAAAGCCACACTGTTGCGAGACCTCTGATAAATTTAATCCTTGCCTCAATAGCTTTTGTGATTTCTGTAACCGCGCTTGGATTAACCATGCATGGGGTGAGAGTCCAACATGCTTTTTAAACTGGCGTAGAAAATGCCACTGACTCAAATTTGCCATTTCTGCCAACTCAATGAGGGAAAACTCTTGCTCAGGCATACTCGCCATTAATTCTTTAATCTTTAATATACGTTGCTTCGCATTACTCAGATCAACAGCCGTTGGACGTACTTGGCTATATTTAGAAACAAAGTATTGCTCGGCTGTTCAAGCAGATCGAAAAGCAAACGAAACTGTTGTGCCAAACCTTCATCATGTAAGACCGCCTCTCTAAACCACGGTGCTGTCCCATGAATCGTAGTGAGATCTCGTGTTAGCTCGTGGAAAACTTCTGGTGTTGGATAAATCGCTCGATAACGCCAACCCGTTTCTACAGCAGATGAGCCGGTATGCACCTCATCGGCATTCACTAAAATAATATCGCCTTGTGGTGCAACATGATTGCCACCCGTTCGATAAAAGCGTTGTGCGCCCTCTTCAATGACACCAATACAAAAACCTTCATGAACATGGCGAGAAAACTCCTGTTGAAAGTAACTGGCTTTCAACATTTCTAAACCACCGAGTTCTTCAAGGTGTAAATAATCCACTTGTTCTCGAGGTCTACGCGACATCACGACCTCCTAAGGCTAATATGCATCATTGCAGGTTAACGCGATTGCATGAAACTTATAGAATAAAATTGCTGTTTTTCAAAATCCAGTACATTCAACTCATCCCCAAGCTCATCATACTGCTATATTTTTCCCAATAAATTTATTAAACCATCAATATATTTTTAAACAATAATATTTATTACATTCCAATATAAATAAATGCTTTTATTTTAAATGATTAAAAAATTATTTTAATTTTAGATAAAAATATTTTAGAATCCGCTGATAATTTATTCAATAAATTGTAATAAAACGAATAGCTAAAATATTGTGAGAATTTCATGTTAAATCAGTTACAACCGAAAAAATTAACCTCTTTGAGTTATGCAATTGCATTAAGTCTGTCTATGCTAGGTGTGGCTTCAGCTCCAAGTTATTCATTTGCTTCAGCATCAACTGAAGAAACCACCGTGAATAATACGCAAACTCAACAAGCTGAAGAAAATCCGATGTCAAAACTAGATTGGCATTTAGGTCCTAAAAAAGAAAATGTTGCCAATGTCGCGACATTAAATACGCTCAAAGATGAAGGATTTTTAGATCCCGTTAACTCAGATAAATTTCTAGAATTAACAGGCAATCTTACCAGTGGCAGCACCAATATTCTTGTTGCTCCAGATAATTCATGGTGGGCAACATTTGATTTTGATCCCGCTGGATATGTAAAAGATGATGAAAAAATAGATGCAGATGCATTATTAGAACAGCTTAAAGCCTCAGATGAGCCATCGAATAAAGAACGTGAGCGTTTAGGTTTTCCAAAACTTTATACCGTGGGTTGGGCGGTGCCGCCACATTATGACAATCAAACTAAACGTTTAGAATGGGCATTGAAAATTCGTGATGATAATAATTCAGAAGCAATCAATTACACCATTCGTATCTTAGGTCGTACAGGTGTAACCAGTGCCACACTCGTTTCTGATGAAGAAGGACTAACTCAAAATATTGATGCCTTTAAATCAAGTTTAAAAGGATTCGAATATAACTTTGGTGAGAAATATTCTGAATATCGTGAAGGTGATAAAGTTGCAGAATATGGCTTAGCCGCTTTAATTGCGGGTGGTGCAGCCGTTGTAGCAACTAAGAAAGGCTTCTGGGCAGCAATTGCAGCCTTTTTTGCGGCAGCATGGAAATTTGTTGCTGTGGGTGTGGTTGCTTTGGGTGGATGGATTAGCTCTTTATTCAAGCGAAATAAATCATAAATGCATTTACCCTTAGAAATACTGATCATTATCGGGTTATATGGATTTTATCTTTATGACTCTGCTCGTCTATATTTTTTTAATGAATTCAATATGACTAAGGGTATTCGCTCAAGCTTTAAATTCCAACACGTTCCTAAATCATTTAGTTTTTTGAGTAAGTATTTATTTATTCCTAATATGTTTTTCACGCATCAATTGATATTCAAATGTGCTTGGAAAATAAAACAATCCATACCATCAGATCAGTCCACAGATGTCGACTCTATTCTATTGATTAGCAAAACATTGAGAACACTACAATGGACTAATATGTTGATATCATTATTAACACTGGTCTTACTCCCTCTGTTGTTACTACTCAAATTAAGTTATTTACCTTTAGCAATCACAATTATTACGATCTATATTCTTAATATCTCATCTTTACTTTTTGTTATTTTAAAACGGAAATCATTACAACTATCTTGGACTAAAATTTTCCAGTTTTCCCTCGATATATTGTTATGCCCGCCTTTCGCGTTAAACCTATTACGCAAAATTGGCTTAAATTATCACATTCAAATGGAAGGGATTGCTCTTGCAGAAAAGCTGCTAAATTCTTCAGATTACCAAGTACTTTTAGAACAGATTATTTTAGATATTAACCATTTAAAAACATCAACCAATGATAAAAATTTAACGCATTTATTGTCCAAAGAAGCGCTTTTACGTTCGTCACTCAATATCAATAAAGAATAAAAAAACCTTCCCGAAGGAAGGTTTTTAGGAACTCAATTCAATTACTTAGAACCTTTGATCCCTGCTTGTAATAACAAAGCACCTAAACCACCGATTTTCTGCTCTTGTGGTTTTTCTGTTTTTGGCTTGTTATTTTGTGGACGCTTAAAGTCACCGTCTTTACGTGGTGGGCGTTGACCTTGTGGTTTACGCTCAGTACGGTCTTGCTGTGGACGTTGTTGACGCGGTGCTTTTGCTGGAGCAGCGCCTTCAGCACGCATACTGAGGTTCACACGGTTACGTTCCACATCGACCTGCATCACACGTACTTGTACGATTTGACCTGGTTTTACTACTTTATGCGGATCAGAGACAAACTCGTTTGCAAGTTCAGAGATATGCACAAGACCATCTTGATGTACACCCACGTCAACGAATGCACCAAAGTTCGTCACATTGGTCACAACACCTTCAAGCTGCATACCTTCAGTCAATTGCGCAACTTCAGTAATGTCTTCACGGAACTTCGCAGTACGGAACTCAGGACGTGGATCACGACCTGGTTTTTCCAATTCTGCTAAAACGTCTTGAATCGTCGGTAAACCAAATTTGTCATCAACAAACTCATCTGCTTTAACCTGACGAATAATCTCGGTATTGCCAATAATGTCTTTAACCGTAGTTGCTTTCGCTGCAACGATTTTTTCTACCAGACCATAACTTTCAGGGTGAACAGCTGATGCATCTAATGGTTCAGAACCATCTTGAACACGTAAGAAACCTGCCGATTGTTCAAAAGTACGCTCACCTAAACGTGGCACTTTCTTCAATGATTGACGGTTATCAAAACGACCATTTTCTTTACGGTATTCAACGATCTGCTGTGCGATTGATTTATTTAAACCAGCGATATAAGCCAAAATCGCAGGTGAAGCTGTATTCACATCTACACCAACAGCATTCACACAGTCTTCAACTACTGCATCCAAAGTTTTTGCTAGACCCGTCTGGTTTACATCGTGTTGATACTGACCAACACCAATTGATTTTGGATCAATTTTAACGAGTTCAGCCAATGGATCTTGTAAACGACGTGCAATCGAAACTGCACCACGAATCGATACATCAAGATCAGGAAGCTCCTGCGCAGCAAGCTCACTCGCCGAATAAACCGATGCGCCTGCTTCGCTGACAGTTACACGCGTCAATTGCAGATCCGTATTCGCAGCCATCATTTCAGCAACAACGGCTTCTGTTTCACGACTCGCAGTACCATTACCGATCGCAATAAGTTCCACGTGGAACTCTCGGCATAAACGCGCGAGTTCTGCGATCGAACCCTCTTTATCTTCTTTCGGTGCAAATGGATAAATCGTGCTATGTGCCAACACATCACCCGCATCATTTACAACAGCGAGTTTCACGCCTGTACGAATACCAGGGTCAACACCTAGGGTTGTACGACCACCCGCAGGTGCAGAAAGTAATAAATGACGTAAATTTTCCGCAAAAACATCCATTGCTTCTGCTTCAGCGGCCAAGCGCTTATCCGTCAGCAATGAATGCTCAATCTGAGGACGAACCTTACCTAACCAAAATAATTTTGCAGTTTGTTTTAAATAATCTTGGCGGCTTTGTGGTTGAATTTGCTCAAGATTATATTCGACTTCAATACGAGCCAATGGAGCTTCATCTTCGCCATCTACTTTTAAACCAAGCACATTTTCTTGACGACCACGTAACATTGCCAATAAGCGATGAGAAGGAACTTTATTCAGATTTTCAGAAAATTCGAAATAATCACGGAACTTCTTGCCGACTTCTTTCTTTTCATCAGAAGCAACTGCACTTTTTAGAACAGCAGTTTTTGAAAAAGTTTGTTTTAATTCAGTCGTTAAGGCAATATTTTGTGCCCAATCATCGATCAAAATATGTTGGATTGCATCCAATTGACTCTCAACATCTGGATAATCTTCGTGGCTAAAACCAGCCAAAGCTTCTGTTGGATCAACTTGTTCTGCAATTATGTTTTCAGCGATTGGACCTAAGCCCGCTTCTTTTGCTTTAAATGATTTACTCGTACGTTTCGGACGATAAGGTGCATAAATTTCTTCTAATGCATTTTTCGTTTCAGCCGCATTTACACGTGCTAATAAATCATCGCTTAATTTATCTTGTTCTTGTAAAGATTGAATTACCTTCTCACGACGTTCGTATAAATCACGTAAATAAGTTAAACGTGTATCGAGTTGACGTAATTGCGTATCGTCTAAGCCTTGCGTGACTTCTTTACGGTAACGTGCAATAAAAGGAACGCTAGCACCTTCATCAATTAAACGAATAGCAGCTTCTACTTGGTTTGGACGTACGGCAAGTTCATTTGCCAACTGCTGAACTAAGTCAGTCATCGTGATTGATTCCACAAGGGTTAAGTCTAAAAGCACTGATTATAAAGTCCACGGCTATAAAATCCACCATTGTTTTTTTGAATATTTTGCGAGTATTTTTTGCAAATTGATGAATGTTTCTAAAATATCGACATTTTTTGCTCTAAATATTGAAAAATAGATTGTTTGTCATAATTTTACCTGTATATATTTGGTATCTATCTCTTGATTTTATTGGCAATATTTGTTGCTTTATAACATAGCCAAACCTGTGCAATGAATCGTATACTTCAGGGTCTGTTGACATTTCACAGATGCTTGAGACAGCAGACATTTTTAAACGATACAAGGCAGGGCTTAAGAAATTTAGTCCTTCTAAATGAATAAGGCCTAACGCAGTAACGGTAAAAAAATGCCTCTGTCCCGTAGGGTTATGGTTAAAACTTCCGCAAACTTCGTTATGAAGCTTGCTAAGGGATTCGCCATTACCTTCGCTTCATGCCTTGTTTACGTTGTTTTAACCTATAACGCAAGGCATGGTTGAAATATCAACAAACCCTATAGCATTGCATAATGACGATGACAATAAACGATAAAGGAGCACATCATGAGTTTAGTTGTACCTGCTGAATCGACGGAAACCGTACACCATGAGACAGATCGTGTCGAACGCATTTTAGTGGTCGATGACGATGTGCGTTTGCGTACGCTTTTACAACGTTTCCTAGAAGATAAAGGTTTCGTCGTAAAAACTGCTCATGATGCAACACAGATGGATCGTTTATTACAACGTGAGTTGTTCTCACTGATCGTCCTCGACTTTATGCTCCCTGTAGAAGATGGTTTAAGTATCTGTCGTCGTTTGCGTCAATCAAATATTGATACCCCGATTATTATGCTAACTGCACGTGGTAGTGACTCTGACCGTATTGCGGGTCTTGAGGCAGGTGCAGATGACTATTTACCAAAACCATTTAATCCAAATGAATTGTTAGCGCGTATTCGTGCCGTATTACGTCGCCAAGTACGTGAAGTACCCGGTGCACCAAGTCAACAAGTTGAAGTGGTCAGCTTTGGTCCTTGGGCGTTAGACCTTTCTACTCGTACTTTAACCCGTGAAGGTCAAGTGGTTACACTTACGACGGGCGAATTTGCTGTATTAAAAGCGCTTGTGCAGCATCCACGTGAGCCATTAACTCGCGACAAATTGATGAATTTAGCACGTGGTCGTGAATGGGGTGCAATGGAGCGTTCAATTGACGTTCAAGTTTCTCGTTTACGTCGTCTGATTGAAGATAACCCTGCCCGTGCGCGTTACATCCAAACTGTTTGGGGTGTAGGTTACGTTTTTGTTCCAGATGGCGCGGAATAAAATCAGGAATCTAAACCTTGAAACTTGAACCAATTGATCCACAAGCATTTACAGATTTTGTTTCGTATTCTGAAAGACCACGAACAAAGTGGGAACGTTTTTTAGATAAAATCAAACCACGTTCCGCCGCAATGCGTACCACGATTTTGGTACTCTTTATGGTGTTTTTCAGCCTCTTTATGTCTTTGTGGTTCTTTTGGCGCACACTTTATTTACCTGAATTACAGCAACACGCTCGCTACCTCGCGATTGAATTAGAACTAGTCAACAATCCTGATATTCGTATTTTGCATCGCGACACTGAAGTCGATGTTGATACGTGGCTTAAAAATAGGATCGGAATTGAGTACATTACTGATCCCAAAGAATTTCCAAAAGTCGAAGATAAATTTTTAGCTGAGTTATTTACCAACCAAATCGAAAAAAAATTGGCGAAAGAACTTGGTGTTGATAATGCTGACAATGTGACGGTTTATTTCAAATTTAAACCAATCCCTCGTATCTGGATTCAAACACCAGAAATGAATGGCAATTGGGTTCGAGAACCCTTAAAAACCTACACCAACTATAGTGTTGAGTTGATCGCAACATGGCTATTTGGTGTACCCATTTTATCTTCAATTATTATTTTAATTTTAGTTCGTCAAATGAATCGGCCATTGCGTCGATTACAGAATGCGGCCAACAATTATAGTAAAACAGGTAAAGCCCCTTACCTTGATACCAATCATGGTCCTTTAGAAATCCGTCAAGTGAACCAAGCGTTTAACCATATGGTGTATACATTGGAACAGACAGAGCGTGATCGCCAAATTATGTTGGCAGGGATTTCTCATGATTTACGTACACCATTAACTCGAATTCGATTAACTGCGGAAATGCTCCCAGATGAGTTTCTACGTGAAGGCTTGGTATACGATGTCGATGATATGGATGCGATTCTGAACCAATTCATTTCATACATGCGGGATGGTTCGGATGAGGAATTAACCGATACCAATATCAATACTTTATTACAAGAATTAGTAATCCAGTTTAAGCCGCTCGACATTCGCTTTGAGATGCAAGAATTACCGATTATTCCTGCACGTAGCTTGTCTCTAAAACGCTTAATTGCCAATTTGATTAACAATGCCAAGCGTTATGGTGCTGAACCGATTGAATTGTCAGCCAGTTATGTTGATGAACATATTTTAATTACTGTGGCAGATCACGGTGAAGGTATTCCACCTGATCAAGTTGAAGAGCTGATGCAACCCTTTGTTCGAGGCAATTCTGCACGAACAGTCCAAGGAAGCGGTTTAGGCTTAGCGATCGTAAAACGCATCGTGGATATTCATCAAGGACAAATCAATATTCGTAATCGTGAGCAAGGCGGTTTAGAGGTGGTCATCTCTCTTCCAATCTCAACTCAAGAGCCTGAAGAAAACCCAAGCAATACGATTGGCAAGATTAAACAAACACTTACAGGGCATTTTTAAACTGATTTTTGCTCATTAAAAATGCCACTTATTTGTAGTCAAAAATCATCTTCTATTTCACATATTAGACCTTAGCAGTAGTCCAATTCACTTTTGCACTTTTAGCGCTAAAATCCATATCTAATGAAAAAGCAATATTGAGAATGGATGATGTCTTTAAGTCGTATTCGCCTTGCATCTCTTCACGACAAAGTGATGAGTGCTGAGCAGGCAGCTCGCTTTATTGAAAATGATATGACGGTTGGTATGAGTGGCTTTACTCGTGCAGGGGAAGCAAAAGCAGTCCCTCAAGCACTGGTTGAACAAGCTAAAAAAAATCCGTTAAAAATCACGTTAATTACGGGCGCTAGCCTTGGAAACGACTTAGACAAACAACTGACTGAAGCAGGTGTTCTTGCGCGTCGTATGCCATTCCAAGTTGACAACACTTTACGTCGTGCAATTAACAATGGCGAAGTGATGTTCATTGACCAACATTTGTCTGAAACTGTTGAGCAAATGCGTAACCAGCAGCTCAAGCGTCCTGATGTAGCCGTGATTGAGGCTGTTGCGATCACAGAAGAAGGTCATATTGTTCCAACAACATCTGTAGGGAACTCTGCGAGCTTCGCGATCTTCGCTGAAAAAGTGATTGTAGAAATCAATACGTCTTTAAGTGAAAACTTCGAAGGTTTGCATGACATTTACATCCCAACTTACCGTCCGACACGTACACCTGTACCTTTGACGAAAGTTGATGATCGTATTGGTTCGACTGCAATTCAAATTGATCCTGCTAAAATCGTTGGTATCGTGTTTAACGACACAGCAGACTCGCCATCGACTGTGACTGCACCTGATGCTGAGACTCAAGGTATCGCAAATCATCTAATTGCCTTCTTTGAAAAAGAAGTTGCTGCGGGTCGTTTAGCGAAAAACTTAGGTCCTTTACAAGCAGGTATTGGTTCGATTGCCAATGCCGTATTAACAGGTCTAAAAGATTCTAATTTTGAAGATCTAGTCATGTATTCTGAAGTACTTCAAGACTGTACTTTTGAATTAATTGATGCAGGTAAAATGAAGTTTGCCTCTGGTAGTTCTATCACCTTATCTGCACAATGTGGCGAGCGTGTTTTCGGAAATCTCGAAAAATACAAAGACAAATTGGTGCTACGCCCTCAAGAAATTTCCAACCATCCTGAACTTGTTCGTCGTTTAGGAATCATCGGTATCAACACTGCCCTTGAGTTTGATATCTACGGCAACGTGAACTCAACGCATGTGTGTGGCACGAAGATGATGAATGGTATTGGTGGTTCAGGTGATTTTGCTCGTAATGCGCATTTAGCCATCTTCGTGACTAAATCAATTGCCAAAGGTGGTGACATTTCATCAATCGTTCCAATGGTCAGCCACGTTGACCACAACGAACATGATGTTGATATTTTAGTTACTGAAGTCGGTCTTGCTGATTTACGCGGTTTAGCGCCTCGTGAGCGTGCCCGTGTCATTATTGATAATTGTGTACATCCACTGTATCAAGGTGCGTTAAATGACTACTTTGAGCGTGCTTGTGAACGTGGTGGACATACACCTCACATTTTACGTGAAGCATTGTCATGGCATGCAAACTTTGAAGAAACAGGTCAAATGCTTGTTGCTGACTCACTTGCAAAGACTGCATAAATACACAGAATTTTCTGATGTGAAAAAAGCTGAATCTTTATGATTCAGCTTTTTTATTGTTAAAACTTCACACCATACGAAAGACCTAGAATATGCTGATCCATCTCAATATTGGCTTCTCCACCACCAAATGCTGTTGGAATCGATTGATTCCCTTTAACGGTTTCTTTTAAACCATAGGTATAAGCAACACTCAGCTCTTGTGCTCGATCAATATTCCATGTTGCTCCAACACTAACGTGATCTTTAATAACACCAGGTGCCAAAATATTTAAAAAAGTCTGACTTTCAGAAATAGGCTGATCATTATGGCTATATCCTGCACGTAGAGTAAGTTGTGGATTCAATTGATAACTTGCACCCACTTTATAAACATTAATATCTTTCCAACCGAAACCCTGCCCCTTTTCAGAACCAAAAGCATTGCCCGCCATTAATGAATCAAAACTAAAGACGTTGCCGACAGAATCCACATCCGAATAGTTGATACGCTGCACGTCCGCTAGCAGTGTGAGTGTAGGACTGGCTTTTACACTAACCCCTACACCATAACTTTCAGGAACATCAAAACCGCCTGCTTGAGCAAATAAGCCACGATACTGATCAAACTTGTCTGCTTTAATTTTTGATGAGTAATTTGCACCGACAGTCACTACGTCATTTAACTTAGCGCTCCAACCCACGCGGACACCGATCCCTGTCGATGAGTCTTTGCCTTGATTACTTAAATGCTCACCATCTGTAGAAAATGGTGCAAAACCGGAAATTCCTTTTGCTTCAAAACGCTGGTAGAGAAAATTCGTTGCAACACCGATAGACTGATTTTCGCTGTATCGCCAAGCCACAGATGGAGAAACAAAGATCTGTGTTAAATCTACACCTGCTTCACCCGTATTACCAAAAGCAGCATAAGGATTATTCCGATATGAAGTATTCATCCCACCATTACCATAAACTGCCAGACCTAGAGCAACACTGTCATTTACCTTCTTATTGATCGCAATTTCAGGTAAAACAAAGTATTCACGACCATTCGCACTATATTGTCCATTCGCACCCGCTAGATTTCCTACAATCTCGCTAGAGCGCTTCGGGTTAAATAAGGTTGCACCCACATCCACGCGACTGTCTAACCATGCTAGACCTGATGGGTTACTCGCAATCGTTAAAGCATCGTTAAATGCCGCTATAGAGGCTCCTGCGTTACCCTGCGCCTTTACTCCATAGCCATGCATGAAATAGCCTGTAGTTGCGAAACTATGCTGAGATAGCGTAGATAAAATAAGAACTGGTAAAACAACCCCGAGAGACTTTTGCATAGTTTATCTGCATTAAAAATAATATATATCAAAGTATATTGTTTTTCTTTTATTCATATAACTAAGTAAAATTGAAGTACATATTCTTTTTATTCATAAGCTATTAATTAATAGGCACTTAACGAGAGCAATAGCGTAACAATAATAATGAATAGGTCTATTTTGAAGTATAAAAAAAGCCCCAAACTTAAGTTTGAGGCTTTTTGAATATGGTGGCGTGACCCAGGATCGAACTGGGGACACACGGATTTTCAATCCGTTGCTCTACCGACTGAGCTATCGCGCCAATGGCGTGTGAAAATACAAATCTATGGTGGCGTGACCCAGGATCGAACTGGGGACACACGGATTTTCAATCCGTTGCTCTACCGACTGAGCTATCGCGCCAAAGTGGGCGTATTAAACAATGTTTGTCAAAATCCGTCAAGTAAATTTGTGGATTTTTCTATTAAGTGTTTAATTTTGCTCCAGAGTCTAGGTGAAAATCATATTTTCAGATTCGACCAATATGCGATAAACAGCGATGGATTGCGCCACAACCCGGTTCGAATTGTTTTACCCCTTGCTCCTCTTCCATACGGCAAACCTCTTCAACTAAGCGTTCCGCCACACCTCGACCACGATTGGCAGGGTGCACAACTATATATTCCAAAACACGGCTTTCACCTTGTCCTGTGACCCAGATTGCACCTATAATTTTGGTGTTAAATTCAGCGGTATAAACTGTGGTATATTGCTGTAGATCTTGTTCAAGTTGCTCCATCGCATCTTGCCCATCACCAAACTCTGGGCTGGTGTCATAAAGTCGCTCTAGCTGGGTACGAATCCCTAGATTTTCTAGTGAACTGTAAGCATGTACGGTAATAGGCATTGATTAACCCTCCTGAGCAAACTATGATGCTGTCACTTTTTCGTCACAGCGAAACTATTGGTTTTTAATTCAATCATTTTTGACGTTTTTTGAGGAACGTGTCCATGACGCAACGTATCAGTGAAGTGGTAAGAAATACCAACGAAACAAAAATTCGAGTTCGTCTCAATCTCGATGGTACTGGTCAAGGCACACTCAACACTGGAGTTCCATTTTTAGACCATATGATTGATCAAATCAAGCGCCATGGTCTATTTGATATCGACATTCATTGCGATGGTGATCTCGAAATTGATGATCATCACACCGTAGAAGACTGTGGAATCACCTTGGGACAAGCCTTTGCGCAAGCTTTAGGTGATAAAAAAGGCTTACGTCGTTATGGTCATTTTTATGCACCTCTCGATGAAGCACTTTCTCGTGTTGTAGTCGATTTGTCTGGTCGCCCAGGCTTGTTTATGGATATTCCATTCACTCGTGCACGCATCGGAACCTTCGATGTCGATTTATTCTCAGAATTTTTCCAAGGTTTTGTCAATCATGCACTGATGACATTACATATTGATAACCTGAAAGGAAAAAATAGCCACCATCAGATCGAAAGTGTTTTCAAAGCTTTAGCACGTGCATTACGTATGGCGTGTGAAGTTGATCCTCGTGCAGAGGGTATGATTGCTTCGACCAAAGGTAGCCTGTAATGACTCGTATTGCTTTACTTGATTATGGCATGGGCAACTTACACTCCGCAGCAAAAGCATTGGAACACGTTGGCGCAACAGTTGATGTGACCAATGATCCAAAACTAGTCGCAAAAGCGGATAAGATCGTCTTCCCGGGTGTCGGCGCAATGCGTGACTGTATGCAAGGGATGCATGAAGCAGGAATTGATGAAGTTGTTCGCAAAGCCGCTTTCAACAAACCCGTTTTAGCAATTTGTGTTGGTATGCAAGCGCTCCTACAAAGCTCTGAAGAAAATGGCGGCGTAGAAGCATTAGGTATTTTTGATGGTGTTGTTAAACATTTCCCAGCAATTCCAAACCTAAAAGTGCCACACATGGGATGGAACCAAGTGCATCAACTAGATCCAAGTCATCCAATGTGGAACAACATTGAACAAGATGCACGCTTCTATTTCGTTCATAGCTACTATGTAGAACCCAAAGATGCGATAGTCACTGCAGCAACTTGTGATTATGGTGTGAACTTTTGTACCGCGATTCATAAAGATAATCTGTTCGCAACACAATTCCATCCTGAGAAAAGCCATACAGCAGGTTTACAGTTATTGAAAAACTTTGTGGAATGGAAAATTTAATTCGTTTTCAGCTGTTTTAAATATTCAAAATTAGGTCAATTGATATTGGCCTAATTTTTTTCATGCGCATTTCTATTTATTTACAATTATTTTTTGCTTATTATGCAAACGCTTTGAATGAAAACCAAACAATTTATCTTTTAAAAAATTAATTTTAAAAATCAGTGACAACAGGAAAATAACATGTCATCTCATCTTCAAACAAATGATTCGGGTTTTAGTGCAAGTGGACGTTTTGGCCGACTATCTTATTTAGGCTGGAATATGTTACTTGTGGTCTTCGTATTCATTTTAGGTATTATCGCAGCATTTCTTGTCCCAGCTTTTAGCAGTTCATCAACAGGCTCATCGTTATATGTATTCGGTGGACTCTTTGTCATTGTTTATATTGCAATGATCTATTTCAGTTTCATTTTCTCGATTCGTCGTCTACATGATCGAAATCAAACAGGTTGGCTGTCATTGTTAGCATTATTGCCACTCATAAATTTATTCTTTTTTATCTATTTAAGTTGTGCAAAAGGCGATGAAACTGCAAATAACTACGGCTCACCACGTATTACTCAAGGTTGGGAAAAGGTTTTAGGGTGGATATATATCGTCATTTTTCCACTCAGTATCTTAGCGATCGCAGCAACTGCTATTCCTGCGTATCAAAACTATATTCAAAAAAGCCAACAAATCCAAATGGAACAAATGAATAGATACGCTGAATAAATAGAATCTTTATCTCAAAGCCAAGTTTTCTAACTTGGCTTTTTCATTTCAAGAAAAACGTTTAAGCTCATCTAATAGATTTGAGTTGAATCCAATGGAAATGCAGCAAAAGCCAAAACTTTTAAGCAAAGAAGAAATAAGAACTTTTCCTGCATTTCAAAATTTAGATACTCACAATATTTTAGTCATTCAAACGCTTGCACAATGTCTCAGCATTCAAGATGAACTCTATTCCATTCAAGTGTTTGGCTTCGATACTGAGTCTAAACCCACATTCAAAGTCGGTGAGAAATCAACTGGACCTCACCTCGTACAACTTGCAACCTCAGACAAAGCATATCTGTTTCAAGTTAATCCTGACATTCTCAGCTTCTTAAAACCGATTTTGGAGAATGAACAACAACTCAAAGTTGGCTTTGGTTTAAAAAATGATAGTGCGAGTTTTCGGATTAAAGGCATTGAACTCAAGTCCCATATTGATCTATCAAAAAGCTTCTCAAGTTTTGGTTATACTTCCCAAGTCGGAATACAAACAGCAATTGCTGTCCTGTTTCAACGCCATTTAACCAAAAGTAAAAAAGTCAGCACGTCCAATTGGTCGGTAAAACAACTCAGCTCTCAACAGATCAACTATGCTGCCGCAGATGCCTATGCTGCACTCATGGTTTTTAAATATTTGTATCAACATCAACTTCTCTCTCCTCAATTACAACAAAAAGTCGTGAGAATACTTGAAGGTTCAGCATCCAAGGCTTAGCGATTGATCAATATTTTGATAATATGTAGCCAATTTAAATTTATGATGATGCAAGGAGCGAAAGCATGCTAATCATCCCTGCGATTGACCTGAAAGATGGTAAATGTGTTCGTTTAAAGCAAGGCCGTATGGAAGACGATACTGTTTTCTCTGATGATCCTGTTGCAACTGCACAACATTGGGTTGATGAAGGCGCTCGTCGCTTACACTTAGTTGACTTAAATGGTGCTTTCGCTGGTACGCCGATTCATAAACCTGTCGTTGAAGCAATTGCTCGTGCTCAGCCTGAGTTGCCAATTCAAATTGGCGGTGGTATCCGTTCACTTGAAACCATCGAGCACTATTTAGATGCTGGCGTGTCATTCGTAATTATTGGCACAAAAGCCGTCAAAGAACCTGAATTTGTTGAAGAAGCATGTAAGCGTTTTGCGGGTCACATCATTGTCGGTATCGATGCAATCAATGGTATGGTTGCAACTGATGGCTGGGCAAATGTCACTGATGTAAAAGCAACTGATCTTGCTAAACGTTTTGCTGATGCTGGCGTATCTAGCATTGTTTACACTGATATTGCGCGTGATGGCATGATGCAAGGTGTAAATGTTGAGCAAACTGTAAATCTAGCTGCTTATTCAGGCCTTCCCGTGATTGCTTCTGGCGGTGTGACCAACCTTGATGATGTTCGTAACTTAAAAGGTCAAAAAGGCATTTTAGGTGCGATCACAGGTCGCGCAATCTACGAAGGTACACTTAACCTTCGTGAAGCTCAATTATTGTTAGACCAACAATCATTGTAATTCTCTGCATTCGCTCTAGTGATTGAAATGATGACTAGAGCTTTTTCTGCTTAAATGTTATCCTTATCCAAACTCTCATCTCAAAGTTCCATCCCATAATGACACTTACGCCACCTTAGTTTTTTACACATCCCATCTGTAAGTAACTCATCACTGTCTAGTGATGTGGTGTAGTCTTGTGTTTTTATATCACATCACTAGCCTTTAATTTTCAAAGAAAAAAATAGGCTATTTCTATGTTATCCAATGTTCGAGAACAATGGTTTTCCAATATCCGTGCGGATATTTTGGCAGGGCTGGTTGTCGGTTTAGCACTCATTCCTGAGGCAATCGCATTCTCTATTATTGCGGGTGTTGACCCTAAAGTCGGCTTGTATGCATCCTTCTGTATCGCAGTCGTGATCTCATTTGTCGGTGGACGACCTGCTATGATTTCGGCGGCAACTGGTGCGATGGCACTGGTTATGGCCACGCTAGTGAAAGAACACGGCTTGCAGTATTTACTGGCTGCAACGATTCTAACGGGCGTCATTCAGATTCTTGCAGGTTATCTCAAACTCGCCAAACTCTGTCTCTTATACGTTTAGGTTTAGCGATTATTTATCTATTTCCATTGATTCCTAAAATTGGCAGCTTTTTACCTTCACCATTGGTCTGCATCATTGCTGTCACGCTCGTTGCTATTTATTTCGGAATTGATATTCGTACTGTCGGTGATATGGGCTCGTTACCAGATACTTTACCGATCTTCTTACTCCCCGATATTCCGTTTAACCTAGAAACACTCCAAATCATTTTGCCTTATTCGATTGCTTTGGCTGCTGTGGGTTTACTTGAATCAATGATGACCGCAACGATCATTGATGAAATGACAGATACACCCAGTGATAAATTCCAAGAATGTAAAGGTCAAGGCATTGCCAATATCGCGTCAGGTTTCATGGGAGGGATGGCAGGCTGTGCCATGATTGGTCAATCGATCATCAATGTAAAATCAGGCGGTCGTGCACGTCTTTCAACCTTCTGTGCAGGTATATTCTTACTCATTCTGGTCGTGTTTATTAGTGACTGGTTAAAAGTCATTCCAATGGCGGCATTGGTTGCGGTGATGATCATGGTTTCGATCAGTACCTTTGAATGGAAATCTTTAACCACATTTAAAGCCAACCCTAAGAGCAGTAATATCGTGATGCTCGCGACCGTTGCTGTGGTAGTTGCAACTCATAATCTTGCCTTAGGTGTGCTAACAGGTGTATTACTTTCGGCGCTATTCCTTGCTAATAAATTAGAAAATGATATTCATATCGAGCATTATTTTGAAGGTGATGTCCGCGTTTACGATCTTAAAGGGCAGATTTTCTTTAGTTCATCAGAAAAATTCATGCAGAGCTTCGATTTTCAAGAACCTGTTAATGATGTGATTATTGACCTAACACACTCTCACATCTGGGATGTTACCTCCGTTGCCATGCTAGATTCTGTGGTCAATAAATTTCAAAGAAATGGTGCCAATGTGACCGTTCGTGGTTTGAATGAAGCCAGCTCAATCATGATTGATAAATATGGTACACATAGCAAACATCATTTTGAAACGATCTAATATTCATTGATCGTTTCAAAATCCCAAAGAGCCAAATTCAAAAATTTGGCTCTTTTTTTAATACTAATAAATGACATTACGAACAAATTTCAGCGTACCCTTGCCTTGATTGCAATAACGATAATGTGTCGAGCTTTCAAATAAAATGGATGATCCAGCACTAATCACTTGTATGCCTGATTCCAATTCCAGACTGAGCTCACCCTCGATCACATAGATTAATTCTTGCCAACCTTGTTGATCAGGTTCGGCCACGTATGTTTCTCCTTCTGCCAAACTCCATGTCCACAATTCAACCTGCGCACGTGCAGGAACAGCAGCATGCAAAACTGCCTGACTTCCAAGCTGCTCCCCCTGCCACGCAATCGTGTTAACAACTGCCGAATCTGCAAACTCAGGCGCACTGACCAGACGTTTAAAGTCGACTCCTAAAGCATTCGCGATAGCATCTAGTTTCGCTAAACTAATATTGACCTGTCCTGCTTCAAGTGCGGCGATGGTTCGCCGGCTCAGCCCTGCCCGATCAGCTAGCTCTTGTTGACTGAGCTGCGATTGGTCACGGAAGAAACGTATATTTTCGCCTACATATTGCAAGATGGCTTCTGATTGGCTCATTCAATTCAATCATAAAAACAATGTGCAATATATTGCACAACATTAAAAACCAATGCAATATGTGCAGTATATTGCACACATCCTGTATTCGGAATTTTTACTTTGACGAATTTGTCACAATCGCCCAAAGCGGCTCAATTCGCCCTGATCTTTATCACGATGATTTGGGGTGGAACATTTTTAGCGGTTCAATATGCACTAAATTTTAGTACGCCGATGTTTTTTGTCGGCTGTCGATTTGCTGTCGCAGCACTGGTTATTTTTCTGATTTCAGTAAAATCCTTGAGCGGCTTAACGCTCAAAGAAACGTTTGCTGGGACAGCGATTGGTGTGATGATTGCCATTGGCTATGGCACTCAAACTATTGGACTGCAAACTATTTTAAGTAGTGAGTCTGCTTTCCTAACGGCGCTTTATGTCCCGCTTGTTCCTATTTTGATGTGGGTTATTTTTCAGAAACGCCCTTCACTGATGACATGGATTGGAACAGGATTAGCATTTTCAGGTTTGGTGTTGCTGACAGGAAATGGATTTTCAAGTATTAGCCTAAATTATGGACAAGTTCTTACACTGATTTGTGCAGTTGTGATTGCCATGGAAATCATTTTGATTGGCTATTTTGCAGGTAAAGTAAATTTAAGACGCGTGACTATCATCCAACTTACAGTTGCCTCATTACTCTGTTTTGCGAGTATGCCTCTCGTTGGTGAGCATACGATTCCAAGCTTTTCATGGCCACTATTTCTAGTGGCTGTCGGGCTAGGTCTCGCGAGTGCATTGATTCAATTCGTCATGAACTGGGCACAAAAAATGGTTGATCCAACACGTGCGGCGATTATCTATGCTGGAGAACCTGTCTGGGCAGGTGTATTTGGACGTATCGCAGGTGAACGTTTACCACTTTTAGCATTATTTGGTGGCTTATTGGTGGTCGTAGGTGTGCTCGTAAGTGAATTGAAACTCAAAATATTAAAAGACAAATAAGACTAAAAAATTAAAATTATCCAACTCAATGAGAAGGTTCTTTCTTTTTAAGCAACATATTCGGTTGATAGTATTCAGCCGTTGGCATCGGATCATAGAATGGATGCAATAATGCCTTCCATTCTTGATACGCTGCTGCTTTTCTAAAACCTTCAGTATGATGTTCTATACTGTCCCAAAAAATCATCAAAATGTAGTGGTGATTGTCCTCGACATGTTTAATCAGTTGAACTGCATTCAGCCCATCCATTGGGTAAATAATCTGTTTAGCTTGCTGAAAGGCTAACTCAAACGCTTCACTTTGATTGGGCTTAATATTTAAATGTACATGCTTAATAATCACAATCACACCGTATGAAGTCAGGTTATTGATACATCGGCTTATTATCATTTAAAGCAATTAAACCACGGATTGCACGATAGACAATCCACACCCATGCACCGAACACGGCAGCAAAGGCAAAAGTCGTTGCCGTTAACGCAACACCCGCAAATGCCGTTCCATTATCACCTGTAAAGAACAAGAATAAGAACGGAACAAAGGCGATAATATTCCAAGCTAAATACCACCAGAAGGTGCGAATTTGCCAAGTAAAATGACTTTCAAATATCGAGCCTTGAACATCACTACGTTTTACATAGTTAATGATGAGCGCAATGATCGCCAATAAACCGCCAGTAAAAATGGCAATAATATAAAGTACATAAAGAACCAACGTTAAAGTACGGTTTGGATCTTGATCTACGGAATAGTTCATTTTTATTTATCTCCAAACTCCATCTCAATATTAATAAAACACATTGAGGGGAGAAATTAACCAACATATCAACAATATATGAAAGCCTATGGTACAGAAATAAATCTTACGGAACGGTTGTTTTTGTGTTTTATGTCTCAGTTTTTGCTGTGCAAGCCAACCAGCACACCATCCTCCTAGAGAATCAACGATATGTAAAGTCTGCTCAGGGATACGGCGATTGCCCAATTGTGCTGCTTCTTTGTCCTGTGCATATAGCCAGTAGCTCAAAACATTCATCAAACTGACAAACAATAAAGTATAAGGCGGTAGCAATTTACTAAAGCTCGCAATCACCATAAATACAATATAAATCACGATACCGATTTGCATCGCCGACCAACGCTTCGCTGCTGTTGGTCGAGCTGGTTTTGTCTTATGTTCAAAGACTTGTGATGCTTTTAAATAAGTGACTTGCTGAGCGCGATAACGACCGCGCTCATCGAGAATAATCGTGTATTCCAAAGCACAGCCGACAATTGGTCGGGGGCCTGTGCGAGCAAAGTCTTTGATGTGCAAAAAAACGCGATCTTTGTGTACATCATTGGGTTGAATAAAGCCATAACCTTTCTCATCAAACCATTCGACTAAACGACCTTGATCTCGCATGACTCTTCCTTAAGCACTGATTCTTTGTAAACGATCTTGTAACATCATACGCATTTCAAGCGGATCTTTTTGCGAGATATCATCACCCGTGCGCCCATGTTCGGCATTTTTTTGTGCCACTTGCAAACGCATACTCCAGAATCGACAGGTCGCCATTGCCAAGAAAATATCAAGACATGCAAGCTCATCTTGAGTTAATGGACGGATTGCTTGATAGGCTGCTAAATAATGCGCTGCTTTTTCATGATCAAGATGGGCTTGAGGATAAGCTGTACAAAAGTCATTGATACTAATTGCAATATCAAAGAGCCATTCATCTTGATTCAGTTCATAAAAATCAAGAATTCCTTGTAATTGGTTACCCTCAAATAAGGTATTGTCTCTAAATAAATCAGAGTGAATAAAACCCACAGGACGGTCAGGATGCTGCTGGGTAATTTCAGCAAACTTTTGGAAAACCTGCGCCAATAACGCTTGATCTTCAGCATTCATTTTGGGTTGAAGCTGTGCCGCGACATCTGACCAATATTGATGATTACGATTAAAATCGCGCTCTAAAGGAAAACCGTGTAACGCTAAATGCATTTTCGCCTGTGCTTGGGCAATCGCATCAACCTGTTCAATTGTGGCTTGCTCTGGATGTTCGCCCATTAAACGCGGCGCAATTTGTGCTGGCTTATTGGCAATGCTATGAATCGCCTGTCCATGATGTTTTAACGGCACTGCAACTGGAACGCCCGCCTCACCTAAACGATCAAGCACAGGAACAAGCTCACCTGCACCTTCAGCATCTAACTCCTCAAAAACAGTGAGTACATAGTGTTTCTGAGACTGATCCACCAAAAAATAATTGGTGTTTTGAATACCGCCTTGGATTGGAATGAGGTCAATCACTGCCAAACCATATGGTTCAGCGAATGCTTGAACTTCTTCTAAACTCAACGGGGTATAAACCGACATGGAAAACCTGCAAAAAATAGCTGTGAAGTTTGATAGAATACCCGTTCCCTCCATGAAGGTGTAGCACCAGAGTCGGTCTCCTTTCACTATTGGCGATTTTTTGGAAAATTTTATGCTCGCAAAACGTATTATCCCTTGCTTAGATGTTGATAATGGCCGAGTCGTCAAAGGCGTTCAATTCCTAGATATCCGTGACGCAGGTGATCCTGTAGAAGTCGCACGTCGTTATAACGAACAAGGCGCTGACGAAATTACTTTTTTAGATATTACTGCTACCCATCATGGACGAGATACGACTTATCGCACTGTAGAACGTATGGCTGAAAGCATTTTCGTTCCACTTACAGTGGGTGGTGGCGTGCGTAAAGTTGAAGATATTCGTTTACTGCTGAATGCTGGCGCTGACAAAGTGAGTATCAACTCAGCTGCTGTTTTCACACCTGAGTTCGTACAAGAAGCCTCGCAGCGCTTCGGTGCACAATGTATCGTTGTTGCGATCGATGCCAAAAAAACGGGCGAGAACAAATGGGAAATTTTCACCCACGGCGGACGTAAACCGACGGGAATCGATGCGATTGAGTGGGCTATCAAAATGGCAGACTATGGTGCAGGCGAACTTCTCATCACCAGTATGGATGCCGATGGTACCAAAGCAGGTTATGACATTGCGCTGATGCGCCAGATCAATGATCGCGTCAATATCCCAACCATCGCTTCAGGCGGTGTTGGTAATCTACAGCATTTAGCAGACGGTATTTTAAAAGGTGGCGCTGATGCGGTGCTTGCTGCTTCGATTTTCCACTTTGGTCAACATACCATTCCAGAAGCCAAACAATACTTGGCAGATCAAGGAATTGAAATGCGCCTCTAAATCTTAGAGATACTCAAAAAAACCTCTCAATAATTTATTTCGAGAGGTTTTTTTATTCTTTGACATTTCTTTCAGACAAAAAAATACCTTGCGGAACAAGGTATGGAAACTGCGTTTATACAACGCTAGAGGGTAAACAAAATACAGCAAATCTGGATAAATATTAAGCAATAAAAAGGCTTGAGCTAAGGTAGCGATAAACTCAGCATAAATATTGACATTAAATCCCGATTTTATTGACAATTCACGACAAGCTCATCTTTATTGTCGTGATTTATCAAAATAAAACTTTGTCTGGCTTATTTACCCTTAAGCGATAAGTTAAGCCACTGATGCACTTTGCTCTTGTTCTACGACAGGAGGCTTAACCAGTTTTGGCTTTTGCTCAACCCATTTTGCTGGAAATACAGATTCAATCACATGACTGAGTGCTTTAGAAATAGAGGCTGGTAACTTGATACCTAGCGGATTGTCCTCTTTCAGATCAGCTGAAGAAACTACTCGAGTTCCCATCACATAATCAAACCATGGGCGTGTCACACACCAGTTCGCATCTTGGTTTGAGTTCATATGATGATCATAATGCCAAGGAATTGTACGACGTGCCCAATCAGGTTCTAAATGCGCGCGACGGTGCACATAATAATAATTTCCTGCACTGTAAATCGCGGCAAGTGACATTCCTTTTGAGAAAGGAAAGAACACAACACTTGCTACACCCGCTGCCACAGCAAGAGACATTAACTCATTACGAGTACGCCAACTATCTAGCCCCTCAACATAACAATCATCAGAAAATTCTTGTTTGCGCACTTCACGATGGTGTGCCCAATGCGATTCCATGCTTTTTGGAACTGGACTATAGCGTGGCTGTCCTGGGCGATGTACGCCATGTAAAACGTATTTATGCGCAAACCACTCAAATGCATTTGCAACGGCTAGACCTGCAATAAAACCCTTTAACATGGTTTTCTCCAAAAGATTCCTTATTTTTATTAAAGATATAAATTTTTATAGGCGAAGTATTGACGATACGATATAGTTATATTGACAAAACACGACAAGATCGGGAGTAGACGGGATGTCTCAACTCAAGAATTATACAGGCTCTGTATTTGGAGGTTTGGGGCACTTATTAAAAGCCTATTGCGAAGCAAAAAATATTGAAATTCCTGAACAATTACAACAAGTTCAAAACCTAGAGCGCTTTGATTATGTGATTTGGCGTGACTTGCTAGAAAACCTCAATGCGATGCACCCTAAAACAGGTTTAGGGTTAGAAATTGCGGAATATGTTCAACCGAAGCATCTGGGGATTATTGCTTATCTTGCTTTGTCCTGTGAAAATTTAGGCGAGGCTTTGGCCCGATATCATGACTTTCATCGACTGATTTATGATGGCAGCCCTCTCATTGTTGAGTTCAATCCACCTTATGTCTCGATTCGTTGGGAAGCCCCTGAACCTCATCCAACACAACTGACAGATGAAATTGCAATTGCCCTCATGGTGCAGTTTCTAAAGCTCTTTATGTCAGGCGAAAGTATTAATTTACATGAAGTGCACTTCGTCAATGCAGCACCAAAAAACATCGCAATTTATGAACAATACTTTCATTGTCGTGTTCGTTTTGAACAGCCTAAAACTCAATTATTACTTCCTGTCAGTGAAGCGTTTAAACCTCTTAGAACTGGCGATCACACATTACAACAGCTCTTGTTAAAACAAGCACAGGCTCTATTGGAACAACTACCGAACTCAACTCAACTGGATCAACGTTTACAACATGCGATTTTGACTGGACTGCAAAAAAACCAATATCAAATTGATTTTATTGCTGAGAAATTGGGACTCTCAGTGCGACAATTACAACGACATTTACAACAACAAAATACCACTTTCCAAGAGCGCGTACAGCAAATCCGCTTTATGCTGGCAACCGAGTATTTAAAAGACCCTCATTTAAGCTTACAAGAGATCGCCCTGCTACTTTGCTATTCCGAACAAAGTGCTTTTCAACGTGCTTTCAAGATTTGGACAGGACAAACGCCTCAGCAATGGCGGAAAGACAACACAACTTACAATTCGTAATAAATTTCGGGACAAACTAACGGTTTCACAACTGATCATTATTTTTACACCATTTACACAAGAGCGTACAACCTGTGTGAATTACTTCACATTTATTTCACAGGTCTTAAAAATATCCATAATAAATTTTTGGATGGTTACTTTTTTATTTTTTGTAAATTGTGTGGTGATAAAAATGAACAAATATTTAGCAGAATTTCTCGGAACCTTTTAGCTCGTATTTGGTGGTTGTGGTAGCGCAGCGCTTGCAGCTGCATTTCCAGAACTTGGAATCGGTTTCTTAGGTGTTGCTTTTGGTTTAACTGTTTTAACAGGCGCTTATGCTTTTGGTCATATTTCTTGAGCGCACTTTAACCCCGCTGTCAGTGTGGGCTTATGGGTGGGTGGTCGTATCGAAGCCAAAGATTTAGCATCGTATATTATTTCGCAAGTGCTCGGTGCAACATTCGCCGCATTTATTCTTTACATTATCGTTCAGGGTCAAGCTGGCTTTTCAGGCACAGGTGGCTTCACAACCAATGGTTATGGTGAGTTATCTCCAAACCACTTCTCTTTGGCTTCAGCATTTTTAATTGAAGTGGTTCTGACAGCGGTTTTCTTGATTATCATTTTATTGTCTACACATAAGAATGCCCCTGCTGGTTTTGCACCGATTGCGATTGGTTTGACTTTAACTGTGATTCATTTAATCAGTATTCCAGTCACCAATACATCTGTGAACCCTGCACGTAGTACAGGCGTTGCCTTCTTTGCAGAAACAGCAGCATTAAGCCAACTTTGGTTGTTCTGGGTTGCACCAATTATTGGTGCTGTGATCGGTGCAATCATCTACAAGGTAGTAAGCAACGAGAAAAATAAGCTATATTGCAATAAAAAACAGCCTGATTAGGCTGTTTTTTATTTATAGAAATGGGTTTTCAATCTCTTGTTCGGGTCGACGTTCAATCTTCGCAGGCAAGTCTTGCTGCTCTAATACTGCCACAAGCTCATTCACAAACTGCTGTAAAGCTTTTGCGGTTTTCAGACCCTCTTGATCTTTGGTGATCTGCAAATTGCCGTATAAGCTCACGCAATCTAAATCATTTTCTAGTGTCAGATCATAAATCGCTGCTGACTCATTTCCATTTTGAAAAGGCTTAAACATTTTTTCTCTCATTGTTATTGTCAGTTTTATACCATGAGCGAAGTGCGGAGACTTTGCAATCTTCACTACACTATCTCAACAATTGTAAGAAATACTGAACTAGAGCATCGACTAACTGCTTGATTAATGCTTGTTTAGTTTCCTCATCGATCTGTGGGAATTTACTTTCAACAGCTTGCGTTTGTCCTGAGGTGAACTGTTTTTGCTGTGCTTGAATACTAGCATTATCCGCTTCATCTGCGCACTGACTTTGGCCATCCCAATGCGAGTAACTGATCTCTCTATTGGCTTTTACATTTTGCGCAGTGAGTGGAAGATGATAAACATTCCGCTTCTGTTGTTCAGTCAGCTGTGGAAATAAATTGATTCCCAGTTTCTCTTCTAGATAACAGATACTCACCACTTTCACCTGCTGAGAATTATTGTTCGGAGCGTAATAAGCACCAATAATCCCCTGCTTAGGCAAATAAACTGCCTTATATACCGCCGTTGGTACAATCACTCCACTGCCAATCGTTTTTAATCTTTTACCTTCAAAAACTGGCCCAGTGAGTACATAAGCATCTTTATGATGTTTGGTTACGACTGCTCGAACCGCCTCTTCTAATTTACGCCAAACTTCCTGATTATTTTTCGGTGCTTGCGGCACCATATTTGCCAATGAAAAACTATCATATTGTGCTGCGGTATTATTCATATCTGCATTCGGTGCCATATGGCCGCGATCATATCCTGAACCACGATAATCGGATAACAATGCACGATGAGACTGTTGTACACGAGTCTCTTCATGAAAATTATCTTCACGCTTAATTTTGATACTTAAACGTTCAGGCGTGAGATGCTCTGCTGACCAAAGTGGGGTTTTAGAAATCCCAGAGTACATAACATTAAAATCATTAAAGCACAGTGCATAGCTGTCTTTTTTAAGGCTATCTTTTGCTAATAATGGCGGTACATCGCGATAAAACTGTTTTAAACAAGCACCATTACTCGACTGTAATGGAATAAATTTAGCAATTTTTTCACTACCAAATGCGATCGCAAAACTTCCTGTCGCGATCAAAGCAAGCATAATTTTTCCAACATTTTGGCTTAAAAAAGTAGCTTGTGATTTACCTTTTCTCGTTGGTCTCTTCGCCATAATTACATCAAAATCAATATGAACGCGAAGCTTAGCAATTCAAAACTACGCTGTATATTGAGTTCCCACAAAGAACGACAATTTATGTCGCAAAACTGTTCAATTGAACAACAGACAATAAAAAAGGCACTCTCATGTCACTACTGTCCCATAGTTTGCTTTAAATAAAAAAACCTGAGTCTAAATAGTTAAAATATGAGTGCAAACAAACACTTTAACTATAAAGGACTCAGGTTTTGTCACATCAGAATACCGTATTTCATCAATTACTCAAACCCATTCTAAGACAAGATTTTGAACGTCTGGCTAAACTGCACCACTCTGGGCAAAAATTAAGATCAGCCACCCGCTGGGATCAGTTTGTTGCCATATTGATGTCCCAACTTTCTTGTCGGCAAAGCTTAAGAGACATTCAATCCAATCTCGAATCCCAGCAGGAAAAGCTCTATCATCTTGGCGCGAAGAGAATTGCGCGAAGCACCTTAGCAAGACTCAACGAAGAACAGCCCGCCAGCCTGTATCAGCAATTGTTCACACAGCTGCTTCAGCGCTGTGAAAACTCTAAAACTGCACATAAATTTAGATTCAAAAATCCGCTGTATTCACTAGATGCCAGTCATATTGATCTTTCACTGTCATTGTGCGCATGGGCAAAAGTGCATGAATCCAAAGCCAGTATTAAACTCAGTGTTGGCTTAAATCACAGCAATACCATTCCTGAATTTGTAGCGCTTGGGGATGGTATTGAAAATGATATGGTGCAAGGCAGAGCATTTAAATTTCCTGGTGGCAGCATTATCGTCTTTGATAAAGGATATGTTGATTATCAATGGTTTGCTCAGTTGACACTTCAGAACGTCAGCTTTGTAACCCGGCTACGCCCAAAGACAGTTTATCAAGTTAAATCAAGCCGCAGCGTATTAGCGACTAAAGGGATTATTGCGGATGAATGTATTGAATTGAGCAGTGCGTATGCCAAGAAAAGAGGCGCACCTGAATTATTAAGACGTATAGAGTTTTATGATACAGATAAGAAAAGAACATTCGAATTTCTGAGCAACAACTTTCATCTGGCAGCATCCACCATTGCTGCAATTTATAAAGACCGCTGGAAGATTGAGTTATTCTTTAAAGCCATCAAGCAGAATTTAAAACTGAAGTCATTTCTAGGTCGAAGCCGCAATGCGATACAAACGCAAATATGGATTGCATTAATTGCCTATTTGCTGGTGAACTTCGCTAAACACATGGCACAAGAAGGATGGAGTGTTCAGCGTTTACTGAGAATTATTCAGGTCAATTTATTTGAAAGGAAACTTTTAAGGTCACTCTTTGTGCCTGATAAAAAATGGCGAAAACAAGAAGAACCTCAATTGAGGTTCTTCTTGTGATATTTGTGGGACAGCAGTGACTCTCATGTGCCTTTTTCTTCAAGATTCATTAAATTTCAATTTGGCTACCTAATTCCACCACACGGTTGGTTGGGATTTGATAAAAATCACTTACAGGACTGGTATTACGCTGCATTGAAATGAATAGACGTTCACGCCATGGGGACATCCCTTCACCAACACTATGCACAATACGATCACGCGAGATAAAGAAGCTGATTTGCATTAAATCATATTCAAAGCCCAATAATTCATAAGCTTGAACCAATGCACGCGGCACATTCGGTTCATCTTTAAAACCATAAAAGATTTTTATACGATAAAAAGCACCGTCCAAAGTCTCGACGCTGACACGTTCTTCTTGCGGAACAAAAGGGACATCTTCGATCACCACAGTGACTAAAATATTGCGTTCATGCAGCACTTTATTATGCTTAATATTATGCAACATCGCATGAGGAACAACATTCGGCGTACCCGTTAAGAAGACCGCATCGCCCGGTACACGCAGTACATTGTCACCCAAGCTTCTGACAAATAGATCCAATGAAAGCGTATCTTGTTCAAGTTTGGCAAATGTAAGCTCTCGACCGCGCTTCCAAGTCATCAGAATCATGACCGCAATACCGCCGATCAATAATGGCACCCAACCACCAGAGAACATTTTTAATGATGCCGCAGCCACTAAAATAGACTCTAAAACAAAGAACGGAATAATCAAAAGCAGAACTTTTGGTAAGCTCCATTTCCAAGCATAGTAGATAAAAATCGAGACTAAAATCGTGTCACATAACATGGTCAACGTAACAGCGAGACCATATGCACTTGCCAAGTTTGAGCTGGTTTGGAAAATTAAAATGAGGATAACAATTGCCACGAGCAACAACCAATTCAAGAAAGGTACATAGATCTGCCCCTCTTCTGAATCCGAAGTGTGTTTAATACTGAGTCGTGGTAAATATCCTAATTGAATCGCCTGACGTGCTAAGGAGAAAACCCCTGAAATCACCGCTTGGGATGCAATCACCGCCGCCATCGTTGCCAAAATGATCATTGGGTAAAGCGCCCAACTTGGAACGAGTAGATAGAACGGATTTTCAATCGCACTCGGATCACGTAGCAATAACGCACCTTGCCCTGCATAATTAAGCACTAAACAAGGAAGCACCACACTAAACCAGCCTAGTCGAATCGGGGCTGGTCCAAAATGTCCCATATCAGCATAAAGCGCTTCACCGCCCGTTACTGTTAAGACCACCGCCCCCATAATGAAGAACGACATGACAGGATGAGTGAAAATAAACTGAATCGCCCAATGTGGACTCACCATTCCAAGGACTAAAGGTGTTTGTACAACACTGACAACTCCCCAAATCCCAAGTGACATAAACCACAATAACGTGATCGGACCAAAGAATTTACCAACAAATGCCGTTCCATGTTTCTGCATCAAAAACAAGGTTGTCACGATAACAATCGCAATCGGTACAATAAACGGATCCAACACATTGGTTGCAATCGAAAGACCTTCAACCGCCGACAAAACAGAGATTGCTGGGGTAATGATCCCGTCACCAAAAAAGAGTGATGCGCCGATAAAACCAATTGCGATCAGATAAATCTTTTTACTATCCGATATTTTTGCTTTTCGTAGGTTCAGGGCCAATAAAGCCATGATCCCACCTTCGCCATTATTATCAGCACGCATAACGATTGCGATGTATTTGATACTAATGATCAGCATCAAACACCAAAAGATAATGGACAAGATACCCAAAACATTTTCAGGTTGAATCCCTAAACCATGTGCAGCATGGAAAGATTCTTTCAACGCATAGAGGGGACTTGTTCCAATGTCTCCAAAGACTACCCCTAATGCTGCCAATGCCGTGGCAGGCAATGCTGCTTTTTTTGCAGTATTTTGCATATATTGTCTTCAATACAGAACATTACATTCCGCAATCTTAACATTAGCCAAAAAGTTTTTGTGCAAATCTGTTCGACGACAACTTGGCAGCCTGCTTTTTTTTCGTTACTATCGCACCCCATTGGTGAGGTGTCCGAGTGGCTGAAGGAGCACGCCTGGAAAGTGTGTAAACGTTTATAGCGTTTCGAGGGTTCGAATCCCTCTCTCACCGCCAAGATTGTTTACTACGGGACTGTACCGTAGTGTAAAAAGGTTTAAATCTAAAGGGTTTAAGCCTTTTTTTACGCCTATACACTACGGTGCAATCTGGTAGTATCCCGATATATTTGTCGGTACTTTTGACGGTATCTGCTTGCAGATGACTATAATAAGGAGTGAGTCAGGTTTTTCCTGAAATTTATACCGTCAAATGAGGCTCACAACATGGCTAAAGAGATTAACAAGCTTGATGCTAAAACCATTAAAAATTTATCTTATGACCCCAATATTAATAACAAATATACCGATGGTGGTGGGTTATACCTGTTAGTACATAAGAATGGTTCAAAATACTGGCGGCTTGATTATCGCCGCCCAATTAGTCAAAAGCGCAATACATTAGCTTTGGGTACTGTGGATAATATTAGCCTTAAAGAAGCACGTCTCAAACGTGATGAAGCAAAGCGAAAACTTGCCAATGGTGTAGATCCTGCCGAAGAACGGAATAGCCATAGAAATGAGCTAAAAGCTAAACTTGAAAATACCTTTGAAAAATTTTCGAATGAGTGGATCAAAATCCGAGAGTTGGAAGGTAAAGTCGATCGAGAAACAATTCGTAAATTAAATCGGGATATTTTGCCTTTTATAGGCAAAATGCCTGTTACAGATTTGACGGTTGAACAACTTGAAAGAGATGTAACACATAGCCTTGTAGAACGCGGTGCTCTTGAGTCCGCTCGCCGTGTTAAATCCATTATGGGAATGGTTTTAAAGTTGCCATTTAAAAAGCGTCTTATCACCTATAACCCTGCTTATGACATCACCCTGCCTAAACCTATTAAAGGTAATCATAACGCCATAGTACGCGAATCCGAGCTTAAAATGCTCCTTCAAAATATCTGGCGTTATCATACAGAAAATCCTCGCGCACGCTTACGGACAGAGCTTGGATTAAAGCTTTCTGCTTATATCTATCAACGTCCAAACGAAATTCGCGAATTACTATGGGATCACGTAGATTTTGAAAATCAGCGTTTATGCTTTCGTGCCTCAAAAACTCATCAAGAGCATATCGTTCCCCTATCTCGCCAAGCTTTTGATATTTTGAAACAGCTTGAAGATATGAGAACAACGTCTAAATTTGTTTTCCCTAGTGTCAAATCACCACATGAGAGCATGAGTGAAGATACTATTCGTCAGGCACTTAAGGAGATATGCCAGCCCCTATCCGTCTAAGCGAACGTGTTAGTGCGTGGCGTACAGCAGACCTTATCGAATGGTTGGATTCAAAACAGTGATGCAAAACGAAGTATTCACAACATGGGAGGCTGCAAAGTTCTTAGCCTACTGGCTGCCTTTTCGCTCTCAAAAAGCTTGGTATCGGTATTTGATGACTAACTCATCCTCATACCTTGATCAAGATGGCTACAAAATTAACGTCCACGTCATCAATGGCGAAAGACGTTATACAAAACTTGCCCTTGCGGCATTCATAACCGCTCATCGAAATGGAAATGAGCAACAAACTAAAGGATTAATCAAATGATTAAACAACTTGCTAAAACGAATCTCTGCCCTGAAGCAAACAAGCTGAAAAATGAGCTTGTTCAGGAAACTCTTCAGAGTTTACGCATGGACAAGGACAACCGATTTGATCTCAGTGCCGAAGAAGGCATCCATCAAGCGGTGGATTATCTGGTTGATTTTCATCTTCAACAAAAAATTGCGAATGGTGAAATTCAAATCATTACATCCCCTCAGAACACTTCAAACCGTAATGAGGTCGAAGTATGAAGGTATCCATTATTTCATTAGGTCAATGCTGTGATCTGATCGAAAACAGTGAAATCCGTATGCAGGATCAAACCCCTGCATCCACAACTTACTACCTGATTGCTCAGGGACAAAATGCCGTACTGATTCATACAGCATTCGAAAACTACATCATTACACAAGGAAATTAATAATGAATACAAACACCAAAGTTGAGGTCGAAATGAAAGACGGATCAACTAAATTTGCAGTCGATGTAATTGAAACGCTGATTGAATCGGAGGTTATTAATACCATTGCCGAGGTAGGCAATGATTATGACCTTACTAAACGCGAGGACATCATTACACTCAGTGAAATGATTGCTTGCCATTTAGAAGCCAGTACTAAAGTTCACATTCACCCCAGTCGAGTGATTTGTGAATTCTTACATCAATTGAAGCGCGGCTAATCCACTCTCCACATTCACATAAAAGGGATGCTATTGCATCCCTTTTTCATCCCATCTACTTATATTTGATTCAGGTTTAAAGCCTATAAATCGGCAGATAACTCCATTCGAAAAAGGACCATCATGACCACTAACATTCAGCTTAATCGACAACAAGAAGCGTATTACGATGCCATCGCATTGGGTGATCAATATGCAATTGATACTGAAGAAGCAGCATTGTTCGAATTAATGCTCCACGATTTAATTCATAATTCTTCGTGCAAATTTTTTAAGGTAACAAAAAAAACAACAACTGAAGTTGAACATGCTTTATTAGATGCTTATCAAAGTCGCGTACAAGTGAATGCTAATGCGTGGCAGATGCTAGAAGCTGAAATTATGAGTGACATCAATACTTATGAATTTGAGCAAAAGATTGAATTCAAAAATCCAAAGCTTATTGAGAAAGGCTTCAGCATCCGCCATACCCCTATTAGAATTAAAGCAGTTATTGATTGGTTAGACCTATCTTTTGAAGTAGCCCCAAAGATTTGTAAATTTGCATTTAAAAAAAATGCACGAAGTTTTATCAAAAGCTTTCTCACATCTAAAACTGGCACTAAGCATTATGTAAAGCCTGATGAAAGTGATATTAATCAGGCAGGCTTGTTGTTCACAATTCGACTTCATAATCTGAGTTCAAAAGAAGATTTACTTAAAATTACTCATCTTCTTGCAACGCAATACGGCGCTGACCCGCTCAAGATGGCGGTTACTAACATTGAATTGTCCCTAGACTTTTATAACGCCCCAAACAGAGGATTATTGAGTGCCTTGCATAAATCACTCAAGTACATCACTACGGCTGACAATTTCCGTATCTATAAATACATGCAAGGTGATTCACGGAATAAATTAACACCTGTACCAAAGTCACCACTTGCCCTTTTAAAGCTATTTAATCGCGATTGGTGTATGGGAGTTAATCCGAAAGGTTCGCCGTTGTGTTATCGCTTGTACCCAAAGACTACAGACA
>LULL01000105.1_pt1 | contig 37805 bp, 35 predicted proteins | sample 728161 | NCBI WGS metagenome assembly LULL01 (sample SAMN03860290, study PRJNA289734) | marine metagenome | biome: seawater column; feature: ocean; material: water; isolation source: Red Sea water column Station 149 - depth 500m | place: Saudi Arabia: Red Sea | collected 2011-10-15 | depth 500 m
GTACTATAGCATAGAGCTTGGTGTTATAGATATTTCGTTTAAAATTACCTCACTAGAATTGTTGATAATTTTTCAGCAATACATGAATTTTATTGGTTATACACATTTTGTTATTACAGTATCCTTATCCTGCGCTTTATCCCTTGCGCGCTTCTATGTAAAATATAAATATCTAATGTTCAAATCTAAATATATCTAGCTTTGAGCTGTTCTGTAGAGCTTCTATATTTTGGATGATGTTATTTTTCTTTATTTAAGATATTGAAAAATATTAACTTGCAATCCAAAAGCCCGATATTTACTTCTTACTAGGCCTGTAAACGATGAATGCTTCAGTCGCTTTAACACCTGAGTTGTTGACCCAATTAACGGCAATTGTGGGTGAAAACCGTATTAAAACCGATGCCGATAGTTTGGAAAATTGGGGACGAGATCATACCAAACATTTTGATCCGAACCCATCAGTCATCGTTTTTCCTTCAAGCACTGAACAAGTTCAATCCATTGTTAAACTTGCCAATCAATTTAATGTTGCGATTACGCCGTCTGGTGGTCGTACAGGTCTTTCAGCGGGTGCTGTGGCAAATAATGGTGAGATCGTCATTAGCTTTGACAAAATGAACCAAATCCTTGAATTCTTCCCAGCGGATCGTATGGTGCGTGTTCAAGCGGGTGTCGTAACTGAGCAATTACAGGATTATGCTGAACAACAAGGCATGTATTATCCAGTTGATTTTGCATCGGCAGGTTCTAGTCAAATCGGTGGAAATATTGGTACTAATGCAGGCGGTATCAAGGTAATTAAATACGGCATGACACGTAACTGGGTGTTAGGTCTAACGGTTGTCACAGGTAAAGGCGATATTCTTCGTTTAAATAAAGGCATGATTAAAAATGCCACAGGTTATGCCTTACAGCATTTATTCATCGGTGGTGAAGGAACTTTAGGTTTAATCACTGAAGCTGAAATCAAGCTAGAGCGTCAACCACAAAACTTGCAAGTGATGGTTCTAGGCACGCCAGATTTTGATGCAGTGATGCCTGTATTACATGCTTTCCAAAAAGAAATCGACTTAACTGCATTTGAATTCTTCGGTGAAGTGGCGATGCAAAAAGTTTTGGATCGTGGTCATGTACAACGTCCATTTGAAACAGCTTGCCCATTTTATGTATTACTTGAATTTGAAGCGCCGTATGAGCCAATCATGGACAAAGCGATGCAGATTTTTGAGCATTGCATGGAACAGGGCTGGGTTGTTGATGGTGTAATGAGCCAAAGCTTGGATCAAGCACAAAGCTTATGGCGTCTACGTGAAGATATTTCAGAGTCAATTGCACCGTTTATTCCTTATAAAAATGATATTTCAGTGTTGATTACGCATGTACCTGCGTTTATTGCGGAAATTGATGCCATCGTTTCTCAAAACTATCCAGATTTTGAAATCTGCTGGTTTGGTCATATTGGTGACGGTAACTTGCATTTAAATATTTTAAAACCTGAAAACTTAACCAAAGATGAATTCTTTGCGAAGTGTCAGGTGGTGAATAAATATGTGTTTGAGACTGTGAAAAAATATGATGGTTCGATCTCTGCTGAGCACGGTGTAGGGATGACCAAGAAACCATATTTAGAATATTCACGTTCGCCTGAAGAAATTGAATATATGAAAGCATTGAAATTGGCATTTGATCCGAATGGGATTATGAACCCGGGTAAATTATTTGATCTTTAATGCTTGATTAAATAAAAGAAGTTCTGTTAAAAGCGTATCGAAAGATGCGCTTTTTTATTATGATAATCAAAATTTTTAAATTAACTATTTGAGCTATTCGGGGGAATATTGTGTTTAAAAAAGTTCTTTTATGTTTTTTAATATCATCAGGGATTCAAATGGTTTGGGCCCATGATAATCTGAGTGAAGCCAGTAGACCATCTGAATTAGATTTGGCTTTAGTTAAAAAGGGAATTCTAGATAAGAATTATAAAATTATAAACCCTTCTAAAATATATGAAGAATTAAACAATCTAACACCTAAAAGAGACATAGTTCCTAATTCTGATGCTTTTAAAGTCCTTGCTTATTTTAGAGGGTTATTTCAGGAGATAAATTTTAATATAACGTTATTGAAAGCTCAATCAAACAAGGATTTGGAAAGCCCTACAAATAAATATGTTGATATGTTTACTGATTTATTATTTCCACTTTATTGTTATCAACTAAGTCAAAATATATTTACAAGAGTCAATCCAAGTACCATGAATGTTTCTTTAATGGCAAAGGATGGTTCATTTATTGGGCAGGTTAAGAAAAATAATTCGGATTGTAATTGGGAACAATATAACTATATTGATTTAAGTTCTCAAAGACTTAACCAACATGTCAAAACTTCTCCAAGATATATAATAGCTCCACAGATACCTAGTTTTAATTCATATGAATTAGATTGGGGAAATAGAGAATTAGAAATTGAGCTATTGGTTAATGAAAATGGTGATGTTATAAAAGTTGGATTTCCAAGTATTTATTTTAGTGATGAGTCTGATAAAGTATATCAAAAGCTAAAACCTGCATTTCTGAAAGCAAAATTTTATCCTTATATTGAAGATGGTAGGGCAAGGTCTTTCCTGATTTTGCAACCTGTTGAATTAAGAAGTTCAGAAAGCGAGCCTTTATTTCATAAGATTACAAAGAGTATTTTTGGTAAAAAATAATAAGAGTAGTAACTACATGAACATCCATCAAGAAATCGAAAAACTATTCGAACAACGCTCAGACATCCCATTATTTTATATTGAAAGTGGGAGTCGTTTGTGGGGGATGGCAAGCCCTGACAGTGACTATGATGTGCGTGGCTTCCATTTGCCGAGTAAAGATCAATATTTTGATTATAAGAAATATCGTGATCTAGTTGAAATCATGGATGGGGATTTTGACTTTGTTTCATATGACCTCGATAAAATGTTTGGATTATTGGCAAAAAGTAACCCAACGGTTTTGGAATGGGTCAGAGCACATATCGTTTATTTTAATGCTTTTCCAGAATGGCAAACCTTTCGAGATGGATTACTTGAGCGAATTGACTATAGTGCGCTATATCATCACTACTTATCGCTGGCGAAAGGTGGCATGAAAGTAATGCAAACTGCGGATAATTTTACTTATAAGAAAGTATTTTATTCAATTCGTGGTTTGATGTCGGCAGAGTTAGCAACCCAAGAAGTCATGCCTGAATTATTGATTACCGATTTATTTGCGCAAGTCTCTGAGCATGATCCATTACGTCATTGGGCAGAGGATTATTTAGAAATTAAAAAACAGCAAAAAGAAAAAGCTCAACTTCCTGAAATGGAACAAACCGCGATTCTGAATTTACTGGAAACCAAAATAGAGAAATTGGCTGCTAAAGAAATGCAAAAAGCTGATCGTCGAGAGGGTTTAGAACGTTATTTAACGGAATATAGTCGCCATTTGAAGCAGCATTATTATCAGTAAAAAATGTCTTTTGCTATTTAACAGGGGGAGATAAAAGGCATTTCCTCTGAATTTATATATTAATTTGCTTGTGCTAAATGTCATCCACAACCTGCGTGCTATTGGTAATATATTGTTTTTGCAAAATAAGTAAATATATCCCAGTAGTGAACAGGTTTTGTGGGTGACGAAGTTTTTGGTTACTTTTTTAAAAAAGTAACGTAAGTCTATAGGTTATATAGGATGCATCACGGTAAGATACTGAAAAGGAAACTATTATTTCCTTTCTTCTGTAAGACCATCAAGTGATTAGAGGTTTTTAAAAACTAGCTTCTAAAATACGTACTTTGACATCAACCACATGGTCTTTAGTTGTTTCAAAATGCTTCAACATATGTGCCGTTCGCATATGCGCTTCTAAATGTTCAGTGCTTTGCCATTTCTCTAACATTACAATGCTATTCTGATTGAGTGCTTGCATTTCTATTGCAGGTAAATGGTCAATCAAAGGTTCATAGCCATGACAACCATCTTCAGCTAGTACAGTTGGAATGATTTTTTGGAAAGCATCTAATACAGCTTGGCGATGCTCAGCGCCTTCGTGAGTATAAATTTCAGCAATAATTGTCAACATGATATTTTCTCACTTAATGGGTTGATGTGAAAATCTGATCTAAATGGTTTTTATATGCTTCAAGGTAACTCGGTACGTTCGGTATTTTGATCACATCATTCACGATAAAAGTCGGTAATGATTCCATCCCTAAAAATTGATTGGCTTTATGGAACGGTAAATAAACACCATCTACACCAACCCCATGAAAAAACTGCTCAGGATCAGTGAACGCTTCCATTGGTGCATTCCATGTCAGCGATAACATGTATTTTTTACCTTGTATCAAGCCGCCAGAACCATATTTTTTCGATGCATCAGAACGACTACGACCATCACTGGCATAAAGTGAACCATGACCAATGGTGAATACATCATCAATATATTTTTTCACGGTCCACGGTGCACCCATCCACCAACCTGGCATTTGGTAAATTACCACATCCGCCCATAAATATTTTTCAATTTCGGCTTGAATATCATAGTCGTTGTCGGTACGAGTGACTTGTACCTGATGCCCTAATGCTTTCAAATGAGATGCTGAAAACTCAGTAAGCGTGTCATTTAGCTCACCCTTAGAGTGAGCGAACTGTTTTGCACCATTAATAATTAAAATATTGCTCATGTGATGACTCAAAATAGATTTCTAAAACTGGAGCGCATTTTAGAAAATCTATTCATGATTAAAAAATGCATAAATAAGCAAAATACTATTGATTAAAAATCAATAATTGTGCATTGAATACATTTATCCTTGAGATTGCTTTCTTGCTTTGTACCAACGACGAATCCACCAAAACAGTGCGATTACGATATATAGCGGCCAGAACATCACTAACCAAATAATGGTTTCTTTAACGCCATACAGTCCCATTTTAATTGCTTCCCAAACACGACTAAGGAGTGGGTCACTATCCAAGGTCGCAATACGATTGATATTGAGATCATGGCTTTTTCGGACTTGTGCTTGTTGGAAATACTCAAGACGAATGGTGCTATAAGCTAAACGGTCTTTGACTTCAAGATCAGTGAGTTGTTGTAGCTGATTGTTGACTGCATTTGATTCAGTGTTGCTTTGATTAGCTGTATTAAGTTTTTCTTCGAGTAACTTTAATTCGTAGCGCTTTGCTTCATAGGTTTGGGTATTAAAGTTCAGCATCAATGGCAATAAGTTATTGAGAAATCTGGTGACTTGTTCATTCGGAATGCGCACAGTCAGTTGTGCGATAGGTGTGATTTTTTCATAAATATCTACACTGCCGTCAATACGATCTCGTTCGGAACGATCACTGATCTGATAATCGATTTGTTTGCTTTCGATATAACCATTGTATTGCAATAACTGTTGTTCGAGGGTTGAGGTTGTCTTTAATACATCTTTGACTTCAAATTGCAGTTGTGAAGTTTTAACCAATTGGCGGCTTTTTTCTAAAGGATTCTGTTGTGGGCTAAGTAATTGTTTGGGATTTTCTGCAATATTTTCTTGTATTGCTTTACTAAACTCTGTGCTTTCTGTTTCAAGGGCGGCATCATTGGCAAAGCTTTCTTCCTTTTTTTAACAGCCAACCAAGATTGTGGTGACGAGTAAAATGACGGTTAAATTTTTAGATAAATCAGGCATAAGTTATGTCCTAAAACGCGATATTGATTATAAAAATATAGGTCTTTTAATCGTTTGTGATCACTATAGATAAAGTGCTAATTATCACAAATCTGTTGCAAGTCATATACATATTGTTGCTTTGCAGTTCAGCTTTGCATAGTAGCATAAACATATTGGGTCTGTGGGAGCGGCGAGAATGAATAAAATTTGGATGGCTTTGGGGTGTAGTTTATTTCTAGCGGCTTGCAGTCCACCAATTGCTCAGTCGCAGCAGCAAGCTGCTGTACAAAAAAGTACAGCAATGCATGCCGTTTTATCAGATCAGCCCAATTTGTTTCATGACGAGACCAATTTAAAAATAAATCAACAATTCAATAGCGCCGAAAATCCAACGGATGCTGAAATTACAGTGGTACAAGCACAGCTAGATGATTCTGTTATGGCAATCCGAACCGAGTACGAGTTAAAAAGAGATCAAGACGTTTGGAAAATCGTCAATAAAAAACAAAGCTATCAATGTGCACGAGGGGAGAATACCGAAAAATTCCAGTTTGAACTTTGTCCTTAATAGGGGGACTTAATTTGAACATGCCTAAAAGATCAACAAAACTGTGGGTAACTTCTTTGTTATTCACACATCAATACAATTCATTCGGCTTGATTAAATTGCAGTCATTTTAAAAAAGTGCTAGATTTGCGCTTGGCGATTTTGCCAAAAGGTAAAACATTTACCAGTCTCACGTAAATAGATTGTTTTTCTTATATACACCTTGTGAATACGGTGTTTTCACATTTACAACATGCTTTCTCTCAGCATGAAAATCAAAATTTAATTTAAATCTAAACCATGATTGTGGTGATGATCCTGTTTTCGTTTGTTGAAAATGGGACGAACGCCAGTTGGTTATTTTTGTGAATACAACATGATGACGAATAATCAGAATATGACGTTAAACCGTATAACGCTCATGTTTCCTTTAGCCTTGGTGCTATTTGAGTTTTCAGTTTATATCGGTAATGACTTGATCCAACCAGCGATGCTGGCGATTACAGAACAATTCGGTGTGAGTGCAACGTGGGCACCCTCGTCGATGTCATTTTATTTGTTAGGTGGCGCGAGTGTCGCATGGTTGTTAGGGCCTTTATCAGATCGTCTCGGCCGAAAGAAAGTATTATTGGCGGGTGTGGCATTTTTCACGATCTGTTGCTTGCTCATTTTACTGACCCACAATATTGAGCAGTTTCTTGCCTTGCGTTTCTTACAAGGGATTGGATTAACTGTCATTTCAGCAGTTGGTTATGCTGCGATTCAGGAAACCTTTGCTGAGCGTGATGCAATTAAAGTGATGGCTTTAATGGCGAATATTTCGTTATTAGCACCCTTACTCGGTCCTGTCTTAGGTGCATTCTTAATTGATTATGTGTCTTGGCATTGGGGCTTTGTAGCGATTGCGTTGGTGTCTTTCTTGAGTTGGTTTGGCTTAAATAAATTTATGCCAGCTCATCAGGAAAGTCGTGCCAAACAACCGTTCAGCTATATGTTTGATGACTTTAAAAAAGTCTTTACTGACCGTCAATTTTTAGGGTTTACCTTAGCACTGCCTTTGGTGAGTATGCCGTTGATGCTATGGATTGCCTTATCGCCGATTATCTTAGTTGATGAATTAAAACTGAGTAGCGTGCAGTATGGTCTAGCGCAATTTCCTGTGTTCTTTGGTTTAATTGCGGGAAATATCGTTTTAATCAAAATTATTGATCGTTTTGAATTAGGCAAGACCATTTTGATGGGTTTACCGATCATGTTCCTCGGCACGTTATTCTTGATCGCTGGTGTGATCTGGAACGCTTATCTTGTTCCTTGTTTATTGATTGGAATGACGTTGATCAGCTTCGGTGAAGGGATTAGTTTCTCAGTGATGTATCGTTTTGCCTTGATGTCTTCTGAAGTTTCGAAAGGAACGGTTGCCGCATCAGTGTCAATGTTATTGATGATGAGCTTCTTTGTGATCATTGAACTGGTTCGTATGTTATATACACATTTTCATATCTGGGCATTTGCTTTAGTCAGCTTTGCATTGATCGCGATTTGGTTTAGCACCCCGCGTCAAGTCTTGTTGCAGCATATGCAAGTTCGTCAGCAACAAGGATTGAATTAATTCTAAGTTATTGATCGTCGCATTATTTAATTTCCAACTCGAGTAGTTTGTTTTTTAAAACTACGAGTTCTGGTAGGGTCTCAAGCAATAGGGTCATTTGTTTTAGTAATAGTTGATGCTTGCTAGAGACCTGTTTTTGTTGATGTAAATGTTCAATATCTTGTAATAAATGATCAAGATAATGTTCTGGAATAGGTACTTGTTGCAGCAATGTTTGATTCAATAAGTTCTCTATACGATCTAATAGTTCGAGTGCTTTAGGATCTTCAATTTTTTCTCTTTGATGTCCTAACGCAGACACATAACTGAGCTGACTGTGACTATAAACTAAGTAACGAAAGGCGTGTTGAATGAGTTCTTGGTTTGGTTGAGGTTCAGTACTCAAACTGGAAATCATATTCGATAATTCAATTTGAGCATTATGTGCGGCACGCCGTGTGGTGCGATAAGCTAAGTTCTGTTCTCGTCCGTGATGATATTGCTGGATCACTAAGTGCAAATATTGCAGTGTTGCTTGGCTACTCTTTTTAATATTGTTGGAAATATTACGGAAATTCCAGTCAGGCCAAATGAAGTTAACGGCTAACCATGCGATGGCACAGCCGATAAGTGTGTCCATAATACGCGGTACGATAATACTAAAACCCGCGCCTTTTAAATTAAAAATCAATAACACCATCAAAGTGGCCATGACCGTTGCCAGTGCATATTTCTTTTGTCTTAAATAGAAAAAATACACTCCACAAATCACGGTAATAATGAGTTGTCCTTCAACACTCGGCACAAAATATAGAATTGGTACACCCAGCAGAACACCAAGCAATGTTCCAATCGTTCTGAGTTTTAAACGACTTTTGGTTGCAAAATAAGTAATTTGGCACACAAATAAACTGGTGAGCAAAATCCAATAACCATTTTGCGCAAATGGTAACAAGGAAATCGCGTAGCCAATTGCAAACACAACTGCAAGACGCACGGCATGACGAAATAACGCTGATTGTGGACTAAGCTGTTGTTTGATTTTTAAAATAAAGTCTTGTGCACCTTGAATGTCATCATCCAGTAAATTGAGATGATCTTGGTGTTGTTCTGCGGCATGATGTTCGATGTTTTGACTAAATTGTAATTGTGCAAATTGTTCATGCACACTTTTTAAATTATTTAAAATTAGTTCCAGATTTTTCACCTCGATATTATCAGGGTGCTGTTGTACCCAATCTTGCATGGAATCTTCGAGATTTTTTAAAGCCGCCGTCGCCTCCGAACTCGGTTGATACACTTGATGATGTAAAATAGCTTGGCTTAAATCACGACAAGCCACCGCTTGCAGATGCATATTTTTTTGAATACGGAAAATCAAATCACTGCGGCTAAAATTCTGATGAATCTTTTCATAATGCAGATAATTTGAAGTGACTTGCTCATGCATATCTTGGGCAAAATAATATAAGTTGAGCCAATAAATACTGGTGTTATTGACGCGAGATGCTTTTAAACGAGTGAGAAGTGAGTTTTTGGCTTGATTTAAGCTATTCACGACTTGGGTATTTTTCTGTGATAACTCAAATAGTAAGCTTTCAACATTATCAATATTATCTGGATCAAATAAGCGTGCCTTAGTATGTAAAAGCACTGAAATATCTTTGAAAATTGCAGAGATCTTTTCTTGTAATGGGAGGGTGGGGCGAATAATAAAAAATACAATGGAAGTCAGACCATACCAAATTGCACCAAGCACAAAATAACTCGGTTGCTGATACCAATGTGGGTATTCACCCAGTCCAAACATGGTGTAAATCGACAGTAAAATTGTGCCAAAAGAAATGGTAGCGTAACGTTGACCTAAAGCGCCCATTAGAATGAGTGCTGCGCTTGATACGCTTAAATAAACAATGAACCAAAATTTGTAAGGTGCGAGAAACTCTAAAATTGTGCTGACACTAAAAAATAAAATGCAGACATAGAGCAGATTCCGCAAACGAATACTCAAGCGATCATCAAAGTCAGTCAGTGCCGTAGCAATCGCACCCAAAGTCACTGGAACAATGAACTGTCCAAGTCCTAGGTGATGGAGAACCAATGTAGTGCCGCACAGTACGATCAAAATTTGTAGGCAATACAACAAAATAGAATTAGAGCGAAAACGATTAAATATCTGGGCGAAGTTTTTCACGATTATTGTTCTTTAATTTATTTAAGTTGATCATACGAATAAACTTCCCAAAAGGAAGCAGCACAGGACAAGCAATTTGCATAAAGTTTTCGCATGATTAATTAATTGAACTTTCAAATAATAATCTTATGCAAAATTCATGCGCAGTTTTATTTTCTTTAAAAATCGTGAAGTTTAGCGATAAAAGTAACTATAAAATAGCTATGCTGTGGATAACTTAACAGATACCCACAGCAAAGATTTACTTAATCACACCACATGCGATGCGAGCACCACCACCGCCAAGAGGAAGTGGACTATCCGAATAATTATCGCCACCCGCATGGATCATAATGGCACGTCCTTGGACATCTGCCATTTTTAAACGCGGCGCAATCACAGGTGTCGTAGCAAAACCTTTTTCATTCACAACTAATACGGGTAAATCACCTAAATGACCATTTTGTGGTGTACCGTGATGTGCGATATTTTCAGGATTTAAATGACCGCCTGCAGCCAGTGCAGCTCCCATTTTTCCATCTTTGATTGCAGCATCACAGGATGCATTTTCATGGATATGAAAGCCATGCTCACCAGGTGAAAGTTTCCATAAAGCAGGCGTGATGAGCAGACCTTTAGGGGTTTCTTGAAAAGAGATTGTACCAATTGATGCACCTACACCATCCGCACTGACAAGATGCACAGGGATCAAATGCTTTTGATCATTGGTTGTGCTTTGTTTCTGAATTTTTGCCGTGGCGTTGTTATCGATAAGTGCTGATGAGCAGGCAGTTAAGCTTAAGATCACCGCGGTCAAAAAAGAAAGTTTAGGTAATGTTGAAAACATCGCGAGTTGTCCTTGTCTATTGTCTTTATCATCTTGATTCAAACAAAGTATTGAACAACTCGCAAGTGAGATTCGTTATCAAATGATTAATGGTCTAAAGAAAAACCTATTTCGATTCTGGGGGGGCTTCAATGGCAGCGATAGGTTCCTGTACATTTTCATGTAACCATTCACGCCAAATCGCCAGTAAGATTGCCAAAATAACAGGGCCGATAAATAAACCAACTAAGCCAAAACTAGCAATACCGCCTAATACACCAAACATGATGAGTAGGAATGGAATTTTAGTTGCCCCTGAGATTACCAGTGGACGGATGACATTATCCGCACTACTGACGATCAAGATACCCCAAGTCACGACACCAATTGCCTCAACGGTTTGACCTTGTGAGAATAACCAAAGTCCAACGCCAAGATAAGAAATCGGTGTACCAAAAGGAATCAAAGCTAAGATAAAGGTGACGAAGGTTAGTAGCATAGGGTTGGGTACGCCAGCTACAAAATAACTTAGACCTGCAAGAAGTGCTTGTGCAACAGCGGTTAAGCCAACACCATAGACCACAGCACGAGTGGTTTCAGAAATGGTATCTAAATAATGATGGACACGCGGCCCAATCACCATTTCTAAAGCACGGCTGACCTGAGACAAAATCATTTGCCCATCACGATAGAAGAAAAACAGCGTCATGATGGCAAAGGTCAATTTAACCAAATTGCGGCTGATTTCACTGAGGACAAATCGACCATAGCTGAGATGGCTTTGAATCCATTCAGCAACATTCTTGGTAATACTATTCGGATCGCTGCTTAACTCACTAATGGTACGGCTAATGTCCTTGCCAATAATCGGAAGATTTTTAATAAAATCGGGAACTTGAACATGCCCTGAAAAAAGCTGTTTTTGTAAATTAAAATATAAATTACGACCTTCTAATTGCAGCATGAAAATTGCAAAAATAAAAGGAATTCCAATCACGAGTATGACCAAGGTGATCATAATCGTAGCATTGAGGGTGGGGCGGTTTTCACCAAAAAAACGACGTTGTACCCATAGATATACAGGCCAAGTCATATAAGCAATGATTGCTGCCCAAAGCACAGGGACAATAAAGTATTTAAGAATACTAAATCCCAAAAACATTAAGACAAAGAACAGTCCAAACAGCAAAACGCGTTGTAATGTGGAAGCGTATTGTTGCACCATGATTTTCTCAGTGCTAGAAATTGAATCAATCCATATTAACTGAAAAAGCCATATAGTGAAATTTTCATTTCTTGATTTTAAGATTTAATATCAAAAGATTACCTTTCGTTGCAAAGCTTAAAACCACTCGCTTGGGTCATCAACCAATTGGTTTAAAACAGGTTGCCATTGGCTCTGAATCGTCACAAAGTTTTTCTGTGATTTATCAAAGATACTCAAGCCTTGCATCGCTAAAGTTCCGTATGCACTACGCTCTGAAATCCATGCAACAGGTTCTTGCTCGATTTTAGTAAAAAAGTCCTGAATATCTTTAGAACTTGCACTATTCGGTTTCACACGATTTGCAATCAATAAGATTTGAACTTTACCTTTACGAATACGTTTGATGTCTTGTAAGTGTTTTAAGAAACGACGAGTACTATCAATGTCAAAGAAAGAGGGCTGCAGCGGTGTCACGATGGCATGTGATTCACTGATCAGTTGTTCAGCGTGTTCACCAGACAATGCCCCCGGTGCATCAATAATTAAATAATCTAAGTGTTTTGGTGCTTCGCCGATAGATTTTTCATGACGCCAATCAAGGCTTTGAATTTGAGCGACCGTATTAGGTCTTTGTTTCAACCATTGTAATGATGATTTTTGATTGTCGGCGTCGGCTAACGCAACTTTATAACCCTTTTGTGATAATGCTGTAGCGAGGGTAATCGCTGTCATGGTTTTGCCACAACCACCTTTTTGATTCGCAATTAATATTGTCTTCATGAACTTAGATTTTTTAACAAATGTTTCGTATTCCACTATACCTTAGCATCTTTTTTACGCGAGTGTGTTACACATGACAAAAGTTTAATGTTGCAGTTAAATAGCGAGGTTGCAGTAAAGGAAGTTTTTTATGTCGGTTTGGCTGGCTATGCTGATTGGGGCGTGTATTGGAGTGGTAATCACGACCATTATTTTATCTAATACCCGAAATGGACGTATCCAAGCAGAATACGAAAAATATATTGCTGAGTTAGAGTTAGAACATAAGCAAGCATTATTAGATGCGCAAAAACGTAGTGTGAATACCAGTCGAGCAGTGCTCAAAGGGAAAATGGCTGAGCAATTTGCACCGATCTTGCCTGAGTTTCAGTATTTACCCAGTGACGCCAAATTCTTAGGTGATCCAGTTGATTATGTGATCTTTGATGGCTATACCGATTTCCGTGATGGAGATGGCGAAGCGGAAGATATTGAAGTCATTTTGTTAGATATTAAAAGTGGTGGGGCGCGCTTGAGCAAAGGACAGCAAGCTATTGCTCAAGCGGTGCGTGAAGGGCGAATTCGATTTGAAACCTTGCGTATTGATTTTCAAGATTAAGAAAGCTGATTCAAATCAATTTTTTGTACGCGCGCCAATAACATTTTTTGTGCAATCACAGGAATGCCTTCAGCATCAAAGTATTGCTTTTCGATAAATTTAAATTTGGCTTGAGCCAAACTTCGCTCAATATCTCGATTCAGATGGCAACCGTCACCAATCCGCTTTTGAATCGGGGTAAGTAGTGTCTGCAAGGACTGAATCTTGACTGAGTCGGGATGTTTGACGTGTTCAACCAGATGAAATGTACCTGTGGGTTTAAGCACACGGTAGATTTCAGCTAAGGCTTGATCAAGTTGAGGAATACTACACAAGGTCCATGTTGATACGATGTGATCTAAAGATGCATCGGCAAATGGAAGCTTCTCAGCACTAGATTGCACATGTTTTACATTGAACGGTGCATGTTGCACACGTTCAACTGCAAGGTGATAAATATCAGGGTTTGGCTCAAGCGCATAGAGCGTATCGACGTTGCCATAAAAAGGAATATTCAGACCTGTTCCAAATCCTATTTCTAGTACTTCGCCTTCGATCGGGAGTAATAATTCACGACGCTTGTCCATCAAACTCGCAGTTTGCATGACTTGGTTCAGAAGATGAGGAAAGACTCGACGCTGATAAAATTGATAAATCATGGAAATCCATTTTTTAGATTTTTAAAAATAAGTTAGCAAAATAGAAGCACAAAAATATGACTAAAGTGATTTTGATTGTTACTAAAAAAAGCACTTTTTTTCACCATCTAAGCATACTATGAAATTAATGATTAATTTATTTGCACTCAGCAATATTTATGAGGAAGTATAAGCCATGAAAAAACGTCTATGGATGAGTTTATGCATGGTTGCTGTAATTGGACAGGCACATGCATCTAAAAGCGATATTGAATACAATATTGCAAATGGATTGCTACCTGTTGCCAAAGATCAGTCTATCTCTGTATTACAACCGTTTTATGGCAATTTTCGGATTTTAGGTTCAAAAGTGTATCAGGATGACGAACAAGCGAAATTTTCTCCGATAGATTATGCGGTGAGTTGGGGATTATTTGCCAATCCTGAGATTGCTCGTACCATTTCAGTGAATCAATATGATCGTTATCTAAATTGGAAAATGGATAAGGTGCCAGTTCCAACAGATATCGCCATGCAAATGGTCTCGAATATGCACATCATTCCTGCCAATCCTGAGATCGCTCAGCAGATTAAGCAAGTTAAACGTGGTGATTTGGTACAATTAAAAGGCGAGTTGGTTGAGGTTCGAGATAAAGATTTAGTTTGGAAATCCTCTTTATCGCCGACTGACACAGGTGATGGTGCTTGTGAGTTATTCCGTGTGAATTCGATTCAATGGATTGAAAAGCAGAAGATTTAAAATATATAAAATAAAAAAAGAGGGCTGATGCCCTCTTTTTTATTGGGTTTTACTCACCTTGCATCTTGGCTTCAGGTGCGAGTGAGCTTCTCCAATGATGTAATTGGCTTTGAGCATGCAGGTATTCATTTAAATGATCGACTTGCTTGGCTGTATCTACATTTTGTGTGGACGATGATTGTGTTGCTTGCTGCAAAACTTTGGCTTGGTTTTCCCAATAATCATAGAGTAAACCTTGGATATAACGACCTTGTTCTGTCTTTAGTTCTAAATCTTTAAGCATCACCAGTGCTGAGTTGATATTGTCTTTTTGGCGTTGCTGTTCGAACTCAGGTGTTAAGGTATTGGCCTCTTTCATTTTAGCCAATTCGATTTCCATACTATCGCTCATGTCTGTAAAGCGACGATCGTAATCATCAAGGATCGCAATATCATGTGCATCATCAGCTGTAGCAGGGAATTGTTTGATCGGGGTTTGATTTAATTGCCCTATTGCATCATTCACTGAGTTTGTTTGATTATCTTTATTAACGGTAGGTTCAGGGTCTTTATTACACGCACTGAGTAGCAGTACTGAGCTAAGCATACAAGTCAGTGCAAATGTCGTTTTTAAATGAGGCATAGAACAACTCGATTGGTAATTTAATTTATTTAAGCTTTCTGAAATTGATAAGCATAAGTGGTATATGGAAAATCAATCTGATCTTGCGCAGTTAAGCCTGTAAAATCAAATATAATTTGTTCAAACTTTGCTTTTAAACGTTGTTGTTCTATTTCAGGCATTGCTGCAATAAAGCTAGTTGAAAGTAGTCGTTTGCTGACCACTTGTTCCACTGTACCATGATGCAAAAGTTGGAAAGTATTTAACTCAATCAGTTTGAACAGTGTTTGCTGCTCGAATACTTTTTTCCATTGCTCACTGTGATACCGAGGGGTATCGCCTTCCAAGGGTGCAATTTCATCAGCTAAGGCCTTTACCCAATTAACATTGGTATCGCGCTGATTCCAGACCAGACCCAGTTGCCCTGCAGGTTTTAAGACACGATGTATCTCGGTTAAGGTTTCTATATTTGCAAACCAATGAAATGACTGAGCGCAAATCACGGCATTGATTGAAGCGGATGAAAATGGAAGTTGGTGGCTAAACGCTTGTACAGACTCCACCTGTGGATGTGCTTGTTGAAGTTGTTGCAACATAGCAGCAACAGGTTCAACTGCGATGACATTTGCTTGCGTTTGATTGAGGTAAGGTAAGAATTTGCCAGTCCCAGAACCGAGATCAACAACAGTGGAACTTTCATCTATTTTGAGTCGATCTTGCAGCCAAAAGGCGATTTCTTGTGGGTAACTGGGGCGAACTTGTTGGTACAGTTCAGCACCTAAACTAAAGCCTTTTTGAGCAGCTGGATGCAGGGATTGTGTCATTTTTTGCGCTTTTTAATCTGTCTTATCTCTATAAAATAAGATACTCCGCAATTAGGGTTTGGCAAAGCCATCATTTGATGCCTTTTTGCTACAGACCTAAAATCAATTTTTAGTGTGAGCATGGATAAGCAAATATTATTTGAAGATGAACACATTCGCGTTATTTTTTTAAAAGGTTCAAGTGACACTTTGGTGATTTCGTTCGGCGATTTGATTAGTCGAGCGAAAGGCATGTCAATTAATGCTGAAAAATCATTAATAAAATATCAGTACAATGTTATCGGCATCATGCCGAAACTCAAATCATGGTTTCCTAAAAGTAGCATGTTGCAAATGCAGCAATATGTGCAGCCGATCTTGCAACAATTTAAAGGAATTGTGGGTTATGGCGGCTCAATGGGCGGCTATGCGGCGATTAAGTATTCAAAACTTTTGAATATGCAGAAAATCGTGGCTTTTGTTCCACAATATTCGATTGATCCAGATGTTGTCCAAGATCGCCGTTATGCAGAGTTTTTTGATCCATCTATCCATCATGACATGCAGATTCAGGCAGATGAAGTGGACTCAAATCGTGAATATTTGATTGTTTACGATCCTTATTTTGCTGAAGACAAAGAACATTTCTTAAAAATAAAACCTTTGCTACCAAAGATGCATGTGATTCATTTGCCTTTTACGGGACATGAAGCATTAGCTGTCTTGGCAAGTTCGCAGTTGCTCAATGATTTTGTTGAGAAGCCTTTTGACATCACTTATTTCTATAAGCGTGTCCGAGAAGTGAAAAAACAAAGCAAATTCTATTATCGTCATGTACTTGATGCTTTATTGCCGCGACATCCGCAGGCATTATTGAAGATATTGGAAAATCAAGATTTAGCGCTAGATGAGCGTTATTTTGATGCTGTTCTAAAACAAAAATTGGTGCAACAACTGTTTAACTTAAAGCAGGGCACAGTTCAGAATTTGCATAAGCTGGGCATTCAGCTTCATCAGACGCAACAAGCAACAGTACAATCTCCCAATGTCAAAACGGCGGAGCAGACATTCCTTGTATTTAACTTAGTGAGCTTAAAGCTTGAATGCTATGCGGCGGACATCATTGCAGTGAATTCACAGTATTTAGTACCTTTAACTGTTCAAGCCAATAGTTTGGTGAAACTTGAGTTGAATGGAGAAAACTATTTATTGACTATGAATGATCGTGGGATTCATAAATTGATCCCTGAGCATGAGGCACTTCCTTTGGATCAGTCACCTTTGGTATTTAAGCAATATGAAGGTTTTTGCAGCATGAGCTATAAGCAACTGACCTTAAGCTGTGATGAACAGGGTTTTAGTCACTTTGTAGAGAGTGGCGCAGAAGAGCAAAGTAAATTACAGCTTTGCTAAAAATAGAAAATCCCCTTGATCAAACAAGGGGATTTTTTGCAACATCATAAAGAGTTATTTCACGCCAACTTTAGCATTGGTATTCACATTTGCATTTACGCCGAGCACTTTAACACCGACATTTGCACCTGTTTGCAGATTTTTCTTGTCTGCTTGTAGGCCTGTTTTGGCATTGATTGCGGCAGTCTTATTGTTGAGTTGCGCTTTGGCATTGCTTTGGGCTTCTAAGTTCACAGCCTTCGCGTTAGTTTGTTTATCTTCAATACGTTTTTTGACATTTGCTGTTTTTTCAGCGGCAAACGCTTTGCCATCAACGGCTTTTTCAACAGTATAGTCTTTGGTATTTTTGACCGCAGTGCCTGTAGTATGGATCACTTTAGACCCTATATTGGTTGCTGTTCCAATCGTTGTCTGAGAGGCTTGCACTCCAGTATTTACAGCAGCATGACCAACATGTTGAGCGGCATGACCTACGCCTTGAGCGGTATTTTTCACTGCACCAGTTACGCCTTGGATTAAGCCTCCAGATTGAACATTAACTTGAGCTGAGCCATTGGCATTCATTCCAACGTTTTGTGCAAAAATAGAAGCAGAAGCGAGAATACTTGTTGTCACGATAGCTGTTTTGATCATTTTCTTCATGCGATTTCCTTTAGAGATGTACCATGTTGTGGCACTTCATGAACGCAACTGCATCATAACGAGCAAAATTTGGAAAAGTAGGGATTTCAGCAAAACTTTACAACCAGATTACAGCTTAAAAACACTCTAGGGAAAATTGTGGAGATCGCTTGCATCATTAAGTACGTGAAAAATATATTTTTATTTTGAATAAATTGGATTGTTTTTGAATCTACTCCACACCATTTTTTTCTTTTCATATAAAATTAGGTGATTGATTATAAAAGTACAACTATTGAATAAATAAGTAGATTTTAGTTGCCACAAAAACAAAAAATAAACTGGCATTTTTATTGCTTGGTATAAATATATTGAATATTTATTGCACTTTTTATATGCGTTATACTTTTTTGTAAAGAAATTTTTACTTTTGGCTGCATCTCCCTAAGAAAAGCCTAATGCAGTATAAAAATTCAAATGAATATTTGATTCGAATAACTAAATGAGGAGTGATGATTTGATAGTAAATGTGAAATTTAATGTGAATTTTAAAATTAAATATAGATTGGTTTTTAAGAAAAATAATTAAAAACCGAAGCAAAGTCAGTAAATAAAGCGCAGGAGAAATTAAATGAAAATGATTGCGGCATTTCTACTTTTACTGATTGGGTTGGGTGTGATGGTCTTGTATTTCAAACCAAAAGACCCGTTAACGTCAGTTGATGATGTGGCTGTCTATCAGATGAAGGGTGAAAACTCTGCACCTATTGCAACCCGTCTAACTAAACAGGAGGAAACCAATAAAAACACGGTATCTAGTTTGTCTCGTAAACATGCAGCCGCTCAAGAGGAGGTGATATTTTACGACACAAAAAGTGATCCCTCGATTCAACCAATCGATCCAGAAAAAGATCCAGCAAATGAAATTAAAAAACTTTAAATAATCTAGTGTTCTTTACCCAAGAAAGCTAGCGATTCAAAAGTTCTTTATAAAAGAACGATGGAGACCAAAAGTGAACAATAAAACATTATTATTGGTGGGTTTATGCGCTTGTTACAGTGCAACAACTTCAGCAGCTTCATTAACCTCAACGCAATTAAAACAGCAACTTAGCTCCGCTGCAGTGAGCAAGGTTGCACAAGGTAAAATTAATCTCGATGCTCTGGTTAGTAATGATTCAAATGATTTACTGATTGAGTACGATATGAATGTTGCCAACATGCCATTAGGCTTAGAAAAGCGAAATTATATTGCTGATGGCAAAGCGCGATTTAAAAATAAATTTACAAAAGAGGCGGGCTTTCAAACCTTACGAGAATTTAATGGATTGCCATTAGGCTTATACCGAATTCAAAACCGTGAAACCTTAGCGAAAGTGTTGAATGATCCTTCGGTGAAAGGTGTCTATCCTAACCGTAAGAACTATACGACGACGATGGAAAGTTTACCTTTAATCAATCAACCTCAAACAGCAAGCAACGGCTTTACTGGAGAAGGCACAAGTGTTGCTGTGATAGATACAGGTGTGAACTACACACATTCTGACTTTGGCTGTACTGCATTGAATACACCATCATCGACTTGCCGTGTCGTCTATTCGTTTGATGCTGCGGCTGATGACAATAATCTAGATGATGATGGGCACGGCAGTAATGTCTCAGGCATTATTTCCAAAGTAGCGCCTAAAACTAAAATTATTGGGATTGATGTTTTTAGTAAAGTTAGATATCGCGGACAATGGGTAAGCTCAGCAAATGATAGTGATATCTTGGCGGGTATTAACTGGACGGTGAATAATGCGCAAGCTTATAACATCAAAGCTGTCAATATGAGTTTAGGCGTTCCTGGGGTGAAGTATACATCTGAGTGTAGTAATAGCAGTTACAAAACTGCTTTTGCAAATGCTCGTGCAGCAGGCGTTGTTCCTGTTGTTGCTACTGGTAATGATGCCTTTTCTGATGGCATCTCATCCCCTGCATGTGTTGCTGGTGCTGTGAGAGTAGGTGCTGTGTATGATACGAATATTGGAGGCGTTTCTTGGGGTAATCCCGTGAAATGTTCCGATCCTACGACCGCAGCAGATAAAGTTGCCTGCTTCAGTAATGGTGGCTCACTGGTAACGTTACTTGCGCCGGGTGCAATGATTACAGCGGGTGGTTATACCATGGGGGGAACATCGCAAGCGACCCCGCATGTGGCAGGTGCAATTGCATTGTTACGTGCCAATAATGTCAGTCCAGCTGAGACAATTGATCAAACTGTAAATCGTTTGAAAGCAACAGGGAAACCAATCACGGATACGCGTACTGGTTTGATTTTCCCTCGTATTGATGTGTTAGCCGCGACCAATGGGCTAACATTAAACTAAGGTTAATTTTTTATAGTTTAAATTGATCTAAAGTAAGTTTGAAAAGCCATAGCTCGCTGCATACCACCAAATATGCAGCGAGTTTTTTTATCAGTAATTAGTGGCACTTCGCTAAATTGTCAGCACTAAAATTGCTTTGTAGTTTTTTGAAGTTTGCTTGAGTTGCTGGATCTTGTGTATCAAATGCAGTGGCAGTCTGAGCTGCTGGTTGGGCCTGTTCAGCATATTGAATCGTTGTTGAGTTCGCAGAAATTAAACCCTGCTGATTGAATGTCCAATGTTCAACGGCTTCTCCACCATCAAAATAACCTTTAAATTCGATCAGACAGTTTTGAGGTTGCATGATGAGTTTTGCGACATTGTTTTCAGTTGATGGTGTGGCTTCAATATTTTTAACTTGTTCTAAGGCTTGAGAAGATGTCGTTGTTTGAGTTTGAGAGATAGAACAGGCAGTAAAACCAAGGCTTGCTGTGATTGAAAATAAAAGTGTTTTTAAGGGTGTTAGCTTCATGTGCGAAATTCCAGTTCTATACATATCAATTTTTTAAAGTGTGTCGATAAAGATAGTTAAGTTCAATGAAGTTTTTGAAATTACAGTGTAAATTTATACAAGATTCTTTTAACAGACAAAGTTCATTTGCAATTTGTATCAGAAATGACCGCCGAAAAGGTCAGTCCTGATAATGACCCATTCATGGGTTTATGCGATGTTGTTTTCGGCTTTGTGTAAGGAAAATAATAGATCATGAATACGAAATCGAAGACGATTCCATTCCATCGTGTCATTGTGATTGGCGGTGGTTTTGCAGGATTAGGGGCTGCAATCAAGCTAAAAGAATCAGGTATTCATGATTTTATCTTATTAGAAAAAGCCGATGAACTCGGCGGTGTTTGGCGTGAAAATACCTATCCGGGCTGCGCTTGTGATGTTCCATCTGCACTATATTCGTATTCTTTTGAACCCAATCCTGCATGGAGTCGTGTATTTGCAGGGCAAGCTGAAATTAAACAATATCTGCAAAATACGGCACAAAAATATCAAGTATTACCGCATGTTCATTTCAATCACGAAGCCCTTGCAGCAACGTGGTCAGATGCCAAACAGTGCTGGATTATTAAAACCAATCAAGGCGAATTGCATTCACAATTTGCGATTATGGCATGTGGGCCAATGCATGAGCCTGTCATTCCAAATATTCAAGGCTTAAAAGATTTTAAGGGTGAGATTTTCCATTCATCACGTTGGCGACATGATGTGGATTTAACTGGGAAACGTGTTGCAGTCATTGGCACAGGTGCTTCAGCAATTCAATTTGTACCGCAGATTCAGCCTTTGGTTAAAGAACTTACTGTGTTTCAACGTACACCACATTGGATTTTACCTAAATCTGATATGCCGCTGCCAAGTGCTGTTCAAACCTTATTTAAATATATTCCTGTCACTCAGTCAGTGATGCGCGGTTCAGTGTATGGCATCTTTGAAACCTTAAATGGTGGATTACAAAGCAATGCTGCGATGCGACAAGTACAGCGTATTGCTGAATTTCATATTAAACAGGGCATCAAAGACCCTGAGTTACGCGCTAAAGTGACGCCAAATTATGTGATTGGTTGTAAACGCATTTTGCAATCTAATGAATGGTATCCAGCCTTAGCTCAAAATAATGTCAATGTTGTTGCAGGGGCGTTGAGTGAAGTGAAAGGCAAGCAGTTGATTGCCAGTGATGGCTCAACCTTTGAGGCTGATGTGATCATTCTTGGTACGGGTTTTGAAGTGGCTGAACCGCCAATTGCACAGCGTGTCTATAACCGTTATGGACAAACTATGTCTGATGTGTGGCAGGGCAGTCCAGAAGGCTATATGGGAACGATGGTGGCGGATTGTCCGAATGGTTTCTTGATGTTTGGACCAAATATTGCGGTGAGTTCCTCAGCTTTCATCATTATTGAAGCGCAGCTCACTTATATTATGGATGCGTTAAAACAAGCGATTCAAAACAATATCAAAACTATAGAACCCGATCCTGTGCGTATGGCTGATTTTAATCAACGCGTACAAGAAGCCTTGCAAACCACAGTCTGGAACAAGGGTGGTTGTCAGAGTTATTTCATTGATCGGAACGGGCGCAATAGTACGGTATGGCCGTGGACGACGTTTAAGATGCGTCAGCAACTCAGCCGTTTTAATTTAAATGAATATCTGATTGATCGTCAGGTTAAGCTCGAAACTGAAACAGCTTAAATCTCTCTAATTATAAAAATACCTCTAACTTTTGATTAGAGGTTTTTTATTTTTAGTTTGATGATGGCTGGCTGAGTTCAGCACGTTCAATAGGAACATTTCCATCATTGGTACCCACCACCGCATCTTTGGTGTCTTGCCATTTTTTAGCAGTGTACTGTTTGGCTTTTTCAGTTTGAGCTTGAACAACCTCAGATTGCTCTTCAGTATATTTTTTGGTATCTGTCCATTTTTCACTGATCTTTTGCGATGTGTTTTCAGATGCTCCTTGAATTGAATCACCTAAGTTTTGTAGTCCTTTACCTGTTTTATACAGCAATACTCGACCGAGACTAGGGTTGTCACCATAAGGGATTGTTTTTTCAGCCGTTGCAGTGTTTGCATTTGTGGCTGTTGTATTTTCGGCTGCCCAGAGAGAAGACGATGCGATCAGTGCAGTCGCTAAACACAATGCGGGTACTTTTTTCATACATTAAAAGCTTTTCGATTAAATTAACAAATTATTGTAGATAGCCATTATTTTTTTTCAGTTATTATTCGATAGCATAGTTGTATTGATAGTTTACAAAATAGTTTTCTAATTATTTTTAAATATTAATTGTAGAGGTTAAAATGGAATTAAAAAATAGGGAGTATAAGATGGGTGAGGCAAAGAAAAGAGGGGATTTTAATCAGCGTAAGGAAGTTGCTATTAATAATAAAATTGATAAATTTGTAAATAGTTATTTTGAATTTGATGATCAGATTACCATTAATTTAAGGAAAGGATATGAGTTCTTATTGGAAAATATTCATCCGTCAGATTGGGCTAATCGTCGATCAACAATAATTTCCTATTTAAATAATAGACCAGATAAATATGAAAAACCTAATTCTAGAATTAGATATGTTCCTGACGAAATAGGTTGGTATATTTTTTTGTGTGAGGAGTTCTTTAAAAATCCATCAACTACTGAATATATACAATTTAGTAGGATTGCTCCATTTATTTCTTGCTTAGGGAGTAAAGTTGAATTACTAGTTAAAATAAGGAATATTGGTGATAAAGTTAAGGAGCTTGTAAAAAAATATAAAAGTAATCCAGATGGGCTGCTTTTTGAGATAATCATTGCATCTTCTTATTTGGAGCAAGGTTTTAATGTAGAGTTTATTAATGAGACTGGAGAAGAAAAGACTCCTGATCTTTCTATTGAAAAGAATAATATAAAGTATTACGTTGAATGCAAAAGACTAAGTAGAAGAACTGATTATGCGCAAAATGAGCAGATAGCTTTCCTGAAAGCATGGAAGAATAGTGAGAATATTTTACTGAGGGAATTCAAAAATTATTGGTTTAATTTTGAAATAAAGACTGATATTTTAAATAAGAATGTTGATGATTTTAATGACATACTTTTAAAAGTAAAGAAGAAAAACGGTTATGCTTTTTATGAAGATGAAAACTACAAGATAATCGGTGAAAAGAAAGATCTAAATGCAATTAATAATTACTTGAGTGAAAACTATGTAAAAGCTAATAGCTTTATTTTATCTAAGCTGTTAGGAGGGGATTTGGTTTATCCAAACTGTGAAAGAACGCATACAATACATGGTAATACAAGCCAAATGATTGGTGCAGTTGCTCCTGTTCTAGGAACCTATGTTGAAAATATTTCTTTATTCTTTGGTGTTACAAGATCATTTTCTAGCCTGATATCTAAGGAAAAGAAGGCTCGTGAAATAACAAGTCATGTTAGAGAAGCATTAACGCAGGTAGTAAAATATAAACCAGCAATAATTCATATTATGTTTGAGGCTATGGAAAGTGATGGGGTAGAGTTTATACGGTGGATGAAAATAAACGATAAAATGGATAATGTAATATTAAAAGATTTAGATGATCATACATCTGTGAAAATCCATAGAATCCAACACATAGAATCTATCGATATGATGTTTGATATGCTTGAGACAACTAAAACTTGGGGGCAAGAAATCGACTCTAATTTATTTGATATTATTCCAAATGGAAACTTGCTATGAAAACAAGTTTCCATTTAATTAATCAACCCTGCAATACACTCACATCTGCAATCGCTGTGAACAAATCACGCAATTGAGCCAATAAACGTAAACGGTTGGCTTTTAATTCTGCATCGTCTGCCATAACCATTACACCTTCAAAGAAAGCATCAATTGGCGCGCGAAGAGCAGCAAGCTTAGACAACGCTTCCGTGTAGTTACGTGCAGCTAGCAAAGGTTGAACCACTGGTGTTAAAGTTGATAACTCTGCATAAAGCGCTTTTTCAGCAGCTTCAACCAGATTCGCTTCAACCACAGCACCTTCAGGCGTGGCTTCTTTGGCAAGAATATTGGCAACACGCTTATTAGCCGCAGCTAATGCAGCCGCTTCTGGCAAAGTACGGAAATGATTGACCGCAGTCACACGCTTATCAAAATCAAGAGGAGATTTTGGAGCAAGTGCTTGAACAGCCTGAATCACATCAACCGCTACGCCTTGGTCTTCATACTTAGCACGGTAACGACCTTCAAGGAATGCAACGGCATCCGCACGTGTCTTGTCATGATCTTTAACCACGTCGCCATAACCTTGAAGCGCAAAGTTAACCAGTTCTTCAATCGTGACATCGAGTTCATTTTCAATGATCAAACGTAAGATACCAATTGCAGAACGACGTAATGCAAATGGGTCTTTAGAACCCGTAGGTGCTTGACCAATACCAAAAATACCAACCAGCGTATCTAAACGATCTGCAAGCGCAATCGTTGTACCCGTCTTGGTTTGTGGTAAAACATCACCTGCAAATTTTGGTAAGTATTGCTCACCTAAAGCTTCAGCAACTTCATGATTCTCACCTTCAAGGCGAGCGTAATACGTGCCTGCAATCCCTTGAAGTTCAGGGAATTCACCCACTAGTTCAGAGGTCAAATCGCATTTAGCGAGTAACGCTGCTTTTTCCGCATCGGCTGCATTTGCACCCGTAATTGGAGACAATGCCACAGCTAATTTAGCAATACGTTCTGATTTGTTCCAAAGCGTACCCAACTGTGCTTGGAATACCATATTTGCGAGTTTTTCTTTACGAGACGCAAGCGGTTGCTTTTGATCTTGTAGGAAGAAGAATTCTGCATCCGACAAACGAGGGCGTACAACTTTTTCATTTCCTTCAATAATTTGAATCGGATCTTTCGACTCAATATTTGAAATAGTAATGAAGTAAGGCTGTAATTTACCTTCAGCATTGATCAAACAGAAATACTTTTGGTTGTCCTGCATCGTGGTAATTAAGGCTTCTTGAGGAACAGCTAAATAACGCTCTTCAAAAGTTGCACGTAATGCAACTGGCCATTCAACCAAGCTGGTGACTTCATCAAGTAAGTCTGCTGGGACAATTGCAGTCGCATTGACTTCATCAGCTAACTTTTTCACTTGATCTTGAATGGTTGCTTGGCGCTTTTCAAAGTTCGCAACAACGTAAGCTTTTTCTAAAGCAGCAAGGTAGTCATTTGCATGCGCCAAAGTCACGGCTTCAGGTGCATGGAAACGGTGACCATAAGTCACATTCCCTGCTTTATGATCTTGAATGCTTGCTTCAATCACTTGATCATCTTTAAGCAATACCACCCATTTTACTGGACGAACGAATTCAGTACGGCTTGCCGCTGAACGCATACGCTTAGCAATTGGTAAATTATCCAATGCTGCTTGTAAAATTTGCGGTAGTAAAACGTCAAGGCTTTGACCTTTGACATCTTTCAGGAAGCATACTTTTTCAACTTTACCTGCTTGGAAAGTTGAAAGCTGGTCAACCGTAATGCCTTGACCGCGCATAAAGCCTTCAAGTGCTTTAGTCGGTTTGCCTTCAGCATCATAGGCAGCTTGTACAGCAGGGCCGTCAAAACGTTTTTGTGTATCTGCTTGAGCCGCATCGATATCAACAATTTTCAATGCTAAACGACGTGGCGCAGCATAAGCATCGATAGAAGTGAAGTTTAAGCCTGCCTCTTTTAAGCCTTTTTCAGTTTCTGCTTTCAGTGCGTCACGCAAAGTTTTTAAGCTTTTTGGTGGAAGTTCTTCACAGCCAAGTTCGAATAAAACAGTATGCTTTGTCATTATTTATTCTCCTTCGCTTTTTCAGCTTGGGCTGCTTCTGCTTCAACTTGTGCTTTTAACTGCGCTAATACTTCATCACGTAGATGTGGTTCTGCCATTGGGAAACCAAGTTTGGCACGGGCAGCCACATAACTTTGTGCAATTGAACGCGCCAAAGTACGAACACGTAAAATGTAACGTTGACGTTCAGTCACCGAAATTGCACCACGCGCATCCAACAAGTTAAAACAATGTGATGCTTTGATGACTTGTTCGTAAGCAGGAAGTGGTAGTTCAGCTTCGATTAAACGAGATGCTTCAGCTTCATAGAAATCGAATAGCTCAAACATTTTATCAACTGGCGCATATTCGAAATTATAAGTCGATTGCTCAAATTCATTTTGATGGAATACATCACCGTAAGTGACTGTACCGAACTGACCTTTAGTCCAAACAAGATCGTAAACTGAGTCTACACCTTGAAGGTACATTGCAAGACGTTCTAAACCGTATGTGATTTCACCAGTCACAGGGTAGCATTCAACACCACCGACTTGCTGGAAGTAAGTAAACTGAGTCACTTCCATACCATTTAACCAAACTTCCCAACCTAAGCCCCAAGCGCCCAGTGTTGGAGATTCCCAGTTGTCTTCTACGAAACGAATATCGTGCGTTAGGGTATCGATGCCGATCGCTTTTAACGAATCAAGATAAAGCTGTTGGATATTGTCTGGGTTTGGCTTAAGTACCACTTGGAACTGATAGTAGTGTTGTAAACGGTTCGGGTTTTCACCATAACGACCGTCTTTCGGACGACGTGAAGGTTGAACGTAAGCCGCGTTCCAAGTTTCTGGCCCTAATGCACGTAAGAAAGTTGCAGTGTGGAATGTCCCTGCACCCATTTCCATATCATATGGTTGTAATACGACGCAGCCTTGCTCCGCCCAATAGTTTTGTAGGGCAAGAATTAAGCCCTGAAATGTATCAATATGCGATATAGCACGACTCATGGTGCATCCACTGGAATCAAACAAAAATTGTGGTTAAGTATAAGGATTTTGCGGAGTAGTGGCAAAGGAGTTGCTAAAAATTATTGTTGAATGATGACAATCATCTTATTTTCGTTTATCAGTAAGAGAGCAGTCATTAGATCAATAAACTTCTATCCAGAATTGAGCTATTAAACATCTAGATAATTCATAAATTTGATTTATTATAAATCTAGATTTATTGGAAATTTACAACAATGTTAAAAAAACTTTGTTTTGTTTATATGTTCTTGCTTTGCTCTTGTAGTAGTACTCCTGTGGCACTTTATTCCGACTCTAATCTTAATCCAACAGAGATTGCGACCATTACGAATAAGTGCGATTCTACTTGTAAAAATACAATAAAAAAGCAGCTTGGTGTAGATGCTCATTATCAGATGAGCGAAGGGCTATTACTTGAAGTTAATGGTAGACAAGGAACTTGGCAGGTAAAAAATGGAAAAGCATTTAACTCCTCTACGCATGGTGGATTAGTAGTTAAAGTTAAACAAGGACGCACTGAACTTGTAATTGATCATAATTCGCAGTTGGTTATGGGAAAGCCTGAAAAAATTTCTGTGGATCTTTTAGGTGGACATACATATGTAGTGGGGCGTATGCGAGTTGAAAGGATTAAAATGGCATACTATGAATGGTTTCCAGTTGTATTCGATGCTACTGAAAATAAAATTATTTATGGCAAAGAAACACAGCCTCTTTAAAAATAATAATTATTTCTATGTGTTTAAGGACTTATTCTTTAATTAACGATGAGTGGTATCGTTTACATATATCTATCTGCATTGTATGAAAATGATGTATTTACTCGTTTATGAGAGTAAGTTCTAATGTTAGAAATCTATACGTCACCTCATGACGCATTCCATTCATCACGACCTTAATTCCACCATCATGACATGTTAACGTTTCAATGAGTGGTTTTTAGGTCATTTAAAATGTCTGATCGAATTCGTGAAAAATTACAAATTCTTGCGGACGCAGCTAAATATGATGTGTCCTGTTCCTCTAGTGGTAGTGACCGTAAAAATAAAGACAAAGGTTTAGGCGATGCCAGTCGGGCAGGGATTTGCCATAGCTATACCGAAGATGGACGCTGTGTTTCATTGCTGAAAATCTTGTTCAGTAATGTCTGTATTTTTGATTGCGCTTATTGTGTGTCACGCCGTTCTAATGATGTCAAACGTGCTGCATTTACCGTACAAGAAGTGGTTGACCTGACCATTAATTTTTATCGTCGTAATTATATTGAAGGGTTATTCCTTAGCTCAGGCATTTTTAAATCCGCAGACTATACGATGGAGCGGATGCTTCAAGTGGTGAAAAAATTACGTCTTGAAGAAAATTTTAATGGCTATATTCATCTCAAAACTATTCCAGGCGCATCGCCTGAGTTGATTCATGAAGCAGGACTTTATGCTGACCGAATGAGCATCAATTTAGAAATGCCCACTGAGGTTGGATTAAAAGCGTTTGCGCCTGAAAAATCCCATCAAGAAGTACAAAAAGATTTAGGATTGGTTCGAGATCGACTGATTCAACTTAAAGACGAACGCCAAATTATTAAGCATGTGCCGAAATATGTACCCGCAGGACAGACCACTCAAATGGTGGTTGGCGCACATCAAGAGACTGATCAAGATGTGCTATTTATGGCAGATCGACATTACAAAGAGTTCAAGTTAAAGCGTGTCTATTTCTCAGGCTACATTCCAATCAATACCGAGAATAACTATTTACCCGCTGTCGGTTCAGCACCACCGTTGCTACGTGAAAATCGTCTTTATCAAAGTGATTGGTTGATGCGATTTTATGGTTTTCAGGTCAATGAAATCGTCAATGAAAAACACCCACATCTTGATTTAGATGTCGACCCAAAGCTCAGTTGGGCATTGCGTCATCCTGAACAGTTTCCTGTCGATTTGAATCGTGCTGATTATCAAATGATCTTGCGTGTGCCGGGTATTGGAGTCAAGTCTGCCAAGAAAATCGTGCAAGCACGTCGTTTTGGTAAGGTGCATATTGATTTACTAAAACAACTCGGTGTGGCGTATTCCAGAGCAAAATTTTTTATTCGTTGTGAAGATAGCCCGCGCTTTCAAAAAGAGTTGTCATCTCATTATATTCGCCAACAAATCTTGACGCAGGGGTCATCCAAATACGTTAAACAACTGTCACCTCAGCTAAGCTTAGGATTTTGATCATGTCTGCTGATGGTATGGTTTATTATTATTTTGATGGTTCGATGGTTGGTTTGCTCAATTGTGTATTTCGTGCCTTTCAATTTAAAGAGTTTCAAGTTCAGCTTTGTTTTAATGAAGGTGCCCAACATGGTTTATTTTCCACTGTTGTTGAGATTCCCAATAATGAACATCATGCGCAGCGTGTTTGGTCAGCGATACAGCAGCGCTTGAGTCAATCCTCATTAAGACAATTTTATTTTGCCTATTTATCTGAGTCCTTAGATGCGTTTCAGCATTTATTTAATTACTGTATTTACGTTTTTCGTCATCAACATTCTGTTGAAAAAAATTATGCGCATCCGAGTGTATTGGCGATAACACAATGGGCCAAAAAAGTCGGTCGTGAAAAGCATCGTATGGAAGCTTTTGTCCGTTTTAAGAAAACCACAGATGGATTATTTTTAAGTTTGGTGCGACCTGATTTTAATGTACTGCCTTTGATACAGCTGCATTTTAAGCGTCGTTATCAAGATCAATGCTGGTTGATTTATGATGAGCAACGAAAATATGGTTTGTACTATGACTTACATGAAATTCACGAGGTGTCATTAGAGGCAAATGAAATTGATCGGAATCTTACAAGTGGCACAAGTCAAAGTTTTCAATTGCAGCTGGATGAGCAAGAAGAATTATACGATCAACTCTGGAAAGATTATTTTAATAGTATCAACATTAAAGAACGTCAAAACGTTAAATTGCATGTGCAATATTTACCGAAACGCTATTGGCGTTATCTGAATGAAAAGTTGATTTAACAGAATAAAAAAAAGCGCCGAAGCGCTTTTAATTTGCTTTACACAAAGAACCAATAAATAAAGATAGACACCAATGCAACACAAAGAATATTTAGCACGAAACCGACGCGCATCATCTCGCTTTGTTGAATATGTCCTGTACCAAATACGATAGCATTTGGTGGGGTTGCAACAGGTAGCATGAATGCACATGAAGCACCGATACCAATAACAATCACCAGAATTTCTTTAGGTAAGCCCATTTGATCTGCAATCGCAGCAAAAACAGGGACGAGCAATGCAGCAGATGCCGTGTTACTGGTAAATTCAGTTAAGAAAATAATAAAAGCTGCAACGATCACAATGACCAAGAACGGAGAGGCATCACCGAAAGCATTTGCAAGTGTTTGACCTAATACCAGTGATGAACCTGAATCTTTCAAGACAGCACTTAAAGTTAAACCACCACCAAAGAGCATTAACACGCCCCAATCAGTGTTGTCTGCAATATCTTTCCATGTCCCGATACCCAGAATCACCACTAAACAGGCAGCAAAAACAGCAATCCAAGTGTCAGGTTGGCTAATCCCAAAATGCTCACTGACGCTCTTACCAAAGATCCACGCCAATGCCGTTACCATGAACAGTAACATAGTCAAAATACGGTCACGATTCCAAGGGATATTTTCTGTTTTAAATTCCACACGATGGTTCAATTTCGGACGCAAGATCAGATATAAACTGACTAACATTGCAGGGAAAATAAGAAGCATCATGGGTAAGCCAACTTTCATCCAGTCGGCAAAATCATAGCCCAAAGCTTTGGCTGCAATGGCATTCGGCGGAGAACCAACCATTGTACCTAAACCACCAATACTGGCTGAGTAGGCGATCCCCAATAAGATGAAAACGAAAGTTTTACGCTCTTTCTGCACATCAAAATGAGAAAGCAAACCCAGTGCAAGCGGTAACATCATTGCCGCTGTTGCAGTATTGGAAATCCACATTGAAAGCACAGCAGTCACTAAACAGATCGCCAAGACTGCGACCCCTAAATGACCGCGAGACATGGCAATAATCCACATCGCAATTTTGCGGTCAAGCTTCTGGACATGTAGTGCCGTTGCTAGTGCGAAACCACCAAAAAATAAGAAGATGGTTGGATCTGCAAAGGTACTCAGCGCTTTGCTGGTGGTAATAGCTTTGATTTCACCATCACTGCCAACACTTGGCATGCCGACAAGGACGGCAAGCACAGGAACTAACAGCGCAGTAATAGTGATATGAATGGCCTCAGTCAGCCAAAGAATACCAATAAATAAGAGTAAGCTTAGCCCCTTATTGGCATTTTGCTCATAAGGGAGAATTTCATATAAACCGAAAGACAGCAATGCCGCAATTGCAATGATTACCCAACCGCGCAATAGACCCTTAGGCATTGCATTGGTGGGTGTTTCAAGGTGAGGAACATTCATAAAATATCCTTATTTGAGTTGTTATTGCCACTTAAATCTAGTGGCCAGATAACCTAAAATATCTGTCAATCTTGGGTAAAATCCAAGTTCAACGATCACAATAAACACTGTTCTAAATAAGCTCCATGCCTTGCCATAATGCATTACAGCCGAGCAGCATTAAAATGGTAAAAATGATCAAATTGAATTTTTGCTGGGAAATATTAGAACGGATTTTTGCGCCGAGATAAACAAATAATAAAGATAAAATGGTTACACCAATCAACAGATAAATCTGTGAGGGTTGGAAGGTGTAAAGTGTTGGATACAGCAGCGAAAGTTGAATTAATTTGCTGGCAAGGAAACTCATATTGCTGATCATGACCACATCAGTTTTGTCATGCCGAGTACTGAGTAGATACATCATCAGAAAGGGTGCCATGGCATTGGTTGCACCGCCAATCACGCCTGCGAGAAAACCAAAAATCAGCATATTTTTGAATGAGCGGCTGACTTGAAACGGCTGTGATCTAAATTGATCGAGCACATACAGTAAAATAACTGATCCCATGATGAGTTTGAGATAGCCTTCATTGACATATAAAAGTAATCCCACGCCAATAAAGCTGCCGATTAAGCTGCTTCCAATTAACCCCCAGTATTGCTTTAAATAATGGAGAATATTTTGGAAATTTTTTTGGTTTTTGCTCGCCTGTAATAGACTGAGATTTAAAATAATACAAGGAATAATGACCATTGCCACCGCTGTTTGCAGTGGATAGAACATGGATAATGCAGCCGTACTGACCATGGGAAAGCCAAAGCCGCTTAAGCCATGTAGTAGTGCCGCAAATGCACATAAAAGTAAGGTCAATACTTCTGTTTTATGCAAAACCGTTCCTTGACAGGAGTGAAAATAAAACCAAGCGTGAATTGTATTGTTCTCTGACAATATTGGAATTCAACTATCGGATAAAATCACAAGAAATTACTTGAACAGTAGATTATCAGAATATCTGTTAACTTTAAGATGTAACTAAGATACACCTTATGGTTGTTTCGGCGTATACTTGCGCCACCAATCAAAACAATACTCTCTAGCAAGGTGAATTGTGAGCTATACCCAATCAGACTGGCTTAATTTTCTAAAACCAAATTATAAAGTTCTCCCTGTCAAAGAAAGAATCTTATCTGGTGTAGGTGCGTTATGTGGTCTCGCAATTTCCTCATTGATCAGTTGGTATGTTTTGGGTGGGATCAATGCTTGGTATATCGCACCAATGGGAGCTTCATCGGTCTTATTATTTGCTGTCCCAAATAGTCCTTTAGCTCAACCGTGGAATGTGATCATTGGCAATATCTTGGCCGGCGTGATTGGTGTTACTTGCACGCAATTACTCTCAGATTCAACCACTGCGTTTAGTCTCGCGGTTGGTTTTGCTATTTTTATGATGATGACCACTGATTCTTTGCATCCACCCAGTGGGGCTGTGGCGATTACTGCGGTACTCGGCGGTGATGCTGTACATCGTTTAGGGTTTCACTTTATTCTGTATCCTGTGTTGTTAAATTCGATTTTATTGCTGGTATTTGCAGTATTTTTTAATCGATTGATTGGCAGACATTACCCGCTGACAGCTCATTTAAATGAACGTTCGAAAGATCCAACGCCGACACAGAAGGTTTCGATTCAACCTAAAGATATTGAATATGCGTTAGATCATCACACTGAATTATTGGATATTAGTCAGTACGATTTAGAAAAAATTATTTTGCAAGCCCAAGTTCATGCTAATGAACGTTCGATGAGTACTTTTGTTTGTCAGGATATTATGAGTCGAGATGTGATTCGATTACATGAAGAGGATGATATTTATCAAGCATTAGATAAATTTAAGTCGGTTAACTTAATGAGTTTACCAGTGGTCAATGCGCAAGAAAAATTGGTGGGGACGTTGGCTTTGTATGAGGTTGTGGAATGGTTCAAAGGTGCGACTGATCCACGAAATTCATGGCAACACTATGTAAAACAAATTATGAGTCGTCGTGTTGTAACGGTTGAACCATCGCAACCCATCCAAGATCTAGTGCCTTATTTCGTAGAGAAATCTTTTAATTATATTCCTGTAGTTGAGCAGGAGCGTCTCATTGGAATCGTGAGTCGTGCTGATATGATCGCTGCTTTGCAACAACAAATAAATCGTCAAAATAGCTAATTCAAAATAAAAAAAGCTACGGTTGTATTAGGGGTAAATCCAACCGTAGCGACCAAAGAGGAAAAGGTGATTAACGTCTTAAGTTTTGATCCTCATAAACTGTTTTAACAGGCTGGTTGTAGCCATGTACGTGTTCTACTCGATTTGCCTGTTGTTTCGGAATGACGAGCCATAAAACGAGGTATACCAAAATACCGGGAAAGGCTGCACTCATCAGTGAAACAATGACAAAGATCAAACGTAATAAATTTGCATTCCAACCAAAACGTTCCGCAATACCGCCCATAACACCAGCGACTATGCTTTGTTGGCTTGAGCGATATAAACCAGAATTGGCCATCGAGTAGGTCTCCTTAAATTCATGAAACAGCAGTAAAAAAATTAAAATCAGGATCAACACTGCTGTTAATTAAGAAATATGGTCAAAAATAAATTTTTAAAGTTCTCACAAGCAAGAGAATAGTTACGGTGTGTAAACTGCTGATGGAAAAACCGACAGTTTCGCCTAAAATGCACTGACTTAAGGCATACTGCTTTGTCAATTTGCTATTTCAATCCTATCGTTAGCACAACTTACCTTGTTTTCACGCAATATTTACGTGAATAAAACCTGTTTAATATTTATACGGGGTGGTGAAGTCATGAAAAAAGATAACGATATTGATGTTAGAGAATTATGAATATGCAGTTCAGGTTATTCTTACAATATATTAGTGTAGGAGCTGTATTGAGTTTAGGGTTGAGTGCTTGTGATAGCCATCACCCAGAGTCAATGAAACAGCAACCCCAGACGCAACAAGAGCATGAAGAACTTTCCGATGATATGGTTTTAGAGGATGAACAAACTGTATCGAGTGAAGGCGTTTCACTTACTGAGATTGCGGGACAAGCAACTATTCCACATGTTGCATCTAAACGTATGGAAAAACCTTCTCAGCAGGATTTGATTTATGCTGGGCGTTATCATGCGCGTATTCCATGCTCAGATCCTTTTGCTGGATGTGTGAGTAATGAGAAAGAAGCAGAATATATTATTAATCTTTTAGATGATGGTTCGGTGTATTGGATCAATACCAGTTTTGGTCGATTAGGTTCAGATCCCTCTCGTAATATGACCAAGATTGAACAGATGTGTAAACAGGTTCAGTGGCATGCGCACAAAGAATTGAATGAAATCATGATTCGTTGTGAAAATGCGAACGTCAATCTTTACTATAAGATCAATAAAGAGCAAAACCTTGTTTTAGATTTAGACAAAATCTGGAATGGTGATCACGGACAGAATCGTCATTTCTTTAAAGAATATCCATTTCCAAAGAAAGCTTATGTCTTTGAAAAAATTGAATAATCAAACGTTAAGCATAAAAAAGAGCGCCTAGAGCGCTCTTTTTTTACAGTTCCGATTAGTAATCGAAGCTGAAGTGTTCTGGTGCAAGAGATGTCAATGTACGAGAAGTCGATACCATTGATTCTGCATGACCTTGAGCGCGTGGCAATAAACGATCAAAGTAGAAATCAGCAACTTTGATTTTTGCTTTGTAGAATTCTGGTGTTTCAATGCCGTTACCTGCTTCTAGTTTCTCAGAAGCAATCACAGCTTGTTGAGCCCAGAAATAAGCCATCATGACATAACCAGAGAACATCAAGAAATCAGCAGAAGCAGACGATACGATGTCACGGTCTTTACGAGCTGCAAGCATGATACGAACAGTCAATGTGTTCCATTGAGCGCAAAGCTTAGTTAAGTCCCAAGCGAAACGACGTAAATACTTGTTACGCGCATGGGCAGCACAGAACTTTAAGATTTCAGCGGTATAGTCACGAACAACTTTACCTTTTGAGCTTAAAAGAACTTTACGACCTAATAAGTCAAGTGCTTGGATACCCGTTGTCCCTTCATACAATGTAGAGATACGTGCATCACGTGCGATTTGTTCCATACCCCATTCTTTGATGAAACCATGACCGCCGTATACCTGCATACCATGATTCGCAGCTTCCAAACCTAATTCAGTCAAGAAACCTTTTAAAATCGGCGTATAGAAACCTAGTTTGTCATCAGCAGCTTCATAAGCAGCTTGATCGCCATTTACTAATGCATCTGTCATTTTGTCTGCAAGTTTTGCCGCATGATAGATCATTGAGCGACCGCCTTCTGCAACCGCTTTTTGAGTTAACAACATACGACGAACATCAGCATGGTGAATAATCGCATCAGCTACACGCTCAGGCTCTTTCTTACCAGAAAGGGCACGCATAGACATACGATCTTTCGCATAAGGTAATGCACCTTGGAAAGAAAGTTCAGCGTGCGCGATACCTTGAACAGCAGTACCGATACGAGCAGTGTTCATGAACGTGAACATTGCGTGTAAGCCTTTGTTTACTTCACCGATGAGGTAACCAGTTGCATTGTCAAAGTTCAACACAGCAGTTGCTGAAGCACGGATACCCATTTTGTGTTCGATTGAACCACAAGATACGGTATTACGCTCACCTACACCGCCATCAGCAGTTGGGATGAATTTCGGTACGATGAATAACGAAATACCACGAGTACCAGCAGGTGCATCTGGAAGACGAGCAAGTACGATATGGATAATGTTCTCTGTTAAATCGTGTTCACCAGCAGAGATGAAGATTTTAGTACCAGAGATTTTATAAGTACCATCAGCAGCAGGTTCTGCTTTAGTTTTTACTTGACCTAAGTCTGTACCACATTGAGGTTCAGTTAAGCACATTGTGCCTGACCAAGTTCCTTCAACGAGTTTAGGCATATAAGTATTTTTTTGCTCATCCGTACCGAACTGCATGATAGTGTTCATACAACCAGTACTTAAACCTGGGTACATAGTGAATGACCAGTTTGCAGTACCCATCATTTCTGATTTGATCAGGTTTAAAGACATTGGTAAGCCTTGACCACCAAATTCTTCTGGGTAAGAAAGACCTTGCCAACCACCCATTACGAATTGGTCATAAGCTTCTTTGAAGCCTTTAGGTGTTGTTACTTCGCCGTTGTTAAACGTACAGCCTTCTTCATCACCTGATTGATTGAGTGGAGAAAGTACGTTTTCGCAGTAATCTGCCGCACCTTCAAGAATCATATCAACGGTATCTTTATCAGCATTTTGTCCACTTGCCAAAGTTTGGTAGTGTGCAGGATAATCAAACACTTCATTCAT
>LULL01000109.1_pt1 | contig 36869 bp, 39 predicted proteins | sample 728161 | NCBI WGS metagenome assembly LULL01 (sample SAMN03860290, study PRJNA289734) | marine metagenome | biome: seawater column; feature: ocean; material: water; isolation source: Red Sea water column Station 149 - depth 500m | place: Saudi Arabia: Red Sea | collected 2011-10-15 | depth 500 m
GCTAAAATTATTAAAATAATGCCTAAATTCGTGGTTACAGAAGATTCAAAATCCGCCGGTAGCAATACTGTGCGAGTTCAAGTCTCGCCCGGGCCACCAATATCAAAAAAAACTTTATCAAAAATTAATAAAATCACTTAGAAAATCTTAAAGCCACATCCCCAAAGTCACTAAAAATGCCATCAACTTCAAGTTGCTTGTAAAAGAAGTTAAAAAATTCTTTGGATGAACGAAAACCTTTTGGTAATTGATCAACTCGATGAGTATAAGGATGAATTTTAAGGCCATATTTTTTTGCGTAGCTCACAAGCTTTGTGGGAATAGGTCTATCAGTATTATCGAGACTATAAAGTTGTTTGGTATAAGGGCCGATCCCGTTTACGTAACTAGCAATCTCTTTAATCCCTTCTTCGGTTTGTAATGATGAATAATCCCATGAGCTTTCTTCCCAGCTATTTTGAGCAATAAGTGCAATTAAAGGCATTTTTGCACCTAACTTCTGCCTTAGCCTTTTTAAAGTCGGAGGATAAAAACATTGTACGTATATGGGAGCATCTTGTTTATTATATCCATACTGAGTCAAAACTTTTAAAACAATTTTAGCAATATCCTTTCCATGCTTTTGATGAAACTCAGGCTTTTTAAGCTCTGGGTATATCCCTACTTTTTTACCTGTCGTTTTATTTAACCCTTGTACAAGCTCAATAAACTCAACCAAAGTGGGAACTTCAAAATGGGAATCAGCTAAGGGGAAACGTTTTTTAAAAACTTTCTTTTTCGTTTTCAATGATATCCGCTCATGGACATTCAAAGTTTTGATTTCAGAGAGAGTAAAGTCCACGGCATAAAAACGACCATTCTTTCTTTTTTTTCGAGGAAATTTTTGACTCACATCAGTTGTGGTATCAAGATGAATGTCATGCAAAACAATAGGATGGTTATCCTTAGTTAAAACAATATCAGGCTCAATATAGTCCACCCCCCATGCATGGGCCATGGCCACTCCTTCTAAAGTATGTTCAGGTAAATAACCAGAAGCTCCCCGATGAGCAACAACCACCTTCTGAGTGTCATGGGCACAAGACATAAATATAAGTAAAAGAAAAAATAATGGCATCGCTTCTCCCTTAATCCCTTTCATGTAAAAACAGGTGGTTAAAATCCTAAACAAGAGCTCTACAACTCTTTACTCCCACCATAAAAAGTTAGTTTTAAGCTATAATACACTAAAGGTTTAGGCTATGAAAAAAGGTAAAATACTCTACGACTCTTATTGCAAAGTATGTAACTTAGAGATTGAACATTACAAAAAAATTGATGAGAACAATTTTTTTGAATATGTTGATATCATGGGTGAAGGCTTTGAAGCAAAAGCCTATAATCTTAAAACTGAACAAGTGCATAAATATTTTCATGTGATCAACAATGAAAACCAAATTTTAATTGGTGTTGATGCTTTTGCTTATATTTGGAATCAGCTAGATACTTTCCCAATACTCCAAAGGATGTATCACAATAAAATTGGCAATTTGATTCTCAACCTTGGTTACAAATTTTTTGTTCGCTTTAGGAAATACCTCCCCAGAAAAAAGTGTGATGATAATTATTGTAATATTTAAACTATAAACGGAAACAAAATGAGTGAAGACTTAAAAGTTAACCAACAAAAAAAAATAATCAACAATCTTGTCGAAAAGCTCGCCCAAGAGTCAACAGAGCTTTACTACACAGATTCAATGACAATTTGTAATCTTGTGGTTGAAAAGATCCAAGCTCCCAAAAACAACTTAACTAAAACAGAATACGACTTGGTTAAAAACCTTACTCGCAATGATATTCAAATCCTCCTGAGCTATAACTCAAATTGTTGTTAGATCATCATGAAAAAAATAAATAAGATCAAAAGTAATCTTTTTTCACGCCAACTAAGTATGGCAAAAATTGCTTTTAAAAGTGGAAAAGACTTCTATTTTTCTAAAGATGAGGATCTCAAGGCAAGACTTAAAGACGGATTTGAAAAACATGCCCAGTTCATCACAAGTGAATTAGGAATAATGAAAGGCTCTTTTATGAAAGCCGGCCAAATGCTTTCAGTTTACGGCGCTTCATTCTTATCACCTAAAGCACAAGAAATTTTACAATCACTTCAAAACCAAACAAGTTATTTAGATTGGAAAGAAATCTCAAAACAAATTCCCTCTCATTGGAAAGAAGAACTTGAGATCTCACCAACTCCCCTCGCTGCTGCAAGCTTAGGCCAAGTCCATAAAGCTGTCGATAAAGATGGGAATTTATTGGCGATAAAAATTCAGTATAAAGGAGTAAAAAAAGCCATTAAAAATGATATTAAGGCACTAAGATTTTTATTAAAAAGCTTATCCTTACTTCCGACAGAACTTGATACGAAAGATTTATTTTCTGAAATTCAGACCATGCTCGAAGCTGAAACGGACTATTTACGAGAAGCTCAATTGACAAAAGACTTTAATCAAAAGCTCAATCATTACCCTGAATATCATATTACCAAAGTCATTGATCAATACAGTAATGATAATATTATGACGACTCAGTTTATAGAGGGCACACCTCTTAATGAAATTGATAAACTTAACTTGACCCAAGAGGATAAAAATAAGTTAGGCATAAGTTTTTTTAAACTTTTATTCATTGAGCTTTTTGAGTTAGAACAACTTCAGACAGATGTTCATCTTGGTAACTATCTTATTATGAACTCACCTGAAAAAGGATATCATTGGGGACTGATAGACTTTGGAGCATCAAAGATTCCTCCCAAAAGCTTTATTCATCCCTACCAAGGAATGATCAAAGCTCTCATCCAACAAGATAAGAAAAAATTCTTAGATATTATGTTTCAAATGAATTACCTTTCTCATAAACAAAAAACGAATACTGACCTTTTATGGAAATACGCCAAACTGATGGGAGAACCTTTTCTTCATGAATCCTATCATTGGGGAAACTCTTCACTTTCAGATGATATTCTAAAGCTCCTTCCCAGCGTCATCAAAGAAATATCTATTGGGAAACCTCCCAAACATGCTGTTTTTATCGACCGAAAAATTGCAGGAGTTTATTTTGTTTTAAAAAAGCTTGAGGCAAAGTTTGATGTAAACGAAGTTGTAAGACCGTTTATACATACGAGATCTGCTTTCAACAAACAAACAGAAGTTTAATTTTTTGACTAAGTAGAAGACTCATTCTTCTTTTCGATAGAACTTCCAATAACCAAAGCAGCACCGATTAATGTTAGCTCTTTAATTAAATATTGTCCCTGAATTGTTGGAGTAAAAATACTTCCATCAAAACACTCAGAATAATGATAAACCATGGCCAAAAAACTCCCAGGAACTCTAATAAAAAGTAAAAAAATCGCCAAACGATGCCACTTTTTAATAATTAATGAAAGCCCAATTAAAATTTCCCATACACCTAAAGTTGGGACCACCCATGAAGGATCAAACCAATAAACAGATTTGGCCATAATAGAGCTTGCGGATTTTTCACCTAAGAGTTTAAGCAGACCAAACCAAATAAAATATCCACCTAATAACATGAGCTCAACTGTTTCACCATATCGCTTCATGAAGGTAATTATTTTTTTATCATAAGCATGAAAGTTTTTTAGCAAATTTAGCCTCAAATAATAGGTTTATAAAATATCATATAATATCAATGATACTTTATAAACCCTTCTCATTCATTTATTTTCAAACGAATGCTCTGTGTTAGTTTTCGTTGTCTCCAAGTCATCATTGGTATCTGCACCATGCTCCAAAACCTCATCTTTTAAAAAGTCATTTTCTTTTTCAATCGCCTCTTTGACTCTCCTATTTTCTTTTGTATAGTCTCGAACAGATTCCATATCCATATTTCCTCCTCTATCTTGTTTAATCATATTTTATGTAAAGAACACTTTAAGTAATTGAATCTGGGTTTAAGTTTTTGTCTAAAAATCTTCACAATAAGTAAAAACTTATTCTATTAAGACTTTTGTTTTTAACTGTATGCTAAGTTGTAGAAGAGTTATTTTTTAACTAAGATAAATAAAATGGAGAATATTATGAGTTATAAAGATTTAATCTTTACTTCATCTTATATTAATGGTGAATGGAAACAAATAGGTCAAAAAAAATTTTCTGTAATAAATCCTTTTAATCAAAAAGAAATTGTTCAAGTCGATGATGGTGGAGCTGAAGCCATAAAAAAAGCAATTGATTCAGCTCAAAGTGCCTTTCCAAAATGGAGAGATCTCTTAGCTAAAGAAAGATCTGAGATTTTAGAAAAATGGTACGATCTCATTCAACAACACAAATCAGAAATTGCCACAATAATGACTCTAGAAAGTGGTAAGCCTATCAATGAAAGCAAAGGCGAAGTCGATTATGCTGCCTCATTTGCAAAATGGTTTGCAGAAGAAGCTAAACGTGTTTATGGTGATATTATACCGACACATGCCCATAAAAAAAGAATTGCAGTCCTCAAACAGCCTATTGGAGTTGTTGGGGCCATTACGCCGTGGAACTTTCCTTTGGCGATGATTACTCGAAAAGTTTCTCCTGCCTTAGCAGCTGGATGCACGGTCGTTATTAAACCCACTAAAGAGAGTCCCTTGTGTGCACTTTTACTTGCTCATCTTGCACAAAAAGCTGGTTTTCCAGCAGGTGTTTTGAATATTGCTGTTGGCTCAAATTCTAAAGAAATGGGAAAAGCTCTATGTGAGAGTCCTCTTGTCAAAAAGATTTCTTTTACCGGCTCAACCGAAGTTGGTAAAGCTTTGATGGCACAAAGCTCTCAAACGTTAAAAAAAATGAGTCTTGAACTAGGAGGAAATGCTCCTTTTATTGTCTTTGAAGATGCTGATGTGGATCTCGCTGTCAAAGGTGCTATTGCAGCTAAGTTTAGAAACTCTGGCCAAACTTGTGTTTGTGTTAATCGCTTTCTCATTCATCAAGACATTTATGATCAATTCAGTGAAAAGCTTCTTAAAGAAATACAAAAATTAAAAATGGGTAATGGACTTGAATCTGAAAATCATATTGGTCCTTTAATCAATTCAAAAGCCGTAGAAAAAGTAAAAAGTCTCATCCAAGATGCCAAAGAAAAAGGTGCAAAAATAATCTATGGTGGAAATAATTTGGAGGGAAATTTCTTTGAACCAACATTAATTACAAATGCTAACTCAGATATGCAGTTTTCAAATGAAGAAATATTTGGCCCTGTAGCTGCTTTGTATAAATTCAAATCACTAGAGCAGGCTCTAGATATGGCCAATGATACAATTTATGGATTGGCTGCTTATTTCTATTCTAAAGATATTAATCGTTGCTGGAAAGTAAGTGAAGAACTTGAATACGGTATGGTGGGAATTAATACTGGACTTATTTCAACTGAAGTTGCTCCTTTTGGTGGAATTAAAGCTTCAGGGATGGGGCGTGAAGGCTCCAAATATGGTATTGAAGAATATTTAGAAATAAAATACCTCTGCTATGGCAATATCCAATAAAAAAGCCCCAATATAAACTGGGGCTTCTTTTCTATTTTTACTTGTACTTTTCTCTTAAAGAACGAAAACTTTTTTGGCCTTATGCTCTCTTAAAATTTTTTCAACTAACTTTAGTTTTTCTTTTTTTATTCTGGCCCTAATAACAGCTGCTTGATTCTTCATATCCTCTTTAGTCAAATCAACAGTATTTTCTTTAAGAATGAGAAAAATTGTTACAGCTAAAATAAGCCCCAATAATAGGCCATAGAGTGAAAAACTTAGCATGGTAAAAGAGACCATAGCTTGAGCATTCGCCTCTGCTGAAAATGAAATAAGATAATAAAGAACAGCACCAATACCAAAACCTAAAAGGGCGCCAATTATGCCCACTTTAATCGTGTTTTGAAGTAAAAGATGTCCAATACTTTTTCCTTCCCACAAAAATCTTAGTTGACTTTTTTTTAATACCTCTAATGACTCTTGATCTTCAGTCTTACTTGAAATTTCCTGATAAGCTTTATTCGCTTCTTTTTCTGTATCGAATGTTGCATTAATTCCAACTAACATCATAACTCCTTTTTGATTCTATAATAAAAAAAAAGCGAGTTCATTACTTGAAGCAAATAAGGAAAATTTTTTTAAAAATCTTCACATTTTCGAACTTAATAGCGAAATTCGAGATATCAACAATTTAGCGCGACGATTAAAATAGAGGATAAAAAACTTTAGAAAACCTTGAATAGTCCTCAAACTGTGGCATATGCCCCAACTCTTGTAATTCAATAAGTTTTATATGAGATGAGTTTAAAGCTTTTACTTCCCTTCCAAGATTTTGATATTGCCCCAACTTTCGTTTTACTCCTTGCTTTTTCCAAGCTCGACCTGGACCTGTTCGATCTCGAGTTCCCAAAATTAAATAAAGCTTAATATCTAAATTTTTTAAATGATTTTTAATCGGGTTAGTAAAAATAGGGCCATAAGTTAAAGCATTATTCCATGCAATTAATTTCCAATCCTCACTATTTCTCCATCCTTTGAAGGGAGTGAGAAGTTTTTCATAAGATTCATTCCACTTTCCATCGTAGTAATTCTTTCTTTGATATTTTCGAAAATCCTTCACAGTTTTTTTAAGTTCTTTTTTATAAAAAAACTCAGGATCTTTATATTCTACATATTCAAGATAATCCTCTAATCCGATTGGATTTATTAAGACTAACTTACTTACTCTCTTACTCATTGAGCTCATGTGAGTCGCCAACATCCCTCCCATCGAATGGCCTACTAAGACAAAGTTTTGCACTTTTAACTTATCTAATAAAGCAAATGTATTGGCGGCCATCTGTTGAAAGCTATATTGGTAATAATTAGGCTTAGAGCTTTTACCAAATCCTATCTGATCAGGAATAATCACCCGATAACCTTTTGAGACTAATTCCTTCGCAATTTTTCCCCAATAAAAGCCAGAAAAATTTTTACCATGCAACAAAATTGCAACCTTACTAGATTTTTTAGGTCCTATATCACCATAGGCCATCTTTAAATTTTGATTTTGTGAATTCAATTTAAAATAGGAAACATTAAAAGGATAATCATATTGTGACAAATTTTTATCAAAATGATACTCGGCCCCCTTCTTAGAAGCACAACTAAAGCTAAGTATTAATAACAAAGTTAGCATGAATTTATTTTGCCAATAATGCATTTTATTCTCCTCTTTCAAATGTCTAAATGTTTAATTTTCTAAACAAACTCTAATTCAAAGCAACAAGATTCTTGTTTTATTCACCTTTAGGATAAAAGCATAACAAAAGGAGTAAAAAATGAAAAAGTTAAAAAACAAAACAATTGCTGTTCTGGCCACAGATGGTTTCGAACATTCTGAACTGACCGAACCTGTCCAAGCCTTTAAGGATGCGGGTGCAAAGGTTCATATCCTGTCTCCTTCCAAAAAAGAAATTAAGTCCTGGAGCCATGGACAGTGGAAGGAAAATATAGAAGTAGATAAAGATATTAGCAAAGCTTCTAGTGAAGATTATCATGGTCTACTTATCCCCGGAGGCGTTATTAATCCAGATATCTTAAGAAAGAATAAACAAGCAGTAGACTTTGTTAAGTCTTTTAATACGGGCAAAACCAGAAAGCCTATTGCAGCAATATGTCATGGTCCTTGGATGCTGGTTGAGGCTGGTATCGCCGAAGGTAAAACAATGACATCCTATGAATCCATTAAAACGGATATTATTAATGCCGGAGCTAAATGGGTGGACAAAGAAGTTGTTTGCGATAACGGCATCGTCACCAGTAGAAGTCCAAATGATATGAATGCTTTTATTTCCAAAGCAATTGAAGAATTTGCTGAAGGTGATCATATTAAGCGAAGGTAAAAATGTCCTAGATTTTAGATGCACGGCCTTGGCCTTAACAAGGCCGTGATGGTAAAATTCCTTTTGAGAGGAGATTTTATGGGATATCTTAAAAATGGAGAATGGATTACAGATATAGTAAATCCAGAAACTGAAGATGGTGAATTTCATAGACAACAACAATTTTTTAGAGATAATTTAGGCACAAAATATAAGGCTCAGAAAGAGAGGTATCATCTCTATGTCAGTCTTGCCTGCCCTTGGGCCCATAGAACTCTTATTATGAGAAAATTAAAAAAGCTTGATCAATTCATCGATATCTCTATCGTTCATCCGCATATGCTCGATCATGGCTGGAGCTTTGATCAAGATATGCCAGAGGCTACTGGAGATAAAAAATACAAATTGAATTTTTTAAAAGACCTTTATACAAAGGCAAAAAAAGATTTCACGGGTAGAGTCACTGTCCCCGTTTTGTTTGATTTAGAAAGACAAGAAATCGTTAATAATGAATCTGCGGACATCATGCGAATTTTTAACTCAGAATTTAATGAATTAACTGATGTCAAAACTGATTATTATCCGAAACACTTAAGAGCTGAGATTGATCAAATCAATGAAGAGGTCTATCACAATATCAATAATGGGGTTTACAAGACAGGCTTTGCTAGGAAGCAAAAAGCTTACGAAAAAAACTTTCTAAAACTTTTTAAATCCTTAGATCATATTAATAATCATTTAAAAAACAAAGAATACCTTGTGGGTGATCAACTCACCGAAGCAGATATCCGTCTCTTCACAACCTTAATTCGCTTTGACTGTGTCTATTTTGTTCATTTTAAATGTAATAAAAAAATGATTAAGGACTACTCAGAGCTCAATAGATATTTAAAAAATTTATACACCATACCTGCTTTTAGAGATACAACTCATTTTAATCATATTAAAGAACATTATTATTTTAGTCATCAATCACTAAATCCTTTTCAAATTGTTCCCCTTGGACCTGAGCTGGATAATTTAAACTCTTGATGTCGTAGTCATTGTTTTTATAAAGCTTATTGACTTCTCAAGCCAACTTCAACTTCTTGCTTTCTATCAATAATATTTAGACTTATTATTTCATGGCGCTTTAATTCTTCTTTAATAGGCTTAATTAAAGATTCATTTATATTTATTGCCATCAGTATTGTATCAGAGTCTTTATCATCGTCGGTAAAAAGTACCGAATGTACCAAGTATTTTCTTCCAATAAAATAGCCTAAAATCAAAAAGAGAAAACCAAAGAGGGAAACTTCAATAAAAAGCTCATTTAGACTTGTTTTCTGAAGAATCTCGCTCCATGAAACAGAAGCTTGCATAAAAAGTTTCAAGTAATACACAATCCCTCCAACTATAAAGCCAATCGGTAAAAAGCCAAGGGCCAGTATTGGACCTTTGGAATGCCTTTTTAATTTCAACCCTATATTCCTTTTATTTGACTCAAGATAGTCAATCTCTGATCTTTTGACACCCAAAGCACGAATTTTGTTTTTAATTTTTTTAAAGTCCAACTTTGACTCTAAGCCAATTTTCATAATATATCTTTTCATTTTACAGACCCTCCTTGCTAACTTTTTACCACCACTTCATCATCATAAAATGATTAAAATTTTGTTTTATCATCCACCTCTTTTGCAAAATGCAAGATGACTGAAATAATAAAACCTACTAAAAAAATAAAAAATAAGACTTGTGCAATACTAGCACTTGCAGCTGCAACACCGCCAAAACCTAATATCGCAGCAATTAAAGCAATAATGAAAAAAATAGCTGCCCAATACAACATAGCTCCTCCTTTGTTCATAATTAGTTTATAGGAGGTTTTATCAAAATTCCTTGGCGCATCGTTTAGAAAATGTGTAAAAAATAACACATTCTAAGAATATTTGATTTTTTTTGACATGCTTAAGACGTAAGATAAAAAAGAGAGTGAGAAATCACTCTCTTTTAAAGTTTTATTTTTTTAAAGGACCAATTAAAGGACGAAATAGCCGTAACATTTTTCTTTTTAAAATTGTATATTCCGCTTGCCAACGGCTTTTAAGATCATATTCATCTTTTTGAAGATCTTTTTCATATGGGCGTAAAATATATTTATTTGTAAAACTAATATCATATTGATTTTCAGGATTCATCTTACTCAACTCATGCATCCAAGTTCCAAGCTCAACAGCTTTGTCAAAAATAGATGGGTCCATGATATAGGGTTTCACACCTTCACTACTTGCAACTAAAACAACAGGTGCGACATGATAAGTCCATCCCCATGAATGCCCTTCAAGTTGTATGTTTTCACTTTCAACGAAAGCCTTACCTGAGTTTACACACAACAAATCCATAATCAAGGCCATTTTATGAGCACGAGATTCACAACCATTTCCATATTCCTCATGGGCCAACGTTCTTTTATGGGCACGCAAAATATTAAAGATCTCTTGAGCTTGTGCCTCACTTAAAACACTTAAAGAGACATTATGCTTGACTGCGTGTTTATAGATTTGAGTATCACTTAAGTCTTCATTTTCTAATTCTACCTGTCGATAATTAATCAGCCCCTTCTGGCAGTTATTTTTAATTTTTTCTGCGGTGATATTTGCAGTTGTTTCACGCCAGCTATCAAAGTCATCCTGTTCTAAGTCGTAGTCTTCCCATTTAATCAAACCTCGTTTGATCATTGACTCCATTTGATTAATTTTATAGCTCATGTCTGCTTGTTCGTGTTCTGATTCTACTTGGGATAGAAGTTTTGAAAATTTGCTATGAGACTCTACTAAAGCCGTTTGTGCACTTGAGGATATTGAAAAGCCCATTAATAATAAAAAAAGAGGAAATTGTTTCATTTTAGCTCACTGGTTCTGTGTTTAATTAATAAAATGTATTTACATGAAAGATGCCCCACAAACAACGCTACGTGTAAAAAATTCTAATAAAGCATATTAGCTAAAGATGAACAGCTAATATATGATAAGAGAGGTAAAACTATTTATGAGATGGTAACGAGAAAAAATGTTCAATATTGATGAAATTATAAGCTATTTTGTTATTTTATGGGCCGTTATTGATCCCATAGGAACTGTTCCCGTTTTTTTAGCGGTAACCAAAAACTACGAAGAAAGTGAAAAGAAAAAAATTGCTCGCTTCTCCTCACTAATAGCTTTTTTCATCTTATTGTTCTTTATGATTGTCGGTGAAATTCTTTTAAGAAGGGTTGGTGTCCCCTTAGCCGCTTTTCAAACATCAGGAGGAATCATTCTATTTCTCTTTGCTTTAAATATGATTTTCGGAGACAGTAAGCCAGAAGAAGAAATTCAACTTGTAAAAAAAACCGGTCAAGAAACGGCCATCTTTCCACTGGCCATACCTTCAATCGCTGGACCAGGAGCTATTTTAGCCGTCGTTTTATTAGCAGATAGCACTCGAAGTTCTCTCAAAGGCCAAACACTAATAGCGAGCGTGATGTGTCTTATTTTGTTTATAAACTATGTCCTAATGCGTCTGTCAGGTAGAGTTCACAAAAAGATCGGAGACTCAGGCGCCATTGTCATAAGTAAAGTTATGGGACTAATCCTCGCTTCAATCGCCGCCAACAATATTTTATTAGGGATTAAGGACTTTTTTAAAATACTGTAATGATTAGACTATAATTTTTTCACCACCACTACGCGGCGCACAACTTATATGCTATAAATTAATTTCATACTCAAGGAGGCCCATAAGTGGTTGAAACTCTAATAGATGAATTAAGCACTATTTTGGCCCAAAGAAAGGCCAAAAACACACACTACTCTCTAAGGGCCTTTGCTCGAGATCTTGAGTTGAGTCCAGCCTACCTCTCTTTAGTGTTAAATAAAAAAACCCCCCTTAAAGATGAGAAAATTAAACAAATCATTCCTAAAATATTTAAAGATAAAAAAACTCAAACTTACTGGCTTAATCAGCTTAAAGAAATTCCCCACCGCTTTTTTTACAAAGGAGATATTCCTACCTATCAAAAAGTCTCTCCTAAAATCAAAATTAAATGGGTCCACTATGCTATTCTAGAATGCTTCAATTTAAAAAACTTTGAATCAAATACACAATGGATTTCTAAGCAACTTGGGATTAGCATCGAAGATGTTGAAAGGTCTCTTGATGAACTGTTAACTATTGGTGCCCTTATTGAAAAAGATGGCAAACTCATACACCAAGATATTTCATTTAGTATTTATGATGGTAGTACGGATGACGATAAAAAAAATTTACAAAAAAATTATCTCCAAATGTCTCAACATGCCATTGATGATTTTCCTCTTTCTAAAAGAGATCATTCATCTATGACGATTGCCATTAATGAAGAACATATCTCGCATATAAAAAACCGCATAAAAAACTTTCGAAGGGAACTTTGCTGCGAACTCAATAAACTCAGTAACAACCAGGCAGACCAAGTTTACCAAATGCAATTTAGTGTTTTTCCGCTAACAAAAGGCGAAGAATCATGAAATTTTTTATCTGTCTCTTTATTTTATTTTGCTCCTCATATTCACTCGCCCTAAGAAGTGGAGGTCAAGAAGCTGGAGGAGGAGGCTTTGTTCATGATAATTTCATTAATTATGGAAAACAAGTTTTATATTATTTAAAAAATAATCCAAAAGGAAAAAGTCTTGTTAAAAGAAACAAATTAAACTTATGTAGACTAAAAAAGACATTAAATGAAAATCTCATTTATGTTTATGATGACAAGCAAATGATTGACCACCGAGGAAGTATTGTTGATGCCTACTCTTATCGTTGGGCCATTTATATACTCAATCATAGTTGGAAAAAATATTTTACCCACCAAACAGAAATTCACTACCTAGTCTTAAAAGAAATGCTTCGTTCCGAAGGGACCCACTTTCACCGGGCCATTGATATTGCCAATGAAATCAATCCAATAGATTTTGACTTTAAATCAATAAGTCTACAAGAACAAAATGAATTTCTTAATTGGTTTGAAACCAATAACACTAGCTGCTTATCTTATAAAGATACTGAAACTATTGAAAATAATATAAACTCACACTTGGCCAATATTCAATATGAAGCTCCAAATTGTTTTCAACAACTTGTTCCAGAAACAGACTGGCCAATTCTCTCCAGTATAGAAGACCAAGTATCTAATAGACTTTTAGAAGGAGTTCGATCCACTAAATGCCAAGTTGAAACAAGTCCTTGTCAGATTAAAAATTCAGTAAAAGCAGAAAAAGGCATTGAATATCTTCTAAAATCCATTTACTGGAAAGGAAAACCCATCTACACCACAATTCTTGCTGCAAAAGACCAACAAACAAATCAACGTCTCAATATTCCCAATGACGTTAATCGCTATATTGAAAATGATCTTTTAAGAATGACTTTACAAGATTTGAAATTTGCTAAGATTTGTGAATCTGAAGAAAAAGACGATGTGAGCATTCCCGAATATGTTATTCTAAAAGAACATCCAATATTTAAAGACTTTATGCCATTTGAGTATCTGAGACCCGATAATTTTACAGATTGTCCTTTTTGCAAGAATGAAAATTCCTTAATTATTGGTACAGGAAGTAAACTAAAGCTTTTAAGTCATGAAGTAAGAACTTCTAATTTTCAAGCAAAATTTGTCAAAGTTAAAGTTTTGGAAAATAAGCGCCAAAGACCTATAAATAATGCGACCTATGCAAAGGCTGGCGATGAAGGATGGATTCTTCTCTCCTTCACTGATTATCATTATTATTATAATCCAGACTTTGATATGCTTACTGACCGTTAAAACGTTTATGACTGACCTACTAAATTAATGATTGTGAAAACTCAAACTAAGCAACGAATCTCTGGAGTGTTTACAACAAACGAATTCCTTTGAGGCGCTAGTGAGCAGTTATATTAGAAATAAATGATTTAAAACTTAAAATAAGTTTTTATCTTCAGACATCTAGGAATTATTAATCATAAAACAATAGTAGCTTCTGTCTGAGAGTTTGAGTTTTCTCTTCTATCCCCACCACCGTAATGGGTAGTTAAAACGTTTATCAAATCATAAACAGTTTATACTTATAATTCTTTTCAAAACTCTCCTTTCTTTGTAAATGATCTTCAAAAGACTTGGTCTTTAGAAAAGGAGAAAAAATGAAAAAACTATTTCTAATCATTGCTTTGAGCTTAAACTTTTTATTAATAGCACAAGCTCAAGCCGCTAGTTGCAAAGTTATTCTTGAAAACTCGAGGGGACGAGTGCTGGATAGCTTTAGAGGATATGGATATGATCGTCAAGAAGCTTGCCGAGATGCGAATAGAGAGTGCCGTCGTGCCATAAGAGCAGGATATTATCGTGATAGACAGCTTAACTGTCGTTTTGTCAGACCCGAAAGAGCTCCAAGACGTGCGCCTAGAAGAGACTATAACAGAAATCAATGTGTCGGTGTTAATGTCTTTGGAAAATGGGCCCAAGGCGGTGGATGTAATACTTTTGGATGCTGGTATGCCGGTGGAGGCTGTAATACATTTGGGTGTTGGTACTCAGGTGGAAGTTGTAATACTTTTGGTTGCCTCTCTGAAGCCCCTAAAACACGTCAAGCCTGCCAAAACTAAAAAATAAACGAAGTCTTCCCTCCTAGATATTTTTCTAGGAGGCTTGGCTCAGCTTACGATCAACCTTTTTAAGCTCTTCTAAAATTTGCCCTCTATTTAAGGGTTTTTCAAGATAAGCATCCATCCCAGCTTGCAAACCACGTTTTTTATCTTCAGGAAAAACATTCGCTGAAAGGCCAATAATATATGGTCGATAAGATAAATTTAAATTTTGCCTTATATACTCTGTCGCTTCAATACCATTCATCACAGGCATCTGAACATCCATAAAAACTACATCATAAAACTCGCTTCTTAGTTTATCGATTGCCTCTTGACCATTATTGGAAAAACTTAGCTTCTTAATTCCAATTTTATTAAAAATTCCTTTTGCCAGTTTTTGATTCAAAAGATTATCTTCGACCACAAGAATTCTTAAATTAGAAAATAAATGGTGTACTTGCTCTGGTGAAGACTCACCAATTTTCTGTGTCTGAAAATTCGATCCTTTTGTTTTTAAAGTAAAAATAAAGTTTGAACCAATCCCTTCTTGACTTTCCACCCAAATTTCTCCCTGCATAAGAGTAATAATATGAGAGCATATACTGAGCCCAAGGCCTGTTCCACCATATTTTCGATTGGTTGATGCATCGATTTGTTCAAAAGATTTAAAAAGCTTTTTCTGATTTTCTAAGCTGATTCCAATACCACTATCCTTAACTTTAAAAGTAAGTTCCCAGTCATCTTCTTGATTTTGGCCAAAATTCCGAGCATCAACTTCAATACTAATCATCCCCTTATCTGTAAACTTAACAGCATTACCAACGAGATTTAATAAAACTTGTCGTAAACGAACAGGATCTCCCGTTATAAAGTCGGGGGTATCTTTAGAGATATTAACGACAATTTTTAAATCTATCTCTATCAGTTTTGGCTCAAAAACAGAGACGACAAGCTCAATGGTCTCCTTTAGACTAAAGCTAATATTTTCAAGTTGTAATTTTCCAGCTTCAATTTTAGAGACATCTAATATGTCATTAATAATGATCATCAGTCCTTCACCACATTCTTTTATATGAGTAATTTTTTCCTTAATCTCATCTCGATGACTTTCTTCTAACAAAAGATCTGTAAAGCCAATAATTCCATTTAAAGGAGTGCGAATCTCATGGCTCATATTTGCAAAAAAAGCTGTTTTTGCAGCTAAAGCAGCTGATGCTTTCTCAGTTTCTTTTAATATTTTTTCTTCAACAATTTTTCTTTCCGTAATATCAAATCGAATAGCAATAAACTTCTCAATCTGTCCTTGAAAGTTTCTAATAGGATAGATAGTCGTATCAACCCAATAATAATTTCCCTCTTTCGTTTTGTTTTTAATCTCCCCCTTCCAAATATTTCCGGCCTTAATTGTTTGCCATAGATCATGAAAAAATTGTTTAGAATGATATCCCGAGTTTAATAATCGATGATCATTTCCTAAAAGTTCATTTTTAGAATATTTAGAAATTTCAAGCAGTTTTTTATTCACATAGACAATCTTTCCTTTAATGTCCGTTTCTGCCACAATTGCTGATACATCTAAGGCTTCTTTTTGATGCTTTAAGGCTAAGTCTTTTACAGATAGCTCTTCGGTCAATTGATTCAGTCTTTGCGCTAATAAACCTATTTCATCATTAGACTTGATATTAATTTTGTTGGTCTTTGTCTTATTTTTATCTTTTCCTAATTGCTCAGCAAATAAAACCAATTGCCTTAAAGGAACAGAAAGATAACGCGAAAAATAAAGTGATATAATTAACGAAGCCACCGTAAGCACAAATATAAACCAAATAGATTCATTGGATCTTTTTTGAATTTGCCCTAAAAAACTCTCCTTATTACTGACAAGAAAAACCGAAAGGAAGTCTGTTTGATCACTTGGGTTATATCTAAGTTTTTTTAATATAAATAATCTTTCTCCACTCATCACGACTTCAGAATTTATAATAGCAGAAATTCTTTTGTCTAAATTTGAAAGCTTGGGATAATAAAGAGAAAAATTTTGAAGTTTCTCAGAAGGGTGTTTTAAAAAATACTCAGCATTAGAATGTAGTAGAATATTATTTTTTTTATCAGCAACAAAATATTCATCTTCTTTCGTCGCAAACTGTGAAACTTCTGAAAAGATTTTATTATAATTGATATTAATTATGATAAAGCCAAAAGGTTCTTGTCTTTTTTTAAAGACTGGTGTTGAAGCTCGTAACATCATTTGAATAGGATATACAATCTTTCCAAACTCTCTGTTAGCAGAAAAATCCGACAGATAAACTTTTCCAGGGGCAATAAGTAAAGTCTTTTTAAAATAGGATTCTTTTGCTTTTTGTTGTAAGTCTTCAGATTGAACTCTTATAAGTTTTGAATTTTGCCTTTCAACACGAACCAATTCTTTACCACCATTTTGAACCCCAACAAAACGTACTTGCTCATAGTTTGGCTTTGCGTGCATAATCTCTTTAAAAATTGTCGCCAATCTATCTTTCCACTGCTTTGAGGTAGAATTATCAATCGGATCAACACCTTGATTCGAACTTGCTCTTAAAATTCCTTTAATCGGAGGTGTTGAAGATAAAAATAAAACATCATTCTTGAGTTCATCAATTTTAGACTTAATATGCAGAGAAATTAAATTTAGCTCATTTTGCTTTTGAGCTACTATAGAGTCGGTAACGGCTTGAGTGTTTTTAATATAACTAAAAATACCAAAAGAGACAGAAGTAAAAACTACTAACCCAAGACACAAGAGAATAATTTTTGTGGAGACGCCAATTTTCATTCTTTTCCTCGCCTTCCTATCGGAAAAAGAATCTCTATTTTTATGGTTGAAAGCGTGATACTACGAAATTCATAAGTCTTAAGTTTTTGAAAAAGAGAAAAAATAATTTACTAAAAAGCCCTACATAATGTAGGGCCTAGTCATCTTAATTATATAACATCATTAACTTCTTTTTCTAATTTCGCATAAGATTCCTCAAACGAATCCTTCATATCTTCCCATTTGTCCTCTGAGGCATCTGATAAATCCTCTAATTTGTCTTCAAGATCATCTTTTGAATCTTCCAAGTTCTCATAAATATTTTTAGCTTTTTCCTTAGCCGTCGCAGACATACCGGCCATTTTTTCTTCATAGCTCTCTAATTTATCTTCAATCTTTTCAATTCGCTCCTCCGCTGCTTCCTTAAACTCTTCCTTATCCATAGCATAAGAGTTTCCTGCTAAACCAATCGTTACTAAGATTAATCCTAATGTCATCATCATGTTTTTCATGTTTCCTCCTCGATTTATTTAAGAGATTCGTTAGTGTTCTCCTTATTTGTTGAGTTTTATCCTACATAAACCGAATGAATCAATCTCTTAGCAATTGCGTATTAATTGTGTAAAGACTTACACAAAGCTTAAACACAAAGAATTGAACTTACATAAATGATAGAGACTGACCTAGTTAATTGGCGATAGAAAAAACTTTAAATAAGACTAGAAACTTTTTGAATAAACTCATCAGGTTTAACTGGCTTAGTAATATGATCATTAAAGCCTGCCTCTTTGGTTTTTTCTTTTTCTTCTTTCATTGCATGAGCTGTTAAGGCAACAACTGGTCGATTAAAAGCTTTGTCTCGCAACTCTTTTATAACTTGAAAACCATCCTTACCAGGCATTTGAAGGTCTAATAAAATAAGATCAAAATACTGAGACTCTGCTAAAGATAAAGCTTTTTGTCCATCATTAGCAATCTCAACATCAGCCCCAGCTTCAGTTAAATACATTTTAAAGAGTCTTGCATTTTCTTTAGCATCATCCACAACTAAAATTCTAGCTGCTTTTAACATTGAATTTTCTGCAGTGCTCTCATCCTCATCAATAATATTTGTTGAAAACTGAGATAACATATTTTGCGATTGAACTTCACCGACATTTAAAATGATTTCAAAAGTCGTTCCAACTCCAACCTTGCTTTCTACAATATTGATATCCCCCTTCATTCCTTGGGCCAGTCCCTTCGATAGCACGAGTCCTAAGCCTGTCCCCCCATGCTCTCTACTAACAGAAGCATCTGCTTGCTCAAAAGGTCGAAAAAGCTTTTTTTGCTGATCTTTGGGAATTCCACATCCAGTATCTTTGATACATATAACTAAATGATTCAACTCTTCTTTATACGAGACGACCAGTTCTACATAACCTTTTTCAGTAAACTTAATGGCATTACCCAAAATATTAAAAAGAATTTGCTTTAACCGCTTAGGGTCTGCCATGATTGTTTCAGGAATTTTCCCTTTATTTTTAAAAATAAGATCAATTCCTTTACTGTCAGATTTTACATGAATCAATGAATAAACTTCGTTTAAGAGAGTTGAAAGATTCACCTCTTCATTTTCAAATTCAAATTTTCCAGCTTCAATTTTTGAAATATCTAATATCTCATCAATCAGTCCAAGTAAGTGCTGCGCATTTTGATTAATAATTTTTATCGCATCATTTTTATCATCTAGAGAAAGATTGTTTCTTTTTAAAATATCAGCATAGCCTAAAATGGCCGTCATCGGAGTTCGAATTTCATGACTAATATTTGCAAGAAACTCTGTTTTAGATCGACTGGCACTCTTAGCACTAAGGAGCGCCCCTGATATTTTTTCATGCTGGATCATAATCGTCGTATAAAGTGGCTTAAAAACAAGTAACCAGACTAGAATAACCTGCAAGATACAAAGGGCCACCAGTAAAAAACCCATTTTATATAATTGATCAAATGATTGTTTTTGCTCACTTTCTAATTTATCCAGAATAACACCTAATGATTTTCCAACTCCGGTAGACGTCCCCTCTGAAAGAAATTGCATAATTTTAGATTTTTGTTCTTTGTTTTTTTTATCTAAAATTACGGCCAAACTTTGATCTATATAATACTTCACTCGCTCTATGATTTGATCTTTTTTAATATAGCGTTCCACAACATCAATATTCTTTTGACTATTTTTTTGCACCCAATTAGTTAAAAGATTTCTTTCGTAGTTCAATCTTTCAGATAAAAGTGCAAGCTCTGCTTCAAGTTTTTGAATCTCTTGCTGCCCTTCGACATAATCATATTTTCGTGCCAAAGCAGATATTTTATTGATCAGATTAAAATGCCCTCCCAAACGAACATTTAAATCTTGCATTGAGGCTTGCTTTGAAATTGTTTCAGAATAAAAATTCAACGAAATAAATGAAATAAACAGAACGATAGATATACCGATCAGTGTAAAAATAATAAATTTTCTTTTTGTTTTCTTTATAAGCTTTCGCGAATTATTCATATTAAGTTTTACCTAAGATTCGACCTTTTTCATCTAAATAATTACTCATTTCTTGTAAGATAGTTTTTATTTCAGCACTGTCCTTGTTTTGAGAGCTTATTTCAAGCCTCTGACTTAAAACTTCTAATTGCTTAAAACCATAGGGACCGCAAAACCCCTTCCATTTATGTGCTAATTTTCGAATATTTTCGTACTCAGAATCTAACATATGTTGTTTCAAACTTTCGAACTCTTTTAGCCTATCTTCGTAAAATTCTAATTCAAATACTTCCAAGCCTGGGTTTGGAGCTTCTTTACTTAATGCAGAACTCATTCTTGCTCCTTGCAAAAAAATGAAAAAGTTACAAAGTAACTTCCGTGTGATAAGTAGTACTTTACTTAATGCAAAAAAACAACATCAGCATGAAAAATAACAAGGTGAACAAATGCAAAACAAAATATTATTAATAGAAGATAGCAAAGAGATTTACCAAATGGTTTCACAAGCCGTTTCGGGGCCTCTTATCGACCTAGACTGGGCACAATCAAAAGCTGAAGGTGAAAAATTCATTGATCAAAACAAATACGATCTCATCCTTTTAGATGTAGAACTCCCTGATGGAAGCGGATTTGATATTTGTAGCCAACTTCAAGCCAGCTCGCCTGAAATTTCAATTTTTTTCTTAACTTCGCACACTGAACTTTCAGAAAAAGTCATGGGCTTTTCAGCTGGTGCAGAAGACTATATTACAAAGCCCTTTAACACGTTAGAGCTCAAAGCACGAGTTGAATCAAAAATAAAAAAATTAGAAATATTAAGAAAATCAGTTGATATAGTTAAGTGGAAAGAACTTGAGATTAACAAATCGCGCCAAGAAGTAAAAGTCTTACACGATGACAACCAATTAAAAGAAATTGAACTCACTTCCTTAGAATTTAAGCTGCTAACTTATTTTGCCAATCATCAAGGAGAAGTCATTAATCGAGACACTATTTTAAATGAAATTTGGGGGGAGGATGTTCATGTCTATTCTCGCTCTGTTGATACACATGTAAGTAAATTAAGAAAAAAACTTGGCCCTGTTTCACATATTATAGAGTCTGTTCACGGCTCTGGTTATAAATTTAATCCACAAGAACTATAAAAGCAGTATTAACCGACTTGCGGCGACGGTAGGTATAGAAGAGAGAAGTACTAGCCTCTGAGGTTTTTCATTGTTTTGACAACTTTATTAAAAGCGTAAATATTGGCCCCACTCTTATAGGGAACAATTCCATTTTTTTTCTCAACGCCCCAAAGGCAGTTCTTATGAATTTCTTGCATTGTTTCTTGGAGTTTTTTATCAACTTCTTGCCTACTTAAAGACCAATAAGCTGCATTTTGGGATCGCTCAAAACCAGAAACAGCAACCCCTCCAGCATTAGCAGCTTTCCCTGGTAAAAAAATAATCTTGTTTTTTAAAACCTCATTTAACGCCTCACTGGTTAGAGGCATATTGGCCCCCTCACAGATACATTCTAAACCATTTTCAATGAGTGTTTTTACTTGTTCTTTATTTATCTCATTTTGAGTTGCACAAGGAATCGCAATATCAACAGGAATATCCCAAGGGGTTTTATCTGTGCGATAAACGGCTTCAGAAGAACTAAACTCCGACAACTGCCCTCGTCTTGAAAACTTTAAATCCATCAATTTATCTAGAGCACTCCGGGTAATACCATCTTTAAAATAGAGTGTCCCTTGTGAGTCTGAAAGTGTGAGAACCTTTGCATTTTTATCTAAAAGTTTTTCAATTGTATATAAAGCAACATTCCCCGCTCCCGAAACTGATACTCTTTTATTTTCAATTTTAATCTCATGGTATTTAAGCGCTTCTTCCAAGAAATAAACACAACCATAACCAGTCGCCTCCTCTCGGCCACAACTTCCCCCAAAATTAGGATGTTTACCTGTTAAAACTCCTGAGTAGCGTCCAGTTAGTTTTATAAACTGCCCATATAGATAACCAATTTCTCTAACTCCAACTCCAATATCTCCAGCAGGAATATCACGTTCTGCTCCGATATACTTATGAAGCTCTTCCATATAGGCCCAACAAAATCTACGAATTTCATTATCTGACTTCCCTTTCGGATTGAAGTCAGCACCTCCCTTTCCTCCTCCCATGGGAAGTCCAGTTAGGGCATTCTTAAAAATTTGTTCAAAGCCTAAAAATTTTAAAACACTTTCGTTGACACTAGGATGAAATCTTAGACCCCCTTTATAGGGACCTAAAGAATTATTAAACTGAACTCTATACCCTCGATTAACTCTAAGAATATTATCATCATCAAACCATTCAACTTTAAACTTGATAAGTCGATCAGGCTCAATAAGCCGTTCAAAGAGATTTAAGAGTTCACTCTCTTGCCCATAATCAGCAAGATCTTCACAGACCGAGAGAACAGCTTCATGAAACTCTTGTTCTCCAGTGTGGTGTTTATTTAATAATTTCTTAATTTCATCTTTTATCATTTTATTCCTTAGCTCATTCTTAACATTGCATCAATACTTTCGATATGACTCTTTTGTTGAGGTATCAAAGAGTCAGCAATTTCCTTTTTTTGAAAGTCGGTAAGTTTTTCACTTTTAAGCATTTTTTTATAATGGGAGAGACCATGCTCTTCCCCTGTCTTCAACGCTCGTAAAGCGTTCGCTTCACCTAAAACTTTTGAAACTCCTACAAAAGACTCCACAGCAACTCCCCAAACGCTAGAGGTAGTTTCGGGAACAGTTCCCATTTTTTTTGCCTGTCTTTTCCAATAGTCGATTGCTTTTTTATGATCCCGTTTGAAATCAATCAGTCTTTTTGCCTCAGGATCATCATCGACATTTTCTATAACCTGTTCGTAAGCCTCAAAAGCTGAAATTTCCCCTCGTAAGATTTCATTTATATCTTCATTAATTGAAATTTTTTCTTCCTTAGCATTAAATGTATTTGTTTCTATATTATCTCGCATATTTCCTCCTTCCATTAGGTGAGATGAGACTTTAGCATCCAGCTCATCATTTCATGTTTTTGAAGAATGCTAACTAAGAAGTCTTCAGTTCCTGGGTCTTTTTTAAAAACATCAGTATCAGACACAAAATCTTTAATTGAAGACTGTATATGTAAATTCGAAGTAAAAAGATCATATATCATTTCACTACTGGAAAGAGTCTTTCCATTTTTTTCGTTCATTTCCATAAAATCTTTCATCTCCTTAACTGTGCCTATTGGATTCTCTCCTAAAACACGTACTCTTTCTGCCATGTCATCCATAATCTCTAATTGTTGTTTATACTGATCCTCTAAAAAGGTATGTAAACTATGAAACCTTGGCCCTGTTACATTCCAGTGATAATTAAGTGTTTTTGTAAATAAAGCATATTCATTGGCCAATAATGAGTTGAGAAATTCTGCAATTTCTTGTACATCTTTACTTTCAATATCGCCAACGGCCCTTTTGCTTGCTAAATCAAATTTACTCATTAATTCCTCCTTTGGATTATTTCACTTAAGTTTATCTTAAACGGAAATAGCGGACTTACATCAATATCGTGCTTAAATTATGTGTAAGAATATTCACATTTAAAATGTGTGCGTTTCTACACATTTTTTTAGGATTACGTACAAGATTTGATCCATAAGCTCATGCATAATAGGCAAAAAATATAATTTAGGAGCTGGCATGAATTTGGACTTTCAAAACGCACTTACACTTCTTAGTGAAAAAATAACTCAGTGGTATGAAGTGCTAATCAAAAGTATTCCAAATCTCATTGCAGCAATTTCTGTCTTTATCATTTTCACCTTTTTAGCAAAATTGGTGAAGATGATAGTTAAAAAACTCGTCCCTACAGTGACAAAAAATAGATCCATTTGTAATTTACTAAATTCAATTGCCTACCTAACAGTTCTCACCCTTGGGCTTTTTATTTCGTTAGAAATTCTTAACCTAGAAAAAACAGTTACCTCAATTTTAGCTGGTGCTGGTGTGATAGGACTTGCACTAGGGTTTGCTTTTCAAGAAATTGCCTCAAACTTCGTTTCGGGAATACTCATCGCTTTTAGAGAGCCTTACCAAATAGGAGATATTGTAAAAATACAAGATTATTTTGGAGAAGTGACAAAAATTAATCTTCGCACAACTCGAATTACAACTTTTCAAGGACTAGAGGTACTTATTCCAAACAAGTATATGTTTACTGAACCCTTTATTAACTATACGACAACTCCAAAAAGAAGACTGGATATATCAATTGGAGTCTCCTATGGAGATGATCTTAAGAAAGTTTATGAAGTAACGAAATCTGCCTTAGAGCGCGTTGAACACAGAATCAAAGAAATAGATATTGAAGTTTATTTTGAAGAGTTTGGAAGCAGCTCTATCAATTTGTCCGCAAGACTCTGGGTCGAGTATCCCAAAAATATGGCGATACTAAAGGCTAGACATCAAGCGATAATGAATATTAAAGAGGACTATGACAAAAATGGCATTACAATTCCATTTCCAATTAGAACAATCGATTTAGGGATAAAAGGCGGAAAAAGTTTAGAAGATGTTTTAGAAAAACAAAATGTTTAGATTAGTACACATTCTCTATAAATAACAAACAATACGACTGATACCAACTAGGATAAGGTTTATGTATAGGAAATAAAAAAGGAGTTTTTTATGAGTACTATTGTTAAAGACATTCATTCATTGGAAGAAGTTAGAACATCTCATATTCAAATGCAAAAATTTAATCAAGAAAAAGAGTCTATACTTGAAGCCAGACTTAAAGAGCTTGACACCAAAATGCAAACATTAGAAAGCATGATATTACACCATGACAATAATTCTTTTGTGCAAAATTTAAATATCAATCATGTTTATGATTTTTTTGCTCAAATCGATAATTTATTAGTGATAGAAGAATATTATGACCCTAAGACTGTCAATCTTCTTCTAGATGAAGTTGAAGAGCGAATCAATAATCTAGAAGAAAAGATCTCATATTATATAGATTTAACAAATTATATATCTAAAGAATTCGCTAGTTAAATCTATCCTCTCTTATCCTACCGTAAATTCCCTAAGTGGTGATTTCATCTGAGATCACCACTTTCTCTTTAGATAGAGTTTAATATCAAAACAGAAAAGATTACCACGCCAACTTGAACAAAGAGTCCCCAAAAAAACTTTTTTCTTAAGTAAGGTCCAATATATTTCAAGTTTTTTTTCATTCTTAAATATGACATTAAGGGCAGGGAAATAACGAAAAAATTAAAAAGTAAGCTTCCCCACAAAATATAAGTCATCACCCCTGCTTCAAGTGATAAAAATAAAATGGCGAGGGTAAAGAGTTGGAACAAACTAAAATACAAATTAAATTGTACAAATTGGTTTAACTTAATTTTTTTTAAAATCAATGCCTGTTCAACGCCCATTAAATGATTTTACCTGATACTGAATAAGAATTCAATTAAATACAAATCTTCCTAAAACCGGATCATGGTCTGATAGTCGTCCCATATAGTCCGAATTTAAATGCAAAACTTCAAATGAAGGTGAACTCTGCCTAAGCCTTCTATTAACGAAGATATAATCAATAGATTGTGAGTTACCATTGTGATTCGTTGTGTAGCGCTTATTTTGAGGTAATGTTCTCATTAAGTTATATAATAAGTTTCCTTCTAAAACCTTCATTGGCCCCTCATTAAGATAAGCATTGAAGTCTCCCATAACTGCAATATTAGCTTTTGGGGACCTTCTCTCAATCAGGCTCACAAAATGATTAATCTTTTGGGCCAGTTTTGCCCTTTTTATTTCACTTCGACGCATAACTGGCTGAACTGGGCCCCAATGACTAGCGTCTCCAAGCTTGGAGTTAAAATGGTTAACAAGGATATAAATCGGCTCATTTTTGAAATAAAACTGAGCAACCAAACTTTTACGGGTATTTTTAAAAGCTGGGTCATTGGGATAAACTCTTCCCGGATTATTACTTAGAGATCCATCACTTAACACTGTTGTTTCTGCCAGAGCTGCTGGATTATGTCTAGGCTCAAAAAAAAGTTTATTCTGATCATAAATGATCGCCACTTGAATATTTCCTCCTGGTTGGCCACCTTCATTATGTAATTTAGGATTAATACTCATGGCCTGATAGGACTTCTTCGGACAATCAATTGTATCGATAATTTTATTTAAGGTCACCTTAGCACTAGAGCTGCCTGAGAAATCTAGGCCATTATCATCCTGGACCTCTACTAAAGAAATAATATCAGGGCACTTTAAGTTTTCTGAAATCATCTCTCCTGTAGCCTCTATTCTGGTTGGTTCATTACCAGCAAGATTTTTTAAATTGTATGCTGCTATCGTCAAAGAGTTTTCATCAGAAGAAAATGAAGATTGAGGTCTACATTTTAGCAGAACAACCCCGGTCGTTGGATCTAAGCAATCACTACTCATATTTGAAACATTCTGTTGATTAAAATTTTCTATGGCCTCAGTAGGGCGAGGAACAACTAAGCTATACTCACCATCGCCAAAAATATTTTTCCCATACTGTAGGATACCTTCCACAGGCCCTTCTATTAATTCCCCAACCTGATAAACTCTTTCCGTATCTAAACCACGAGATAGGTTTCCAGAAGCTACAGTTAAAATATTTGGATTCCATGACTCCTTGGAAGGAATAGGCTGAATCCCTCCTCCAGCAGTAAGGTTCTTATCAATATAATCTCCGTCAGGGAGTACATAAAGGGTAAGATAATCTTTTTGATCAAAAGGATTAGAAGACTCCTTACCTCCGCGAAATCCAACGATCTTAGGGTTGTTCACAATAATTTGCATTCCCTCTAAACTTTCCCAAAAATCAATTCCATCATTTAAATTCAAATGATCTTTATAATTTAAATTTCCATGATAAGTTGAAATATGTTTCTTCGGTATTTTTCGCCCCTGCTGCCCAAGCCTTATAGGTCTAGGAAGTTTTACATTTTTTTCCACAATCTTATAACTATGCAAGTCTCTAATTTGGGTTTTACTCATCCCCGAATTTGTGGCCTCTTCAAAAACAGTTCCTGTCACTCGAACCTTATCACCTACCTCAAAAATAGAAAGGGGAGCATCCAAATAGAGTTGAATCGCTTCACTTGTGGCGGGGTTATTATCCCAGTCAGTTTCTTCTTCTTGTAAATAATATTCAAACCCACCTGGATACCATTCTAAAGCTGCTGCCGCCGTAATTACAGCTTCAACAGTTACAATATCCCCCCTATACTTCGAAAGATGTCCATCACCTTGAACTTCAGATATCTTAAGCACTCCAGATATTTTTTTCGCAGGAGTCTTTTCTACTAAAGCTCTTTGATAAGTAAGGTTGGGAATATTCAAATTTTTCTTACGAGACAAAAAACGTCTTAAAGAGTCTCTTGCCGAAATTTCTGTGAAAGAGTTTTGAAACTTTCTGTCAATCGAGTTTCTATATTTATAACTAGGAAAAGTTTCACCTGAAAAATGAAAAAACTTACTTATGGCCACACGAAAAATTTTATTGTCATCTAATGGCTTTCCTTTTATATCTGTAACCGTTTGAGAGATTGGGATGCCGCCATCAAACATAAAATAATAGCGTAAACCAGAAACTTCTAACTCTGCCGAAAAAACTTCAATTGTTCTTTCAAATAAGAGCTCTTTAATTGTTTTCCCTGTCATTGTTCCAATATAAAATTGATCCATCACACCTTCGGGATATATACTTAATAAAGTATTTATTTCAGTGTCACTTAATTTTTCTTTGTAAAGAATGCTTTGATTTTTACGCATCAGCTGTTTTGGATATAAAACAATATCCAAAGCATTTTCCTGCTGAAGAGCTGTCGTCATTAAATTTCCAGCCGTAGAAGATCTATTTAACTCACTATTAGCAGAAATAATAATATTATTTTGATTTCGAGTATAAGTTCTATTATCACAAGAAAAAATAAAACAAGCTAATAGAGAGGATAAAATAATATTCTTCATATTTATTATTTTTCTCCTAAAGCATAGTTAATAAGGTTCCATGAAGGATAAATATTACGAGATTTATCACATCTGTATTCAAAAATGACCTGAATCTCTTTGCCTTTCAAATCATCTGATATTCTAACCCACTCACTTTCAACCTGATCCCAATTGGTGCCAAAAGGAGTTCGCTTAGCTTCGACTAAGTATTCCTTCTCACTAGAGATAGATTTAAGGATCACTTTTAAAAAAGATTCCTTTTTAGCTGCTGCCTCATAATGATTAATAGATTGAGTTAGTTTAAAAAAGTTTTGTTTATGACCTAGCTTTATCTTCGTTGAGATCAACCTTGTTTTTCCATCTTTTTTTTCTTTAAATCCACTAATTTCGACATATTTTTGACCATTTCTTTCGACCTCAGAAAAGTCTGCAGAGGTCTGCTGGAGCCTTTTGGTGGCAAATGGCGTTAATCCTTCCGAAAATTCGTATTCAGAAAAAATACTAACCCCTTCAATATCATCAATACCATCATCACGTTCATAAGAAATGGCCAACTCAGTAACCTCTAAGGCTTCACCTTCTCCATCTATCGTTAACTCATCAATTTCCCAAGCCGTTCTTTCACCTGAGTCGTTAAGATACAAAAAGCCAATAACAATTTCACTCCCTGCATAGCTAGAAAGGTCTATTTCTAAAGCATTGAAGTTTTCCCAATTATCACTGCCTTGAGAAACATTGCTAGGGATATGCTCAAAAGATTTCCAATTTGACTCTAAAGGATCTCCTCCATCATAGTCTGTTGAAATTTTTACTTGTAAACTTCCTGGGATATAATTTCTAACCACTTCTTTTAATTTTAAAACTGGATTTTTCACATCTAATTTAATCTTTGGACTCATTAACCATGTTTTTGTCCCCAAGACCGAAGATTCAATCTTGGCCATTTCTGTCCCACTAAAACCAAAGTCTTCCCACTCCACTGCCGTTGTCGTAGGTAACGACTTGTTAAGACCTAGATTCGATTTTTGAAATTTATCCTGGTATGGGTATGTTTTAACAGGCCTAGAACGATAAGAAAATGATGGCCCTGCACCTATGAGTTGAAATCTATTAACTTGCCAGCTTACATAATGCCTTCCTAAGATATCATCATCCATATCGTAAACCAAAGCGATCGAAACGTTTTTATCTTTAAACTGGGAAAGATCAATTTCATCAGACCACTTTGCATGAAAATCAACACCGGAAGGAAAACCAGACAACTTAAGTTCTTGCCAGTTGGCTTCTTCTGGCTCACCAGAAATATAATCGACAGAAACATAAGCTTTAAAAGCATGTTTTATAATCTTCGTTCTATCAAAAGGAATATCACTTCTTGAGTCATCATCCACAGAGACAAGATGGTGAATCTTAAAAGCTGCTTGATTAACTTCAGAAAGATCTAACAAAGGTGAAATCAGCCATGATTTGTTCCCTGATCCTCTTACTCTGGCGTAACTTGCTCCCAAAGACCAATCATTAATCCAATCCCCTCCAGTAGAAAAGGTTGAAAAAGGAGATAATTCACTAAATCTCGTTTCATACAAAATCCAAGCAAAATTATCGACATCTAAATTTAGCCTAGCAGCTATTTTTTCAATAAGTTGATAGAGTCGTTTTTTATAATAACTAATTTTAGCATCATCTCTTAAGTTTAAATAAATCGCTTCAAATTTTTTCACATATGTAACAAGAGTTCGAAAAGAACTTTTAGCCGAATTTCCGGCTACAATTTTCACCAAAGAATTCTTTATCATGGTCATGCTCTCACGCAAGACGGCTTGCTCACGTTGCGTGTTAGAAGTAAAGACTCTTCTTTTTCTCATATCAACCAATAAGGAATCAGTTTCAGATATCATCTGCTTAACCATTTTATCTTCAGCCTGGTTTAAGGGACTCACGCCTAGACTTTTTTCTTCAGAGTTATTAGCACATGAGTTAAAAAGAATAAGAATTAAAAAGAAGAAAGATATATTGATCTTCATTAGAACCACCAACTTTGATCTAGATTTGATCCATCATAAGCAAAAACGACTCTTAAGCTAAATAGAATATTTTCTTTTTTAAAGCTCGATTGAAGTCTATCATTTGATACATCCGTACTATTTGAAAAAACTGGATTCTTAGCTTGTTGCCATTCAAGTTCTGGATTAAAAAATAAATTCTCATAATAAAAATAACTTCCAAGTCCAACTCGCGTTAAACCTCCATGAGAAAGAGATTCATCATCATTTCTCAAGCGATGTGCTGATTCTTTATCTCTAAAAATAAAATGCTCCCCTTGATATTTATAAAAAAGATAAGGAGTCGAAGATGTTAAGTTATATCCCAATTTTAAAGCATAAGCTGAATCTGTTTGACCTACCCAGTCTTGCTTGTCTCCATTAATATCACTATAAACAGGACGATTTAAAGTCACATCCTCAATCCAGTTTGATGTTCGGCTAAGTTGATAAGGTTTCGTACCAGCTGTCGTTTGAGTAAACTCTGCTTTTAAAGAAAAAGTATTAACTCTTTTATAATAAGTTAAAGAGCCTGCTGAACTCAAAAGAGCACCTGTCTCATCAGAGTTATTATGATTCACATATTGAATGGCCAATCGCTCTTTATGAGAGAGATTATAAATATAACCCAATTTATAAGCAGTAACCTCTTTTCTCTCCCAAGCCGTGGCGGATGGATTTGATTCAATATCAAAGTCATCATTTGTTGGATACAAATATGAAGCGATCCCAATACCAGTATAAAAATATCCACGTTTTACTTTGTACTTTAATTCAAAACCTGGAATTGTTTTTGTAACGAACTTTTCATCATTAGTGGGTGTGGCCAAAACACTTGTTGGCGAACCTTCAATATAAGAAATTCGAGTCACATCTTTAGTATTAAACTCATCCCCCACATCTGATCTGAAATTAAACAGATAAAAAGTCACCTGCGTATTTTTGGAAGTATCATATGAAATAAAAGTATCATCACTATCAAGATCTAAGCCGAGAGTTGTCCCACCTTCACTGCGGTCATTTGTCTGAAGTTCGAGATCAACTTGAAAAAGAAATCGCTTAAAATAGCGATTATAAATAATTTCGAACTTGGATGTTTCGTTATCACTACGGTTTTCTTGAGGATCTGTTTCAAAGCGAAAGCGAGCGAATGAGTTGGCATCTTTTTGATAACGAAGTCCCATTTCAAGTTCAACATTATCACCTAGCTGAGTTTTTTTAGAATTACTATAAGCATCTTCTTCATAGATAATTCGATCTAAAACTAGTTCTTCATAAGGATATTTCGTCGGATCATCGACAGCTGTACCTTGTTTAATATTTTCCTGAGTCATCGTTTGAGCAAAACTAGTTGAAGAGATGAAAAACAAAGTAAGTAAAGAGCGTTTGAACATGAAATATTATCCTTAACAATAATTTAGCAAGCCATATGTATCGAAAGGATTTCAATCTGAAAATACTCTAAAAGCTTACCCTTACATATTTTCACTCGGTGCAAAAAGCACCAGCTCAGCTTAAACCTCTAACTCTTTGATATTATGAGAAATAATGAGTGAAGTTTGAAGAATCTTAACAAAAAAAACACAAAGCAATTCAAATCCTTACAAAGAGTAAAACTCTATAAAATCAATTTGATACTAGGCTTTCAATCTCACCTAAAATCCTAAGATAATTTGCTTCTCCAAAGTCGGTCCCAATTGAACCTTTGCCCCATTCATAACATTGGTTATGGCCTTGCTGATAATTAAAACCAGTACCACGAACATGAATTCCAATGAGTTCACCTGTAGAAAGGAAAATTGGTGAGCCAGAATTCACCGAAAATGTATCTAAATGATATCTAAAACTATTGGGAGAATCATCAACTCCTGAAACTGCTGAAAGGCCAGAATACTTAACTGGAATTCCAAGTGGGTAGCCTATGACAAAAACCTTATCACCAATATTAGGCTTTTTTCTTGAGACTCTTAAAGCTGGACGCCCCGTTGGTCTATCGAGTTTGTAAATGGCTAGATCTATTGCTGTTTCACTCAAAGTCTCATCAAAAAAATAAAACTCTTCTTGTCTTAGCTCAAAAACTTCATTTTCCGTAAAAAACTTTCTCTTTTGTCCCTTCCGTGTAAGACGATGGCCAAAGACTACATAATATTCTTCTTGTGAAAATCCCCATGAGTTTTGTTCCACACAATGTGCCGCTGTTAAAACTTTATCCTTCTCAATCAACACTCCACTACAATTCGCTAAAGTCGTTTGTTCAATAAAGTTTTCATCTTCACAAAAGTCTGCCCAACTCTTTAATATTTTCGGAACAATATAGTATCGCTTACCTCGCTTAATAAGTCTTTTTTTAGGAATAAAAGCAACACTCGACTCAGTTAGCTTTTGAGCAAAGTCAGACATTTGATAATAATCAAGCCTATCATCTTCTCCATAAATGACCGCAGACAATAAACGAGAGTGAAAAAGAATGAATATAATCAACAAGATTCTCATCTCTTTAGTTTAAGAGAGATGACATCAATAATTAAGTTAGTATGAAAATCTTACTTTCTAATGACATGAATGAGAACTTGTTTTATTAGTTTTAAAACTTTGAAATCGAGGTACAACTTCCTCCTTCCAAATACCTTTAATTAAAAGAAAACTAAGGAAAACACCACAGATAATTTGCCACCAAGCCCCTTTTTGTTCATGTTGATGGAGCATTTCATTTAACTCAAGCTTAAAAAAGTTGCCATAAAGCCAATCTGTAAGAAAAGAAAACACTAAAGCGACAATCACAATAGAAAAAATATTAAGTAAAACACTTTTTTTACCAATGTATTTTTGTAAAACTGCAATATTAGAAATATTCGTAGCCGGGCCAACTAATAATAACAATAAGGCACTTCCAGGAGAAAGACCTTTAAGCATTAAAGAAACGGCAATAGGAGTTGAAGCTGAAGCACAAATATACAAGGGCACACCAATAAGTAAAATCATAGCGCGATTTTCAATCATCCCCATTGATGTAAAAAAATTCTCAGGCACAACAAAGTCAATGAGCGCACCTAAAAAAATCCCAATGGTCAGCCATAATGCAATATCATCTGAAAGTTTTCCAAACCCAAACCTAAACACATCCTTAGTCGTTGCTAAGACTCCATGTTTCTGCGTCACTTGTTTACTTTTAGAACAACATGCTGCCTTAACTTCTTCTTGGTCCTTATATTCAAAATCGTTAAAAACAAACTGCAAAATTCCAGCTATGAAGGCTGAAAAAAAAGCCGCAATGGGCCTAATAATCGTCATGGGTAAGTCCATCATGGCATAGGTTATGGAAATAGAGTCAACACCCGACTCCGGTGTTGAAATTAAAAAAGCCGAAGTTGCTCCATTACTGGCCCCGCTTTTTCGCAAGGTAACAGCAGTAGGAATAACCGAACATGAACACAAGGGAAGCGGAACACCCACAGCAGAAGCTTTAAATACTGATGAAAAATTTTTCTCACCCAACCATTTTTTTACTTTACTCAAAGGAACAAACTGATGAATAAGCCCAGAAAAAAATAAACCAAATAGTAAATAAGGCGCTGAAACCAAAATATAAGACCAAAGTACGCTTAAATACTCCATCAAAGCCTCCTAGCAGCTTTAGAATACCATAGACGTGCTTTAAGGTCATAGGTTTTTAGAAAAATAGATAAAAATGTCAAAAATATGTTGACGATAACCTTCCGAAAATTTATATTCTTTATTACCGAAATCACGGGGGTGTAGTTAAGTTGGTTATAACGTCTGCCTGTCACGCAGAAGGCCGCGAGTTCGAGTCTCGTCACTCCCGCCATTTTTAAACAAATCTGCCAACAACACGTTGGTTTTTTTGTTTTAAGGGACTTCTTTTATGATTATCACACCATTAAAAAATGCTCTCTTAAGTCTAGAAGATATCCTAAAACAGCCTTTAAACGAATATATACGAGACGGTGTCATTCAGCGCTTTGAGTACACTTTTGAGTTAAGTTGGAAAATTATTGCACGCTATTTTAAAGAAATAGGCAGAGAAGACCTTCCCCATGGCCCTAGACCTCTTATAAAAGAAGCTGGGAAAGAAGGGCTGATTAATGATGTTGAAGCTTGGCTTCGATTTTTAGAATCTCGAAATAAATCCACTCATATTTATAATGACAAAGAAGCTCAACAAGTCTACGAAGACGCCAAAAATTTCCCAAAGTATGTTAAAGAGCTCATTCAACATCTCGAACAAAAAAAATGACAAAACAGCATATAGACATTTCTGATCATGACTATAAAATCTTAAAAAAAATTACAAAGAAATACACTCCCTATTTCGACTTTTATGTTTTTGGCTCTCGAGTTCAAGGTAAGGCTAAGAAATATTCTGATATTGATATCGCTTATAAAAAAAAGAAAACAAAATCTATTGCTCTTTTAAAAGACGAATTAGAAGAATCTAATATGGCGATTACTGTTGACCTCGTAGACTTAGATGAAATTGACTCAGACTTTTTAGAACTTATAAAGTCACAAATGATTTCCTTGGTATAAAAGATCAAGGATACTCATAACCAAACTTTTGAATTTTTTTCTTCAAGAAACAGTGCGCACACCATTAAGTTTGGAGACCTGAATTAAGCAGCTTTTTTAACTTTAAGCTCAACTGTCTTACCTAATGTTCCAAGAATTCGGATTAAACGATCAATTGAAACCTTTTGAAGGCTACCATTGATAATTCCTGTAACTGCTGAACGAGGAACTCCAGATAAATCAGCAACTTCTTTATGAGTAAGCTCTTCCTTACTAATGGCTTTAATTATCTCTTTTGTAAGTTTAGCCTTCATTTCAGCAACAAGCCCTCTTTCTCTAGATAGGCCAAGACTTTCAGCTAAACCCGAAGTGCTATTATAAGTTTTAGATTTCATCACAATCTCCTTATACGTTTTTTAACAAGATCAATATTTTTCTTGGGAGTTTTTTGAGTTTTCTTTTGAAAAGCATGGACTGCGTAGATAGCATCCTTTTTTTTAATCACATAGAAAATTCGATAAATCCCATCTTTATCTTTGAGCCTAAGTTCATGGACGTTTTTACCAATACTGGGCATTGCTTTCGAGAGCGGCATATTTAAAATGATGCCTTCATCCAGTAATGCTACAGCATCAACAAATTCTCCCAAAATTTCTTTAGGAAAATGGGCCATCTCTTTTTTACAAACGTCTAAAACTACAACTTTCACTGAAGTAGTGTCTCACAAATAAGACCATAAATCAAGAAAATACTTGGAGGTGTAGAATGATTGGTAGAAATGATCCTTCTTATATCAACTAGTTAGAGTTAGAATAAAGGACCTAGAAGCTTAGTGGTGGGTGATTCTTAAAGAAGCCCAACAGAAAACCAATTCGAACGACTGATTTCAGCTTTTCAAACATCATATCGCACCTTTTTTCTTTAAATTCAATAGATTTTGAACTTCTTAGACATAGTGATATCAGCCCGGACCATTGTTGAGGAAGACATACGCCCAAAATTTAAAGAAATATCCAAAAGATTAAAGGTATTTACATATTAGAACTTAGATGGTTATTAACTTGATAAATTCTTTAAGAGCTATTTATATTGTTTTCTTGAGGGGATCAATGAAAATTTTATTACTTTTTCTACTTATGATTAACTTGGAGGCGGGTTCAGTGGTTAAAAAGATCTCTATTGTTGAAACTAATAATAAACACACAATATTAGGTAAAAATCACGTCTCAATATATGCAGGTAATATCTCTCAACTAAAAAAACTTAAAAGATATATAGAAGACCATGGTTTTCCAAAATTAAAATCAACATCAGATTTAGAGTTTATCAAAAAATCTATGAAGTGGGTAACGAGTCAATGGAAACATAACGGATGGAATCAACCTCCTTCGGATTATACAGCTTTAGATATATTAAAGAAAGTTCATAAGGCTGACGAGCAGTATAGATGCGTTGAGTACGGAATAGTATTAACAGAAATTTTGCAAGCACATGGTTTCTTAGCAAGAACGATCGGTGTGCAGTCTCACGATGTTGCATATGGCGGTTTTGGCAGAGGACATGTAGCATCGGAGATTTGGTCTAACGAATTTTCAAAGTGGTTGTTTTTTGATCCACAGTTTGGTGTTTATATAAGTAATGAAAATGGAGTGCCTCTTAGTTTTCATGAGATCTATAGGGTATATAAAAATAAAGGTTGGAGTGATTTAAATATCAATACTTTAATTAAAAATGTAAGTGGCTCAAAACCTAAACAATACAAAACATTTATCGCTAACTATTTTGGTTATATGAAAGTTAAAATTGGTGAAGATGATATATCACTAGGTTTAGATGCAAATAAGCCGACTTTGACTTTTCAAGGATTGCCAAAGCCACTTGGTATCTTTACTAAAGACACAGAAATAGTTTATTCAGATGTTAATAAGGTAACAATGGTATTTGATTATGATTATGAAAAACCTAATTATAGAGAAATATTTAAAGATTTAGGTAAAGTTAAAGAAAGCGAGTTACCTCAAAAATTTAAAGAAATGCTACCTGATGTTGCAGCAAAACCTTTGTTTATAATAAACCTTAAAAACAATATTCCTAATTTTTCACATTATGAATATAGATTTGATAATACAACAAAATGGACTAAGTTACATAAAGATAAATTAAGCTGGAAAGCTTTAAATTCAAAAAATATTATTAATATACGGGGAGTAAATACTCTAGGGCGCGCAGGTGTGACAACTTACATGAGGTTGGATTATAAATAGTGATTAACAACCCAGCAAAAAGGAGTAAAAACTTATTAAATCAATTGCATCAATCCAAGCGTCAATTCCTAGTCTTTTCTTTAATTTAGAAGGACATTTATCTACATAGACATCAAAAGTTCTGTATTATACTTCTGTATGAAAGCAAGTGGTTTCTGAATATTTTTCACCATCGTCCCCATTTTTGGGGATAAATTAAGTTCGGCCACTTTGCCATCGCCAAACTTTTC
>LULL01000114.1_pt1 | contig 35843 bp, 35 predicted proteins | sample 728161 | NCBI WGS metagenome assembly LULL01 (sample SAMN03860290, study PRJNA289734) | marine metagenome | biome: seawater column; feature: ocean; material: water; isolation source: Red Sea water column Station 149 - depth 500m | place: Saudi Arabia: Red Sea | collected 2011-10-15 | depth 500 m
CTCTAGGCTTGTTCACCTCACTTGAGTCACCAGTTAAATCTGTAAATGGCATAACAGGTGATGTGATTTTAAATGCTGATGACGTTGGAGCTGATCAAGTTGGTTCTGCTAATCAAGTTAAATCTGAGCTTGAAATCACAATTTCTAACGTCTTGGCATTAGCCCAAACTAATGAGTTAAAAATAGGTACAAAAGCAGATCAATTAGATTTAGAAACAACGCAAATTCAAGTTGAAAATAATCGACTCGCTATCTTGACCAAAGCTGATATACAGTCATTAGCCTTACTAGCTCAGTTAGTCGAGACAAAAGCAGATCAGTCATATGTCAATCAGCAGATCGCTGATCTTGTTGGCTCTGCACCTGAAGCATTAAATACAATCTATGAACTAGCTGCTGCAATTCAAAATGATCAATCACTAATTGACTCTTTAAACCAGTCTGTCGCTAATCGCGTCCGCTTTGATATTGCTACCCAAGCATTAACAGAGATTCAGAAACAAAATGCACGAACAAATATAGGTGCTGAACAACTTGGCACAGCTCAACAACTTATAAGTCAAATAACAGCTCAAAGCTTAGGTGCAGCAACAGCAGCTCAAGGTGCTAAAGCTGATACAGCATTACAAATTGCAGATGTCGCACCCGTAGCATTAAGTGGATTGTTCTCAAGTCTTAGTGGTCAGAACAAAATTTTTGATGTTGTATTTAATGCTTATATAGTTGGATCAAATACCGCTATTTCAGCTACGGACACATTAGGGCAAATGTTAAGTAAGCTACAAGGTCAGATTAGTGCTATTGCACCGCCTACTTGGGTGAATGTAAATACATTGAATGGCTATTCAAAACATAATGCGATAACAGCTTCAGGAACAAAAATTGAGATTGCTAAGATAAACGGTATGATTTGGTTGAGAGGTTTCTTTTCTGCAAACAATTCAATTAGTTCAAATAGTGCTATTTTCTCCCACAGTGATCAAAATTACCTTTGGGATAACACATTTCAAGGTTCTATAGCTGATAATTTATATATATATGACCATACTTTTCATAGACATATCTATGCTAATGAATTAGCAGACTTTAGATTGAATGCAAGACAGATCGGCACTGGCAGTTCCCCGAACATTTCACATAACTTTCGAATTGTTTTAGATAACAGTAACAGTATTGGATCATTTGGCGTTGCATATGCGACTATTGAACCAATTTGCATTGGAAGAGCAAAGAACTGAAATTCATTTTCATTATATGAAACTAATTAATATTCTAATTATCTCGAAATTTTTAATGAATTATCTCGTCGCGCATCAATATTCAAGAGTTTCCAAAAATTGACGAGCGCTATATCGGGATGCCTTACCGTTACTTGTATACTTTGGGCTTTCCAAAAAATAGTTCATTCAATGTTTTGAAAATTCATGATTTGGTTTTACAAACCAGTCTCATTTATGATTTGGGTCAACAATGGATTATTGGGGAAGTGACATTTGTACCTGAGAATTCTCAAAGTGTTGAGGGGCAAGGTTATTTAATGACATATGTACACCACATAGATGGTCTGACTTCAAAAGCGGTGATACTTAAAGTGAATGGTGTAGAGATGAGCGTTCAGGCCGAAATAGAATTGGGGGTCCGTATACCGTTAGGTTTTCATTGTAATTGGGTTGATTTAGAGGAAAAAGTATAAGTAAACATATTAAGAGGGTAGAGTTGAAAATATAGATACATTTCTTAATTTTATCTAAGAGCAGGGCTTTGTATAGTGATGAAAAACATCAGAGACTTGCATAACGATGAAGACGGTAAAATTACTCCCATTGATTTCAATCATGACAGTTGTTGCACTGGTCGGCTGTCAACCGAAACAAGATCAAACAACAAAAGTTGAAAAAACAGATATTCCACTTATTCAGGCAAAAGTCGTTACTGTCAAAATTCCAAAACAGAAAGTATGTTTGGAAGATGGTTGTACCAATTATGATTTACAAACTGTGCAAACCAATCAAAAATGGATTGACGATTATTTTGTAAATCGCATGAAAAAAGCAGAACCAAATGCGTTTGCTGATTTACCTGATCAACAAGTTAAAGAGCCAGCCAATCAAGCTTTGCAAAGTGAAAGTAGTACCTATGTTCGCTTCGTTGGACAAAACTATAATTTAGCGACTTTTGCAATTCAAACTTATTCTTATTCAGCGGGTGCGGCACATGGTATGTCACATCAAGAGTTTGTGAATTTTGATTTAGCCAATAAAAAACATATTACGGTCAATGAACTCCTTAAACCTGATATGAATCTGAAACTTCGTGATGAATTATATGCAGCCAATCAAAACTGGTTAGAAGAGCATAATATTAAGAAAGATCAGTTAGAGATCAGCGATAATTATTATTATGGCGTGAATGGTATTGTCTTTGTATATCCACTTTATGAATTAGCATCTTATGCTGAAGGGATGAGTGAGCTAACCCTACCATATTATGCTGCGAAGCAATTTATCAAAGCTGAATATTTACCAAGTTTACCTAAAGAACCAAATTAATCAGTTTTTCAGCACCTACAATCCGTTGTAGATGCTGAGTCTTTGTTTTCTATCGCTGTATTTTTTTAGGTTAAAGCCTTACACTATAGCCAGTTTTTTCTCTATTCATGATTGATTATGATCGACCCAAAATTACTCAGAAATAATATTGAAGCAGTGAATGCTGCTTTAGCAAAACGTGGAATTCAGCTGAATGTACAAGAGTGGGCTGATTTAGAAGCTCGCCGTAAAGATTTACAGTCGAAAGCTGAAAATTTACAAGCTGAACGTAACGCTGGTGCAAAACAGGTTGGTCAAATCAAAAAGTCGGGTGGAGATGCATCGGAAATCATGGCGCGTATGGCTGCGATTGGTGATGAAATCAAAGCGGCAGAAGTTGCGCTTGCTGAATTGCAAACTGAACTAGAGCAAAAGTCGCTTGCGATCCCCAACTTACCTGATGAGTCTGTTCCAGAAGGTAAAGATGAAAGCGATAATTTAGAAATTTTAAAATGGGGTACGCCACGCCAGTTTGATTTTGACATCAAAGATCATACGGATCTTGGTGAGTGGATGGGTGGTCTTGAATTTGAAACTGCGACGAAGCTAACGGGTTCTCGTTTCAGTGTGTTGAAAGGACCATTAGCGCGTTTACAACGTGCTTTAACGCAATTCATGTTAGACACACATACGCTTAAGAATGGCTATACAGAAGCTTATGTACCATATTTGGTTAATGCTGATACTTTGCGTGGTACAGGACAATTACCTAAATTCGAAGAAGATCTCTTCAAGCTGCAAGGCGAAAAAGAATATTATTTGATTCCGACAGCAGAAGTGCCAATCACAAACTTTGTGCGTGATGAAATTATTGATGCTGACCGTCTACCGCTTAAATACTCAGCGCATACGCCATGTTTCCGCAGTGAAGCAGGTTCTTATGGACGTGATACACGTGGTTTGATCCGTCAGCATCAGTTCGATAAAGTTGAAATGGTGCAAATTGTTAAGCCTGAGCACTCTATGGAAGCACTTGAAGAGCTAACTGCACACGCAGAGGGCATTTTACAAGCGCTTGGCTTACCTTACCGTAAGATTTTGCTCTGTGGTGGTGATATGGGCTTTGGTGCAGTTAAGACTTATGATTTAGAAGTATGGGTGCCAAGCCAAAATACCTATCGTGAAATCTCTAGTTGCTCAAATATGGGTGATTTCCAAGCACGCCGTATGAAAGCTCGCTACCGTGTAGATCAGAAGAAGATCGAATTGGTGCATACGTTGAATGGTTCAGGTTTAGCTGTAGGTCGTACTTTGCTTGCAGTGATGGAAAACTATCAACGTGCAGATGGTTCTATTGAGATTCCTGAAGTGCTACGTCCATATATGGGCGGTGCAACGTATATTGACTAAACTGTGCATCTAATTTGTGCACAGTTTTTGCTTTATCTCAGTCAGATTGAAAATATAGAGGCGTGATGTGGAAATTTTCCCAATCTCTTTAAAGTTGCAACAGCAACGTTGTCTGATTGTTGGAGGTGGGCATATTGCCTACCGTAAAGCAAATTTGTTGGTCAAAGCAGGTGCAATTGTCGATGTGATTGCACCTGAGATTGAACCTGAGCTACTTCAGCTTGTAGTGAAGTCAGCAGGACAATATATTCAAGCTGCTTTTTCTGAAAGTATTCTCGCAACGCCTTATCGTTTAGTGATTGCTGCAACTGATCAAACTGAAGTCAATAAAGCCGTTTTTGAACAATGCGAACAGCGTAATCTATTGGTGAATAGTGTGGATGATATTCCGCATTGTCGCTTTATGGTGCCAGCAATTATCGATCGTTCACCTTTAGTGATTTCAGTTGCATCGAATGGCGCATCGCCTGTTTTATCTCGACAGCTGCGTACTCAGATCGAAACGATTGTGCCACATGGTATGGGCAAACTCGCCGAGTTTTCTGGACAGTGGCGTAAGCAAGTTAAAGCAAAAATTTCTAATCCAGATGAACGTCGTATCTTTTGGGAAAACTTGTATGCAAGTCCGCTCAAAGAGCAAGTGTTCAATGATAATTTAGATGTCGCCAATGATCTGATTGAGCAGGCTTTAACTGAATGGAGCGCACCGAAAGGTGAGGTGTATTTAGTTGGTGCGGGGCCGGGTGATCCTGAGCTTTTAACGCTAAAAGCCTTGCGATTGATGCAACAAGCTGATGTGGTGATTTATGATCGCTTAGTGTCTGCACCTATCTTAGATTTATGTCGTCGCGATGCTGAAAAAATCTATGTGGGTAAAGCACGTTCTAATCATTCCGTTCCGCAAGATGGTATTAATGCTTTATTGGTTGATTATGCACAGCAGGGTAAACGTGTTTGCCGTTTAAAGGGTGGTGATCCGTTTATCTTTGGGCGTGGTGGTGAGGAAATTCAAGAATTGGTAGAAGCCAATGTGACTTTCCAAGTCGTTCCGGGCATTACTGCAGCTTCTGGCTGTTCAGCCTATGCTGGTATTCCATTGACGCATCGTGATTATGCACAAAGTGTTCGTTTTCTTACAGGGCATTTAAAAGAGGGGTCGCCTGAGCTTCCTTGGAATGAACTGGTTTATGAAAATCAAACCCTAGTCCTGTACATGGGCTTAGTTGGTTTAGAGCGGATTTGTGAGCAGTTGATAGCACATGGTCAGCGACCGAATATGCCTGTTGCTCTCATTTCTAAAGGGACAACCCCTGAACAAAAAGTGGTGGTTGGAACTTTAGCTGATATTGCAACTAAAGTGTCAGAGCATCATATCGTAGCACCGACTTTAACCATTATTGGTGAAGTGGTGAGCCTACGTGAACAGTTAAAATGGCAATAAATCTCCCCCAACCCCTCATTAAAAAAGAGGGGAGTTCCTCCCTTTGAAAAAGGGAGACTAGGCGGGATTATGAAAAGTAGAGAAAATTTGTGATTCATGTTGTTCTATTCGAGCCTGAAATTCCAGCGAATACAGGTAATATCATCCGTTTATGTGCTAATACTGGCGCACAGCTTCATTTGGTTAAACCCTTAGGTTTTGAACTCGATGATAAAAAGCTTAAACGTGCGGGATTGGATTATCACGAATGGGCAAGAATGCAAATTTGGGACAATATCGAGCTTTGCCTTGCTGATTTAAAAGCAAAAGGTGTTGAGCATGTTTTCCCATTAACAACTAAAGGAACGGCAACACCGCACACGGTTGATCTAAATCGTCCTGTGGCTTTATTGATGGGGCCAGAAACACGCGGTCTGCCAGAGCAAGTACGTTTAATGTTTCCACAAGAACAGTGGATTCGTTTGCCAATGGCGGAAAACTCAAGAAGTTTAAATCTGTCGAATGCAACAGCGGTGATTGTTTACGAAGCATGGCGTCAACAAGGCTTCAAACAACTCTATTAATGCATGGCTATACATCGCCATAGGGACTCGCAACAACGAGAGTATAGCCATTTGGGTCTTTAAACCAAACTTCTCGATGGTGTGCATTCGCGTTGTATTTTGGTCCTTCTAAAATTTCGACTTGATGATTTTGTAGCTTTTGTACAATCTCATCAAATTGAGAACTCTCAAACCACAATAACACGCCATTGCCAATCGCCGTATTTGGACTGCCGATATGAGGGTGTTCATGTGCTTGCCATTGATGTAGTTGTAGAACCATATGCTGGTTAAACATTAACTGTTCATATTCTTTGCCACCATGTCCACTGCTTAGTCCCAACATGGTTTGATACCATAAACTGGTTTTCTCGACATCTTCTACGGCAATTAAGGGTTGTGGGTGCATATATTCACCATTTATTTTGATTCTTCTGGTTGGGTTGCATCAAAGCGCTGTTGTGCAGTGATCACTTGTTCAATATTGGTTTCAGCCCAATCTTTCAATTGATAAGCCATTTTAGCTACCTCTAATCCTAGTGACGTTAAAGAATAATCGACACGTATAGGTGAGGTGTTTTGCACTTGGCGTTCAATGAATCCATCTCGCTCCAGCATTTTTAACTTTTGCGATAAGACTTTGGGTGAAATCCCTTGAATACTTTTCTTGAGCAAATTGAAGTGCTGAGTTTCTCTTGCTAGCACATTGATAATCAATAATACCCATTTATCTGCAATTTTTTCAAAAAATAACCGAGCAGGGCAATGTTGTTGATAAATATTATATTTTAATGCTTGATTCATTTAAAACATCCTTAAAACTTCAGTTAAATTGCGCTAGTTACCAATTGGTAACTAATTGACACCTAGTTTCTAAAACATATCATTAAATCGAACTTTTTAAAAATTTGGATAAAACTCATGTCAAACATCGCAGTTGTTTATTATTCTGGTTATGGTCATACAAAAGTAGTTGCTGAAACTTTTGCGCAAACAATCCAAGCTTCGCTGATTGAAATTGATCAAAACGGGGAAATTTCTGAGCAAGCTTGGCAAACACTTAGCGAAGCAAAAGGTATTGTATTTGGGGCACCAACCTATATGGGTTCTGCGCCGTGGCAATTCAAAAAATTTGCTGATGCTACTTCTAAAGTTTGGTTTACACGGGGTTGGCAAGATAAAGTGTTTGCAGGCTTTACCAATAGCGCAAGTTTGAATGGCGATAAGCAAGTGACATTAATTCAGTTACAAACACTAGCGTCACAGCATGGCGGAATTTGGGTGAGTTTGGGGCTGTTACCAGCAAATACTAAAGAAGCAAAACGTGAAGATGTAAATAATTTGGGTGGTTCAGTAGGTTTATTAGTGCAAACACCATCTGATGCAAGTGTGGCCGAAATCCCGACAGGTGATCTAGAAACAGCAAAACTTTATGCGCAACGTGTCCAAACGATTGTTGAAAAGTTACACGGCTAATTGAACATAAATAAAAAGGCGCATCAAGCGCCTTTTTATTTGTCGACAGTTTATAGTCTGTCATCAAATTCATTATGTTGAGGGGCAGAGTATTTGAAACCTTTAGTTTTATAACCAAGATATAAAATACCAAACATTGCCCACCACAAGCCGTATTTGAGTGCTGTCTCTTCAATTTCTAACCACATTGCAAAGACACTGAGGAAGCCGAGTAGTGGAATAATCACAAAGCTTAGAATATCTTTAAAGTTCTTCGTGCGCCCATCTCGTAATGCATAACGAGAAATTACTGATAAGTTTACAAAGGTAAACGCAGTTAAAGCACCGAAACTGATCATTGAAATGACAATATCAAGATTCATGAAACCAGCAGTTAACGCAACGGCACCCACAATCAAAATATTATATGAAGGGGTGAAGTTTTTTGGGCTGATATGACCAAAGATTTTCTTATTAATTACACCATCACGACCCATCACGTACATCAAACGAGATACACCCGCATGTGCTGAAATACCCGATGCCATTACAGTGACGATTGCAAATGCTAGAACATATGACTGGAATAATGAACCACCGACTAATAGTAAAATGTCAGGCTGTGTGGCAGCAACATCTTTAAAGTATGTTGTAGGATCATTCGGGAAATAGATCTGCATAAAGTAAGTACTGATAATGAAAATCACACCCGCGAATAATGCAGTTAAGAAAATTGCTTTAGGGAGTGTTTTCTCAGTATCTTTGGTTTCTTCAGCAAGTGAACTTAGTGAGTCAAAGCCAGTGAACGAGAAGCAAAGTAACGTTGCACCAGTGATGAGTGCACCGACTGAAGTTAGTTCATTCCAGAAAGGCTCTAAGCTCCAAAGCTGATAACGTGTTTCAGCCGTGATAGGACCGTCGGCATTCATACCCATTTGAAGTTTTTGATAAACCAAATAAGTGAATGTGCCAATTACGATGAGCTGTACTAAAACGATCCAACTGTTAAAGTTCGCCACAAATCGTGCACCACGTAGGTTAACACCTGTCATAAATGCTGTGAGAACAATTACCCATATCCAGTGGTTCACTGATGGGAAAAGTGCTTCCAAATAAATTACAGCAAGAATGATATTGACCATTGGCGAGAGTAGGTAGTCTAACCATGAAGACCAACCCACCATGAAACCAACGTTCGGGTGAATGGATTTTTGGGCATAGGTATATGCCGACCCAGAGGAAGGGTAGCGACGAATCATATGACCATAGCTAATCGAGGTAAACAAAATTGCAATCAATGCAACAATGTAAGAGGTTGGCACATGGTAATGACTTTCTTCAGATACTAGACCGAAAGTATCGAACAAAGTCATTGGTTGGATATAAGCCAAACCAATGATGATAATGTGCCAGAGTCCTAGCGTTTTTTGCAGTTTAGCTGCCGATTGAGTCCCAGAAGTATTTGTCAACGGCGTTGTCCTCATAATCGTTGATCAAGGATCAGCTTTAGTGTCAAGGATCGTTTGAGACGAACGATCCCCCCGATAAAAATCTAAAGTGCGCAAATCTATCCTAATTTAAGGCAGTTTGTCAGTAGCTTTGGAGATTTTTTAGCAATTTTTTAGCCAATTTGCCAAGGAAAAAGATGAATGAAAATTCACTGAACCAATAAAAAAGGCTCGATTTAATAAAAAATCGAGCCTTTTTTTGTTTTAGATATTGATTTACCAAGCTTTTTTAAGAATAGCTTTTAGATCATCTATATTTGCTTCTTTTGGATTATAAATGATAGATCCATCATTTAATGCCTTCTCGGCAACTTCATCTAACTGAGCTTCAGTGACCTTTCCTGTCTCTCTTAAGGTGCGAGGAAGCTTAGTTAAGCTAAATAATCGATCACGCATGGTCAAAATTGTGGCAATTGCTTTTTCTGCACGAAGATTGGCTGGAGTCTGTGCATAAATGTCTGCGCCTGCAAGCGGTAATAATAATTCACCGATCTTGTCGCCATTGATCTCTTTGTTGTATTCCAGCACATATGGCAAGAATAAGTTCATGCATAAACCGTGGGGTAGATGCGCAACTGCACCTAAAGCATGACCTAAAGAATGTACTAAGCCAACCATTGAGTTCGAGAATGCGATACCTGCCATCGTTGACGCTTGAGCAAGTTCTAAACGACCTTGAGCATCACTTGGATTGTCTAATACTTTGAATAGATTTTCACTGATTTTTTTGATCCCAGCACTTGCATAAGCATCGCTTAATGGATTTGCCGCTAAGCATGTATAAGCTTCAACACAGTGAGTCAATGCGTCCATACCTGTCATGGCTGTAAGGTGTGGTGGCAAAGTTTGCGTCATACGTGGATCAAGAATCGCAGCATGTGGCATCAAGTAATAAGAAGCGAAAGCTAGTTTTACATTTTTCTGTGTGTCAGAAACAACAGCAACCATAGTTGCTTCAGAACCAGTACCAGATGTCGTCGGAATAACGAAAAATGGTTTTAATGGTTTTGGTAGATTGTGCGCACCAGAATACTGTAGTAAATCGTCACCACCTTCAGAAACTAGAATATTAGTCGCTTTAGAGGTATCAATTACTGAACCACCACCAATCGCAATGATCGCATCACATTTTTGTTTACGATAAAGTTCAGCGGCTTGACGAACGACTTCTAAACTTGAATCTGGTGGAACATCATCAAAGATTGCACCAATCACTGCATCAGTTGTACTGAAAGCAGCTTCAATTGGATTCAGCAAACCATTTGCACGTACGCCTTTATCCGTAATGATCATCGGACGTTTTGCACCTAAAGTGGCAAGTTCAAAAGGGATATGCTCTAACGCAGCGTTACCAGCAATTACTTTTACAGGACAAAAAAACTCGTAATAAGGCTTAGCCATGTTATGCGCTCCGTTTGAGATATGATTTCGCGACTTTAAGATAAATATTTTTTGCACCCGTGAATTTTTCTTTTAATGTCAATTCGGCTGGGTAGCGTTTTACGGCAAGTGAAGCGATCAATTTAGGTAAGATCAGGGCTTCCATTTTATTCAAGCAACGTACAAGACGAATTGCGCTTGAAACATCACCATCAGCGATCATGCGATCATTGGCAAATGCCTGTGCCGTACTTTCTTGGAAAGAAAATACAAGAAATGCATGCGTTAGATGCTTGAAGGTAATGGTTAAATCAGGCTTTCCTTTGAAATTCGGTAAAAGCTCTAATTGTTTTTCTTCTGTTACACGAGCAATAAATGCAGGTCCATTTGGAAATACATTCATTGAAAGTATGAAGCCAATAGGAAATTTTGAAACTTCCTGTTGTACTTCACTGTCCACTTGGCTTGCCATTACTAAACCACGACCAACAACATCCATCATGAGTTTTACGTAGGCAAATTGCAAAGTGGGCTTCACTGCTTTGGTCGAAATCACTTGCGTATCCCTTGTTAAAATTATGCAAAAGCAAATTTAGAGTAATTACTCTAATTTATTTCTTTAGAATTGAAAAGTAATTTATTCAGATTTGACTTCAAGGTCATGAAAGAAATTTGTATTTTTTAAATAATCAACAAAATCATGACAAAGTTGCTCAAAGCTTGGATAATCTTTAAGCAGGTCTTGCAAGCGTACCATTTCTAAACCAGCGTATCCACAAGGATTAATGGTTTGGAAACCGCTTAGATCACAGTCAATATTTAAAGCTAAGCCGTGATAACTACGACCACGACGAATTTTAAAACCTAAAGAACCGATTTTACGTCCATCCACATAGACACCAGGTGCGTCTGGTTTCGCATAAGCCTGAATATCATATTGCTGAAGTAGATCGATCATCGCTTTCTCAGCAAAGCTAACCAATGTGCGTACATGCCATTTCAGACGATTCAAATCAAACATGAAATAGGCAACCAGTTGACCTTTACCATGCCATGTCACTTGTCCACCACGGTCAGTATGAACAACAGGAAGGTTACTTTGCATGAGGATATGTTCTGCTTTGCCAGCTTGACCTTGTGTTAACACATCTTGATGCTGTAATAACCAAACTTCATCTGGTGTAGTTTCATCACGGTGTGTTGTGAAGTCTTTCATTGCTTCAAAGCGTGCTGTGTAATCTTGTAGATCATTGAAGCAGCGAATAATTAAGGAGGGTTTATCAAGGTTCGTCACAATAAACTTCCTTTGTCTGAATAAATACGGTGTTGCGGAAAACCTGTTCCAATTGCTCATCTTGATATTGATGCGGGTTGGCGCAATTTGACCAGTCACGAATTAATTGAATTTGTGCATATTGCACGGCATTTTTACTTTGTAATTTGGCATCAAAATCTTGTGCACGTTTTGCTAGGAAATCTTGATTATTTCCAAGCTTTAACTGATGTTTATTTTCTTTTTCCAAAGATTTTTTTGCATTCTGGAGTAGGGTGTTGCTATTTCGTGTATTCAGCGATTTGGCAATAGCAAAACATTGTTGACCATAGTCGCTGATCAACAATTTTTCAGGCTGTGAAAATGCAGCAGCAGTTAAGTAATTATGTCGATATTCTTGATCAAGAGTAGTGAGTAAATTTTGTTTAAGTGTTTGAAATATCCTGAGCGGTATCGGATGAAGATTGTTTAATTGGGTTCGAGTGTTTTTATATTCTTGATCAATTTCTTTTAGTTTGATTTTCACAATATCTTCAGGTTTGAATGCATAAGATCTGCTATTTAATAGGCTTGTATGACGCAATTGCATCATTTGCACGGTATCTTGTAATTGCTTTTCTGAATATTGCTGAGGATTATATTGTCCTTCAAACTCACACAGATCATTTTGCCATGTAAAAGTCTTAGTTTTTGCATAGCATAAATTGGCGAATGAAACTGTAATTGCTGCGATTAGAAGCACATGCTTTTTCATCTGTAGATTCGCAACCATACATTAAAGAATTGTAGAACGGTATTTTAAGATATTAACTGATTTTTATCAGTAATTCAGTTGATTAGATATTATGTTGAAATCGGTATAAAAAAATCCAAAACACTTTCGTATTTTGGATTTATCTATTAAAGCGCTGTCTTAATTAAAGGACATGCTGCAAGATCAGCATACAGTGCATGAACTTGTTCTAACTCTTCAAAACGCAGCTGCGCAGTTAAAGAATGATATTTACCTGTACGTGAAGGCTGGACTTTTACTAAGTCACCATCAAATTCAGGAAAGTGCTTCTGTAGAATATCAACAACAGCTACTCGAAGTTCATCCCCAGCATTACCAATCAGTTTGATTGGATAGTCCATTGGGAAAACCCAAAGATGTTCTTGTAATTCACGAGAAGGAGTGCGGTCTAACATGAGCAACCTCTTAACTTGAAACGCCTGCATCAGTGCAGGCGCTTATGATCTATAACATAGATGGGGATGAAGTGTTGAACTTCAAGTCTTATACTGATTCAAAACAGAGTTCTGATTCAGTATAAGGTGGCCCAAATATTAGTCATTTTCTAAGAATGAACGTAAGTGTTCTGAGCGAGAAGGATGGCGAAGTTTACGTAACGCTTTCGCTTCAATCTGACGAATACGTTCGCGTGTTACGTCAAACTGTTTACCTACTTCTTCTAAAGTATGATCCGTTGGCATATCAATACCAAAACGCATCTTCAATACTTTAGCTTCACGTTCAGTTAAGTTTTCAAGTACTTCACGCGTTGCTTCTTTTAAGCCTTCTGAGGTCGCAGCATCTACTGGAGAAGTGATGTTTGAGTCCTCAATGAAGTCACCAAGATGCGAGTCTTCATCATCACCGATTGGTGTTTCCATCGAAATCGGTTCTTTTGCGATTTTAAGTACTTTACGAACTTTAACTTCATCCATTTCCAGACGTTCGCCTAACTCTTCTGGTGTAGGCTCACGGCCCATTTCTTGAAGAAGTTGACGGGACACACGGTTGATTTTGTTAATCGTCTCAATCATGTGTACTGGAATACGAATTGTACGCGCCTGATCCGCGATCGAACGGGTAATCGCCTGACGAATCCACCATGTTGCATAAGTCGAGAATTTGTAACCACGACGGTACTCAAACTTATCAACGGCTTTCATCAAACCGATGTTACCTTCCTGAATAAGATCAAGGAACTGTAAACCACGGTTGGTGTATTTTTTCGCGATCGAAATTACCAAACGTAAGTTTGCTTCGACCATCTCTTTCTTCGCACGGCGCGCTTTTGCTTCACCGACAGCCATACGTTTAGAGATGTCTTTAATATCTTTAACGTTGAGACCAAGGTCTTTTTCGATATCCGCAATCTTTTGTTGGAACGCTAATACGTCAGGACGTACTTTCTCTAAATGTGCTTTAGTTTCAGCAGGAGCTTTCGCAATCTGCTCATCTAACCAAGCTAGATTTGATTCTTGCTCAGGGAAAGTTGTACGAAACTGAGTACGATCCATACGGCCACGACGAACTGCATAACGCATGATTTCACGTTCATTTGAACGGATTTGATCATGTGTACCACGAATCATTTCAGAGATGATTTCAAATAAACGAGGAGTGAATTTGAACATCATGAATACAGCAGCTAAAGCTTCAAGAGCAGCTTTTGCTTCATCACTGTTACGACCATGTTTTGCAATAACCGTTTTAGTTTCATTCCAAGCAGCTTCTAACTCAGAGAAACGAACTTTCGCAACTTCAGGGTCTGGACCTGAGTCGCCTTCAGAATCATCATCACCTTCTGACTCTTCTTCTTCGTCATCATCATCAAGTTTAACGTCTTTGGTTTTAGATGAAGCTTTTTCATCTTCCTCTATTTCTTCAGATTCCTCTTCTAAAACTTCAGGAATCTCTTCGTCAGTTTCTGGGTCTAAATAACCAGATAGAATATCGGCAAGACGGCGCTCACCAGTCAAAAAGTCATTATATTCTTGTAAAACTACTTCAACAGCGTTTGGCCAGTAAGCGATTGAATGTAAAACGTCACGAATACCTTCTTCGATACGTTTTGCAATGCTGATCTCGCCTTCACGGGTAAGGAGTTCAACTGTTCCCATTTCACGCATATACATACGCACAGGGTCAGTGGTACGACCAGGCTCACTTTCAACCGATGCTAAAACAGCAGCAGCTTCTTCCTCTGCAACCTCATCCGCAGCTTCAGTAGATTCGCCAAACATTGCATCGTCAGTTTCAGGTGCACGCTCATGCACAGGAATACCGACGTCTTGAAGCATCTGAATGATGTCTTCAATCTGTTCGCTTTCTGTAATCGAGTCTGGGAGATGATCGTTAACCTCAGCGTAAGTTAAGTAACCTTGTTCTTTGCCTCGGCTAATCAGAGCCGCTACTTGCGAAGTAGGGGAATTCATATCGCTCATCTTTGCTTACTCTTTGTTGAATCTGTGGCGGTGAAAAACCGTGCATGATAGCACAATTCACTAGGAATGTTTTGGATTTGATCCGTTTGCTTTAAATAAAAAAATACGTTTGATTTCACGGTAGTTTGTTGAATATGGGGTTAACTATTATTTTTTCAAGCATCAAGTCCTTCCGAAATGAAGGAAATTTTCATTCTTGTTGCCCTTAATCTATAAATACACAAAAAAACCGCCGAAAAAAAGTACAAATTGGCGATTTATAGCAAAAAAATAAAATAAAACTTGACAAGAATTTTGAAGAAAGATAAATAGCGGCTAGACCCATTTAAATTTTTCATATTAGAGGTACTTAGTGTCTTCTACAGATTTTGAATTAGATGATGATAACTATGGCGATGATGATGTAAGTTTTGATGAGTCATCAGGAAAACTTACTGCCAAAGAATCATTAGAAAAGCGCCGTTTGATCGATGACCTATTAGCTCAACGTCGTCTCGAGCGAGAGTTAAAAGATTTTGATTATGATTTCGACGACGATGACCTCGACGACGAAGACTAAGCAAAATTGCTAAGACTTTATGGTCGAAAATGTTATGCTGTTGCCGATGTATTTTTAAAGTTGGATTAAAGAAAGAATGAGCACGTTAGATTTAGACTTATTGAGTAATTATCTCGACGGTGATCAAAACGAATACGGTCTAGATTTCGCAGCGACTCATGGCTTTTTGTGTGCTATTGCCGTTGGTCCAAAATTTGATCGTTGGTTAGATGAGCTTTTCGAGAGCAACCAAAAGAAAGTTCCAAGTGAACTTGTTGAACAAATCAAAGCATGGTTAGAATCGATTCGCCAAGATTTAGCGAATGAAAATGGAATCGAGTTTCCATTTGAAATCGAAGAAGCTGATGTTGATTCTAGCTTAGGTGATTGGAGCGTTGGTTTCGTCGATGCAATGTTCTTAAACGAAGAGGCATGGTTTGCCCCAGAGTTTGAAGAGCAATTGGTTGATTTAACTCTACCAATCATGGTGTTTAGCGGAATTGATGAAGAAGATCCGCAAATGGAATCATTCCGCCGTAATGGTCAGTTGATGGATGAGCTGGCAGAAGAAATTCCAGAAAACTTGAATGAAATTTATTTGATGTATCATACACCAACATGATTTTATAACCATATAATTTTATGATTTGAGTTCAGAGTAAAATTATATTTTTTTATTTAAAAGCTAGTTCATATATGAGCTGGCTTTTTTATTCATAAAATTAATATTTAAATTAATTAATCATTTATTTTAAATATTTTAATAAATATTTTATTTTTAAATATTTATTGTGATAAATTTATTTAATACTATATTTTTAATTGCGCTGATATTATTCTATTGGTGGTTGTTTTTAATTTTTATAGAGAGTATTGAATATGGTAAATAATAGAATTAAATATTTTTTTTGGCTTTTTCTTTAGTTCTTGTAGGGTGTGGTGGTGAGAGTTTAAATGATTCGAACTCATCATCTTCAAATAATAATATGCCTTCTACTGGTAATGATGGAATACTTAAGGGGGGGATGCTTGCTAATCCTGAAATACTTATTAGTAGCCAAAAGTACATAATTGGATCTAATAATTTTTATAACTATTTTACATATTCTGGTGTTGATAAAGAGACAATATTTTTAAAGATGAATTTTGATTTGCCATTCACTATGCAGAATAGGAGGCGATGTAGAGAATCTATAGCAAATGGCTATCTTGATACAGAGTATCCAATCACACGCATGTATGATAATAAGAATAAGTTAGAACAATTAAATTGTTATGAAGACGTAAAGTATACATTTGATTCCTCAGATAAAAAAATATTTCAAGTAGTTCCAGCATATAGGGGCAACGGAATTCTAAATTTTGCAGCAGTTAAAGGTAACGCAGCAATTATAGCCCCAGTTGGTGAGCAAGGAAGTCCCACTAATCCCATTTTAATTAAAGTATCAAACAAGATGAATCATAATTCTTTTTATAATTACTTTAAGTATACTGCGAAAGCAGGGGAGACAATTCATTTATCAGTATTTTTAGATACCCCATTGACAGATCGACAATTAAGACGTTGTAGCGAGGCTGAAAGTGATTTAACTTTCAACAAAGTTAGTGGTTATTCAACTGATTTATATATCTATGATGATAATTATAATTATGTGAAATCCGTATGTGGTACTGAGGTTAAATATACCTTTTCTAAGGATGGTACCTATATTTTCTCATTCAACTTTGAGGGTGCTAGTAATAATGATGGTGGCGGGAATGGAACAGGAACTATATATTTTGAAAGTCTTGGTTTTCAGGTGTCATATAATTAAGCTTTGAGAAGTTCGTGTGTAGAATAGGGCTATTCTAGAATAGTCTTATTCAAACAATATACTTATTGCGGAGTGGGGTATTTTAAAATTCAATTTTTAGTGATTTTAAATATATAATTTGACTTTTTTGCCCAGCGCGTTAAAAGCTAGAACTCTCTTAAACGACAAAAACTTAAGTCACAACTTCGGTATGAGGTCGACCTAAATTCAGTAAATTTATAGAATCTTGTTACTTGTGGGTGAATCTTGTTTATTTGGCTGAAAAAATTTAGCATCGAACCTATTTATTAATAACTTCACACATTTATCTTTTTATAAAGTATTGAGTAATCGGGTGCTGTCTAATCTAAGATACAAACTTTAGTAAGAGTTTGAACAAATCCTGTAGTTATTCGTAAAGTTAAAAGAAATAAAACTTTGATCATTAAAAAATACTGAATTTCTGTATCTGAGTAGATTTGATTTCATTTTTGTTTCCTTTGTTTCCTTTGTTTCCTTTGTTTCCTTTGTTTCCTTTGTTTCCTTTGTTTCCGTGTTGTTTCTACATACGGCTAGGTATTGTAATTAAAACTAATGGTTATAATTCAAGCTTGATTTTCAGAAGACCAATTTTTATGATAAATTTTAGGGATAGGCTTATTCATCAGAAAATTATCTTACTGAATAAGTTTTAGAGATAGGTTTACGTAACAAAGCCATGCAATTATAAAACTAAGTGAATTAAAAACGTCCCTTAGAGGACGTTTTTTATATAGAGTATTTTGATTTACAGAGGTTGTATATATTCTTGAGGGTGTTGTGATTAAATTACAAACTAGAAAATAATAAACTTAGACCTAAGCCACTTAGCACAGAGCCAATAATTCGATTAATAACAACTTGTTTTTCTAAAATTTTATTTCGAATAGTTGGTGTGGAGCAAAAATATGCAATCAATAAAAACCAGACTAAGTGACTGAAAGAGATAAACGCACCGTAACTCAAAAGATGAACAAAGTTATTTTCTGAATTCGTAATTTGTGAAAATAAACTGATCACGAATAATGTCGTTTTGGGATTTAAACTATTGGTTAATATGCCTTGTTTAAATGCTTGAAAAGCACTAATGGAAATATTTTCAGCATTGAAAGAAACTTTTTCCTGAGTAAATGTTTTATAACCGAGAAAAATTAAATAAGCAGCGCCAATGTATTGAATAATTTGTAGAAGACTCGGAATATTGTTTTGTAAAAAACTTAGTGCAATTAAGCTATAGCTGATGTGAACCCAAACTCCACTGGCAATACCACATGCGGTTAAGATACCGAGCTTACGACCAAATAAATAACTATTTCTGGTGACTAGTGCAAAGTCAGCACCAGGACTAATCACAGCCAATACGGTAACCAATACGATAGTAATTATTTCATTCACTCAATTGACCTTGTAAAAATATACTAATGATTTATATATTTTTCATATATTTGCTATATTTAAAATCGAAGTTAATTTTGATTGATATATGAGATTTTGGAATGATTGAAAGGATGTCTTTGAATTCTCTTAAGTTTTTCTATTATGTGGCACGCTATGAAAGCGTTACCGTTGCTGCTGAAAAGCTATTTGTCACCCAAGGTGCGGTAAGTAAACAATTAAAAAACCTAGATGATACGTTGGGTTATGCTTTGTTTGATCGAGAGGGTAGACATCTGATTTTAACTGATCAAGGACGGATCTTGTTTGAATGTTGCCAGCAGGTTTTCCAACAAATTGACCAGTGCCTAATACAGTTACAAGGTGAGATAAAATCGCAAAATACCTTGATCGTATCATGTGAACCAACTATTGCCATGAAATGGCTTATTCCTCGTCTAGGCAAGTTTAAGCAGCTATATCCAAATATCGAAGTAGGTTTATTGACCAGTGGAGGAGCAGTTGATTTTGATACTCAGAATATTGATTTAGCCTTGAGACGCAATGATTTTGATTGGGGTAAAGCTGTTTATAGCGAAAAAATTGCAGATGAATACATGCTGTGTGTTGGAAAACAAAATACTCAGTCGGTTGATCAGATATTCATTTCATCTTCAAGACCGAAACTTTGGCAGAAATTTTTAGAAGTTCAAAATGGTCGCTTTAATGAGCTAAATAAGTCCGTGTTGGAACATTTTTATTTATGTATTGAAGCTTCAATCGCTGGGCTAGGTGCTTCTGTGGTTTCAGCCTATATGGTTGAAAGGGAGATCAAGTATCAGATGTTAGAAAAGCTGAGCCCTGTATATAAAGATGACTCAGCTTATTTTTTACTGTCAGCTTCACCAGTAGAAGATGATGTACGCAAAGTGATTTTTAAAACTTGGTTGATCGAGGAAATGCAAGCAAGCCAAGCTGAATTTTCTGCACTCAATATTCAATGACTTGTCGAAGTTTTTTCTAATAACCAAACATTTTCTTTTGCATCCACTTTTCCTTTGAGCTTTTCATACTCTGAGGCTAATTGCTTGATTTGATAATGGCTTGCGTAATATTTTCTGATTTCTTGTTCAGGAACTGAGAAAGGAGGGCCTGCTAAAAGGTTCTGATCATATTCAAAGCTAATTAAGAGTTGAGGGGCATTCTGAGTCAGTTGTACTAGATGTTGGGTATATGTCTCACGCATATGTTCAGGTAATGCAACCAACGCAGCTCGGTCATAAGTTGCATCAATTTTTGAGATATGATCAATATTCAGTTCAAAAAAGTCACCAACATATAGATCAATACTTTGATGAAGGTAATGGGTTAAATCTCCAACTTGAGACACTGTGAACTCAAGCTTGAGTTCAGATATAAGTTCTTCAATTGCAATTGGGCTAAGATCAATCCCCGTGACATGAAATCCTTGTTCAAGTAACCAGTGGATATCTAGGCTTTTTCCGCATAATGGAATGAATATACGCGCTTGAGGTTGTAAGTTTAATGATTGAATGTGTTTGATTAATAGAGGATTGGGGCTAGATAAATGAAATCCAATATTATTGCTTTGCCATTTGTCATGCCAAAATTCGTGTTTCATTATCTATCCTTAATTTTTTACTGAATGACTTGAAATATACGTTGTTGCTTCATTTTTAGCTATTTTTAGACTTATTAAGATAAAATCTTTTGAAGCACCACCAAGCGATATAGATAGCGACAATCGTTAAAATGAAATAGCTCATACGTTGCATAATAGCAGTCATGAGTGCTTGATTTTCACTAAAGTGATAACCGAGATAAGCGAGAAAGCTAGTCCAAATAATAGTTCCCGCACTACTATAAATCATGAATTTTGCAAAAGGCATTCTGCTCATACCAGCGGGTATGCTAATTAATGAGCGAACAGCAGGGATCATACGTCCAAAGAAAACAATACGATGACCATGTTTATTAAACCAATTCAGCGCTTTCTCTAGGTCAGTAACTTGGATACGTAAATATTTTCCATAGCACTCGATGAATTTAAATAATTGAGACTGAGGGACTTTCCTTCCTACCCAATATAACAACATTGCGGCAACGATAGAACCAATGCTGCCAGCAATGATTACACCAATCAGGGTAAGCTCGCCTTTTGAGGCTGTGTAGCCTGCGGAAGGCATAATGATTTCAGATGGAATTGGTGGAAAGACGTTATCCAGAAACATTAAAAATGCGATACCTAGATACCCAAGCTTTTCCATGATGGATAAGACCCACTCTTCAAGACCCATAGTGCCTATTTATGTTACTTATGAATTAAGACAGGATAATTCGTGCTTGTTTTACTAGCAATAAAAGATTCGTTAAGCAAGTTGCATGTAATAGGAAGAGAATAACTGAATATATTTTACTTAGTATTAAACCCTACGTTTTAAAAGTATTTGATTGGTATAAACAGAAAGGTATGTATAATACTGGCGATTTTGCGCAATGGTGAAATCACATAAAAACCAAATATTAGGGTAAGCCAATGAAATTAAATACTAAAAAAAAATGTATGCTCAATTTTTTTTTAATATCAATTTTGATAACTGGATGCGGAGGAGATAATAGCAATGATTCAAGTGTTGTAATTGAGCCAACGGATCAATTTGAGATTGAATACAGTACAATTACAGGTACAGCATTTGCCGAATCAACTTTAAATGGAAAGACTGTAACAGCGAGTTGTAAAGATTCTGTAGGTTTTAAAGAAGAGGTGGTAGTTGATGAACACGGTGTATGGCTGGGACAAGTAGATAGTAGTAAATTTCCATGTCGTTTAGAAGTTAAAGCCAATGAACATAGCTATCACAGTTATATTAGCCAAGCAGGAAGAGTTAATATTAATCCGTTTACAGATTTGGCTATCGCTTATGCAAGTACGCAATTACCCGCTACATGGTATCAATCAGGTAGCATAACAGTTGATCAGTTGAAATCAGCGAATACTGCTTTGGTGAATGAGTTAATTAAAAAAGACTATTCACTTGATAGTAAAACGGATCTCTTTACTACAGAAATAAAAACAGTAAATCCTCTCCATTTAGCTATTCAAGCCTTGTTAGATGCAATTCAAGGCAGCAATAGTATTCAGGACTACAATGCCTTATTAACTTTGATTAAGGATGGTAATTTAAGTCAACTACCTGAAAAACTTAAAAACCAAAATACTGAAACAAATTTAGATGATCTCCCAAATGTGACAGATTTTTCATTGAACAAATTCAATAATAAGGCATGTACTTGGGTGGAAAATACAACTGAACTATATATTAACTGTAATAAGGATGTAATGAGTGATTTCAAAAATTTATCGCTAGTTTCCATCATTGGAATATCTGAGTCAGGCATTTTGACAAAACCTTGTGAAATTTATAAATATGGGGAAAATCTAACTCTACAGACAGGGGGTAAATCAATTACTGCACAGTTTACAAGTCAAGGTTTCGATCAAATATATTATCAAAATGATGAAAATCAGATAGTTGTTTCTGCTTCTCCAAGTAAAAATCGTTTTAATACGGCTACATTAGTATTTCGTGATAATAAACTTTTTACTGCTACTTTTGAGGGTTACTTAAATAATGAATCTAGTCTTGGAAATCAAGAATTGACATGTATTATGAATCCAAATTCATGATGGGAAATGAATTGTCTTATTCAGATCTGAATAAGCGTTAAATTTTTTACTTATAAAAAAGCCATAGTAAAAACTATGGCTTAACTATGCTTTAGTGCTTATAGGCGTTTACGTTTTGCGGCAGCAATTTGCGATTGGCGCATACGGAAACCTTCTTTTTGTTTCTCTGTGGTTTTGTCGATACAGAAAACACAAGACACACCATGTTCATAACTTGGAAGAGCCGCTTCTTCTTGCGTTAAAGGCCAGCCACATGCGTGACATTTGATATTTTCGCCTTCTTCAACACCATGTGTGACCGCAGTACGACCATCAAATACGAAGCATTCTCCTTCCCACATGCTTTCTTCAGCTGGTGTTTCTTCAAGATATTTTAAAATACCACCCTTCAGGTGATACACCTCATTAAAACCTTCTTGTAGGAGTAGTGAGGTTGATTTTTCACAACGGATACCACCTGTACAGAACATCGCAATTTTCTTATCTTTATGCTGTTCAAGGTTTTGTTTTACATATTCTGGGAATTCGCGGAAAGTTTCAGTTTTAGGATCAATTGCACCCTTGAACGTACCTGCTTTGTATTCGTAATCATTACGCGTGTCGATTAAAATGACGTCATCACGGCTGATTAGCTCATTCCATTCTTTAGGATCAAGATAGTGACCAACTAAATCACGAGGTTTAACTTCTACGCCTAAAGTTACGATTTCTTTTTTAAGTTTGATTTTCATTTTACGGAATGGTTTTTCAGAGCTTTCTGACTCTTTATATTCCATTGCGTTAAAACCTTCGTTTAAAAGAAATTGATGAATGCGATCAATTGCTGCACGATCACCTGCAACAGTACCGTTAATTCCTTCTGAAGCAACAATTAGAGTTCCACATAAATTGATGTTATTCACTAAGTCCAAAAGACGTTGTTGCAGATCCGCTGCATCTGAAACTCCTTTAAATTGATATAGTGCTGCAACAACCCAATTATTGGTCGCTTGCTGTTCTACAGGTGCAAGCTGTTCTACAGTAGCGTTCATGGATAACTCCAAATGTATTAAGATAGGAAAAATAAGGCGCGTATTTTAGCGTGAAATTTAGAAATAAGCGAGAAAACCATAAAATGAATATGGTTTTAAAGGAGTTGGTTTTGAGTAATGATCGTCGAATTCCATCATTAACCCCATGTGCAGGGCGTTGTTCAACGGTATTTGGTGATCTAGTTTGTCGAGGATGTCGTCGTTTCAATCATGAAGTGATTCAATGGAATACTTACACACCTGACCAACGCTTAATGGTTTGGAAGCGCTTAGATGCGCAATTGGATCAGATCTTAGTCCCGTTATTGCCAAATGCAAATCTTCAACATGTCGAAGGCTTTATTCATGGTAAGCATATCCGTATTTTGGAAAATGCCAGTAAAGGTCGTAAGTTGTATCATGCTCTAAAAATTTGTGAAAAGAATAAACACTTAGCGCATGAAAGCGGTTTAGGTATTCACGATAAGCAAGTGAAACCTGTTTGGGATGAGTTTGAGCGCCGTGTTCTTGCACTTGCTAAAGCGAGTTATGAGTTGGCTTGGTTGCGGGCAGATGGAATTAGTTCCAATTTATTGCGTGCTTTAGAGGAAGATGAAATTTAATTGGATTTTGTCTTTTTTGCTAATCGATAGATGATGAGTTCCGCAATTAATAGATTAATTGTCCATCCAAGCCAAGCTTCAAGTTGGTAAATGTGCAGTGGAGTGAGCCAGTCAAAATACGGTTGTAACTCATACAAAGCGAGTTTCCATGTCCTTAAGCTAAGTGCTGAAAGGGCAAGCGCAAAGCTTCGAATCATCCAGTTACGATGTTTTAGCCATTGTTTATGCATAGCGAAATATAGCGCTAAGGCGGTACTGCACCCCCAAAGCAATCCCAAAACAACAAAGCAGATTTGAGTGCTAAGACCACCATTGGCTGAAAATGCAAGAATAAATCCACTCGGTAGGGCAAATCCAAGTGTGGCGATGATATAGAGCCAGCCTGCATAACGATGTAAACGGGGTAGATTTTGACGAATGCTTCGAGAAAACTGTGTAAAACCTGCTAATAAAACAAAGCTACTCGTGATGACATGTATCTGAAAGCCAATCCGCCAAGGTTGGGTGTTGATGACATCTTGTTTTAATACCAAAAAATTGGTGTGATCAGACCAAGGATAATAATTCAGGCAAATTTCAATCATGAGCCAGCATAGATAACTGAACATGAGAAGGCTCAAAATTTGTAAAAATTGATTTAGGCTTTTCCACATAAAAAGTGATCACTATTATGGTATGGTATTCAAAAAACGAAATAATTTTAGTTGAACGAGAATATATACATGCAAAATTTTAAACAATTATTGATCTTAACTGTTGGTTTGGCAACGAGTACTTTTTCTATAGCACAAACGATGCAAATTGCACCTTCATGGACGGGTTTGTATAACGATGAACAGAAAATTTCATTATTCTTTCAACAAAAGGGCACAGATGTGTCTGGCTATAGTTTGTTAAACGGAAAGCAAACAAACTTTAAAGGCAAAATTCAGCAAACTGACTTGAACTATACCTTAACTTTGAATGAGGTTGGGCAAGGTGCAGACATCGGAAAGTTTATTTTAGAGTTCAAAAACAATGCTACACCCATAGAGGCGCAATGGTTGCCTACAAGTAAATCTGTAAAGCCGAAATTTTTTAACTTGGACGCTCAACAATGTAAGTTTGCTAAAGGGCAGGGAGATTTTCCTGAAACATCCACTCGACTATTAAAAGATGGTGATTTACAGGTTGCGCAAGGTGAGCTGGAATATATGCGTAATGAGATTTATGCACGTCATGGTTATGCATTTAAAACGAAGGAATGGGCAAATACATTCGCGATGTATGACTGGTATATGCCGTGTTATACCAATGTAGAAGGAAGACTATCTAAAATCGAAAGAGAGAATGTAAAACGTATTAAGATGGTCGAACCCTATGCACAAAAGATGGATTGGGGACGTTAAAATTTCCGTACATGGTTGAAATAAAAAAGCTGCCAAATGGCAGCTTTTTTAACATTAACTTTACTTAGAAAATTAACGTTTGATATCGCGTTGTGTTTCACCAGTATAAAGTTGGCGTGGACGACCAATCTTGTATGGTGACGCGTGCATTTCTAACCAGTGGCTGATCCAACCAACAGTACGTGCAAGCGCGAAGATAACAGTGAACATTTCAACTGGGATACCAATCGCTTTTAAGATGATACCTGAGTAGAAGTCAACGTTTGGATAGAGTTTACGTTCTACGAAGTACGGGTCGTTCAATGCAATTTTCTCAAGTTCCATCGCAAGAGCAAGCTGTGGATCATTGATACCTAATGCTTCAAGAACTTCGTCACAAGTTTGCTTCATTACTTTAGCGCGTGGATCGAAGTTTTTGTAAACACGGTGACCGAAGCCCATGAGTTTAACTTCTTTACGCTTCACTTTTTCCATGAATTCAGCAACGTTTTCAACGCTACCAATTTCATCAAGCATTTTAAGAACGGCTTCGTTCGCACCACCATGCGCAGGTCCCCAAAGTGCTGAAATACCTGAAGAGATACAAGCGTAAGGGTTCGCGCCAGTTGAACCTGCAAGACGAACTGTAGAAGTCGATGCATTTTGTTCATGGTCAGCATGAAGTGTGAAGATACGATCCATTGCTTTAGCAAGGATAGGATTTACTTTGTAATCACGGTCAGCAGGTGTAGCAAACATCATGTGTAAGAAGTTTTCTGCGTAACCTAAGTCATTACGTGGGTAAATGAACGGTTGACCTACTGTATATTTGTAGCTCCACGCTGCAAGCGTAGGAATTTTAGCAATTAGGCGAATTGCAGTAATTTCACGATGGTTGATATCTTCGATATCTAAACCGTTGTGATAGAACGCAGATAAAGCACCAACAACACCAACCATTATTGCCATTGGGTGTGCATCACGACGGAAACCATTAAAGAAACGGCTTACTTGATCGTGAACCATTGTATGGTTACGTACTTTAGCGTCAAATTCTGCTTTTTGTTCAGCATTTGGAAGCTCGCCATTTAATAATAAGTAGCAAGTTTCTAAATAGTCTGCTTGAGTCGCTAATTGATCAATTGGATAGCCACGGTGCAATAACACACCTTTGTCACCATCAATGAATGTGATCTTAGATTCGCAAGCAGCTGTCGCCATAAAACCAGGATCGAAAGTAAAGTGACCAGATGCCAATACATCTTTAACGTCAATTACATCTGGGCCCAATGTGCCGCTGTAAATTGGTAATTCAATTTCTTTGCCATCAAGCTGTAATACGGCTTTTTTGCCAGTTGCTGCAGACATTCAATAGATCTCCTGTCCTGGTGAATGATTATCTGACTCGAAATCCTAATCTTGTCATGTGCGAATCAGACGGTGTCAAAATTTGCTATAAGATTAGTGGCTACTAGAATTTTGTCAATTATACTTAGGGATAAAAAATGACGTTCTTAAAGTCAATGAGTCATTCAGTATCAACGAAAAAATTGAGTAAAATCACAGCACCGGTCGAGTATAATATGTCAAATCAGGTTTTAGGTGCATAAAAAAAGTGAAGCGCCAGTACAATTGTAAGTAAATTTTTTATCTCGGTATCTTTTGCCAATGACTGATTAATTTATATAAAAAGCCTGAAACCCTATATATCTCACGGCTTAGATTTAATTAAATATTAAAATTTAATCAAGAGTAGAGAAGTCTTGGTTGTTATTTGACTCATTGTGGTGCGATCAACTGGTTAAAAAATAACAGGTGGTTTTTTGGAAGTTTAACTTTTTTAAATAATTTATCAGGTATTTATATTTAATATATAAATGTAGGGTATTCTTTTTAGCTATGTCATTAAACATTCAAATTTAACCTTTATATGGTTATGTCAGTCGACTTTTTTAGGTTTTTTATAAAGATTTTTTTTTGCTACTTAATTGCTTATCGAGGAAATAGATAAATTATTTTTACTATAAAAAACAGTGGTATATTTTTTTGGGTGGGTTGAATTCATAATGTTGATTTTGAAAGTTTTTGTGAATGATTCTTATTTATTGATTTTTTAGACTAAAGCGAAAGCTGATTGTTTGTATTTTGATATTTCACGTTTTATAATTCGGTGTCGTTATATAGGTTAGGCATGTGCTGTGCTTGCCTAACAATGCCAGCTTTCCTTTGAATTAATTCAAACAAACTCCAGTTGGAGTTTCTACCTACAGGATGCCCGCTGTGAAAAGCAACAGACCTGTCAATTTGTCCATGGGTCAGGTGTTAGCGGTAAATTTACGCTCACCCGTGGCTATTGCATCAATTCTACACCGTCTATCAGGTGTAATCGTTTTCTTATTAGTCGCAGTTCTTTTATGGATTTTGGATAAATCTTTATCTTCACCAGAAGGATTTGACTACGTTAAAAATGTCGTTTTCGGAAATATCCTTGTACGTTTCATCGTATGGGTATTTGTAGCAGGTTTAATTTTCCACTTTATCGCAGGGATCAAGCACTTGCTTGCTGACATCGGTTTTGCTGAAGAATTACAAAGCGGTCGTATCGCAGCTACAATTTCATTGATCTTGTCTGCGGTTGGTATTGTCGCAGCATTCGTATGGATTATGTTCTGATGAAAAGTGCTACAGGTTTAACAGGTTCAGGTTCTCGCGATTGGTATATCCAGCGTGTCAGTGCTGTAGTGTTAGCTGCATACACTGTTGTTATGTTCGGTTGGATCCTTTGTAACAGTGGATTTGGTTACGAACAATGGGCAGGCTTTATGCTGACATTGCCAATGAAGATCTTTTCTTTATTAGCAGTATTATCGCTCGTTGCACATGCTTGGATTGGTATGTGGCAAGTCTTTACTGATTATGTAACGACTCGTCAAATGGGTCCTTCAGCTTCAGGTTTACGCCTTGTACTTACTTCTGCTGTCATTATTTCAGTGATCGTGTACGCAATCTGGGGTATCCAGATTTTCTGGGCAAATTGATAGGAAGAGATCATGGGCGCAATTAACCCTAAAGAAGATTATTCAAATATTCAAAACCTCACTTTCGACGCTGTTATTGTTGGTGGTGGTGGTTCTGGTATGCGCGCTGCTTACCAACTTGCTCAAGCTGGTTTAAAAGTTGCGGTATTGACCAAAGTATTCCCAACACGTTCGCATACAGTTGCCGCTCAAGGTGGTATTGGTGCGTCGTTAGGAAACATGCAAGAAGATAACTGGCACTATCACTTTTATGACACGGTTAAAGGTTCTGACTGGTTAGGCGATCAGGACGCAATCGAGTTCATGACGCGTGAAGCGCCAAAAGTTGTTTACGAGCTTGAACACTTAGGTATGCCTTTTGACCGTAACGAAGACGGTACGATCTATCAGCGTCCGTTCGGTGGTCACTCTGCAAACTACGGTGAAAAAGCTGTTCCACGTGCTTGTGCTGCTGCTGACCGTACGGGTCATGCATTGCTCCATACTTTGTATCAAAGCAACGTAAAAATGGGTACTCAGTTCTACGTTGAGTGGATTGCATTAGACTTGATCCGTAACGAAGCGGGTGATGTTCTTGGTGTGACTGCAATTGACCAAGAAACTGGTAACATTGCCGTATTCCAAGCGAAAGCGACATTGTTTGCTACTGGTGGTGCTGGTCGTGTTTATCGTGCATCAACAAATGCTTATATCAACACTGGTGACGGTCTTGGTATGGCAGCTCGTGCTGGTATTCCATTACAAGACATGGAGTTCTGGCAGTTCCACCCAACGGGTGTTGCGGGCGCAGGTGTATTGTTGACTGAAGGTTGTCGTGGTGAAGGTGGTATCCTTCGTAATAAAGACGGCGAACCATTCATGGAACGTTATGCTCCAACTTTAAAAGACTTGGCACCACGTGACTTCGTATCACGTTCAATGGACCAAGAGATTAAAGAAGGTCGTGGCTGTGGTCCTAAAGCGGATTACATCTTACTTGATATGACTCACTTAGGTGCCGAGACGATTATGAAACGTCTTCCATCTGTATTTGAGATTGGTAAGAAGTTCGCAAACGTTGACTGTACTAAAGAACCAATTCCAGTAGTACCAACAATCCATTATCAAATGGGTGGTATTCCGACGAATATTCATGGTCAAGTTGTTGTACCACATGGTGTTGAAGAGGGTGAATTCTCTGCTCACTATGATAAAGATACTAAAGAGTATTCTTATAAAGGTACGCGTGATTATGTGAAACCTGTAAAAGGTTTCTACGCGATCGGTGAGTGTTCTTGTGTATCTGTACATGGTGCTAACCGTTTAGGTACAAACTCATTGCTTGACCTTGTTGTGTTTGGTAAAGCAGCTGGTGAGCACATTATCGACTATGTAACTAAGCATCATGGCGATGATTATGCACCGCTTCCAACTGATGTCTTGGTTAATACTTTAGCGCGTATCCGTAAGCTTGATGATTCAACGACGGGTGAAAACGCACAAGAAGTTGCTGATGCAATCCGTGATATCGTTCAGGATCACGCTGGTGTATTTCGTACTCAAGCATTGCTTGACAAAGGCGTGAAAGAAATCCTTGCGATTGAATCGCGTGTTCGTAACATTCATTTGAAAGACAAATCTAAAGTATTTAACACAGCGCGTGTTGAAGCATTAGAAGTTGAAAACTTATATGAAGTTGCGAAGGCGACTCTGATTTCGGCTGCTGCTCGTAAAGAATGTCGTGGTGCGCATACAGTTGTTGACTATGAGTTAGCACCTGATCACCCAACTTATTCTTACGGTCGCCGTGATGATGAGTGGATGAAACATACATTATGGTATTCATCAGACAACCGTCTTGAATATAAGCCAGTACGTTTCAGTCCATTAACGGTTGAAGCAATTGAACCTAAACCACGTACATTCTAATCGGGAGAACAAAGATGAGTAGAGGCACTCGTACATTCGAAATCTACCGCTACGATCCTGATAAGGATAAAGCGCCGTACATGCAAACTTTCAAACTTGAGTTAACAGACAAGCATCGTATGTTGCTTGATGCGTTACTTGCGTTGAAAGTGCAGGATGAATCATTAACATTCCGTCGCTCTTGCCGTGAAGGTATTTGTGGTTCGGATGGTGTGAACATCAATGGTAAAAATGGTTTAGCGTGCTTGTGGAACTTGAACGATTTACCAGAGAGGATTGTGATTCGTCCTTTACCTGGTTTACCAGTCGTTAAGGATTTGGTTGTAGACATGAACCAGTTCTACGATCAATATGACAAGATTCAGCCATTCTTGATTAACAATCAACCAGCACCAGCGAAAGAGCGTTTACAGTCTCAAGCAGAACGTGAACACTTAGATGGTTTATATGAATGTATTCTTTGTGCATGTTGTTCAACTTCATGCCCATCATTCTGGTGGAACCCTGATAAATTCTTAGGTCCATCTGCATTGTTGAATGCATATCGTTTCATCATCGATTCTCGTGATACAGCGACTCAAGAGCGTTTGGCTCGTTTAGATGATCCATTCTCTCTATTCCGTTGTAAAGGCATCATGAACTGTGTATCAGTATGTCCAAAAGGGTTGAATCCAACGAAGGCAATTGGTCACATTCGTAACATGTTGTTGGATCAAGCTGGTTAATTCAGCTTGTTTCTGGAAACGGGAGTTTCGTAAGAAACTCCCGTTTTTTATTTGGGAATTTGGAAATGTTTGGCTGTGATTTATTATGGGTTTAATCATTGCTGTTGATTGTTAAAACTGATTAAAAAATTTATGGAGTTTGTTTTTTGATCGGTGTGCTTAGCATTTGTGCGAGATTTGTAGAGAATCTTTAACTTTGGTCGATAAGAGTGCAACTTTTATAAAAAGGGCGTTATATTAGAATATAATTTGATGTGTGTATTTCGCTGATTTATGGATGGTATGTGTCAAAAAAATCAATCCAAGCTTGATTACATGTTAGCATTTGTGCCAGTAACTGAAAGCAAAAAATCAGTATATTCTTGCGTTTAGATTGGGAATATCTGTGACTGATTTATGCAGATTATTTGGTAAAAGTCAATTTAGAAAAGTTAAAAATTTATTTAATTTTTCTAAAATGATTTGCAAAAAATTGCTCGATGTCGTCGAGTATAAAAGATGAGTTATGTGCCTTAAATTGCTGGGTGTATAGCTCATTTGTTACATCAAAGGGAATACTCCTGATGTGTAGTGATAATGTCCTAGGGTTGGATAACCTTGGGTAGTAGTGTCTTGTTACCAATTTGGCACTATGAATCATGGGTCTGCTTAAAAGGCAACCTGTATTATTTTTTGCAATAGGAAATGGGTCCAAAAATGCAAGAAGTTGCTGACGCATTGCGTCTTGACACTGAACTTTCCGCTGATAGTGCAGCGTATATTGAAGAGCTTTACGAACAGTACCTAGCATCACCAACCTTAGTGTCAGAGGATTGGCGAGAATATTTCGATAAATACCCTAAGGGTGACCAACCACACGGTAGTGTGCGTGAGCAATTCCTCTTATTGGGTCGTAATGCAAACAGAGTTCAACCTGTTGTACAAAGCACTGTTAGTACAGAACATGAGCGTCGCCAAATTGGTGTATTACAATTAATCGCCGCTTATCGTAATCGTGGTCATCAAAAAGCTAAATTAGATCCATTAGGTCTCGCTAAACGTGAAGACGTTCCTGATTTAGATTTGTCTGCTCATAACTTGACTAAATCTGATTTGGATACCGTATTCAATACGGGTAACCTTGCAATTGGTAAAGCAGAAGCAACATTGTCTGAAATGGTTGAGGCAATGGAGGCAACTTACTGCGGTTCTATCGGTGCAGAATATATGCACATCGTTGACACTAAAGAAAAGCGTTGGATTCAACAACGTTTAGAAGGTGTTCGCGGTAAATTTGGCTATACCAATGATCAGAAAAAAGGTTTCTTAGAGCGTTTAACAGCTGCGGAAGGCCTAGAAAAATATCTTGGTAACAAATTCGTTGGTGCGAAACGTTTTGGTGTGGAAGGTGGAGAATCTTTCATTCCAATGATGAATGAAATCATTCAACGTGCTGGTGCTGTTGGTTGTAAAGAAGTTGTGATTGGTATGCCACACCGTGGTCGTCTCAACCTTCTTGTGAATATCATGGGTAAAAACCCAGCTGACCTTTTCGGTGAGTTCGAAGGGAAGAGCCTACATAAGAAAGGTTCTGGTGACGTTAAGTACCACCAAGGTTTCTCTTCAAACGTAATGACTCCAGGTGGCGAAGTTCACTTAGCATTGGCGTTTAACCCATCTCATTTAGAAATTGTTGGTCCAGTTGTAGAAGGTTCTGTTCGTGCACGTCAAGTTCGTCGTAAAGACATTGGTGGTGACGACGTTCTTCCTGTAATTGTTCATGGTGATGCTGCTTTTGCTGGTCAAGGCGTAAACCAAGAAACGTTCCAAATGTCGCAAACACGTGGTTATACGGTGGGCGGTACTGTTCATATTGTGATTAACAACCAAGTTGGTTTCACAACGTCTGATCCACGCGATACACGCTCTACAGAGTATTGTACTGATGTAGCGAAAATGATTCAGGCTCCGATCTTCCATGTGAATGGTGATGATCCTGAAGCAACAGTTTACGCAGCAAGGATCGCAACAGAGTTCAGATTAAAATTTAACAGAGATGTTGTAATTGATATGTTTTGTTACAGAAGATTTGGACATAATGAAGGAGATGAGCCATCTTTTACTCAACCGTTAATGTATAAAAAAATTAAATCTCATCCCACTACTTTAAAAATATATGGAGAAAAACTTATTAATGAAGGAATTATAACTAAAGAAGATTTTATTAATCAAAATAAAGAATTCAAAGCATTGCTTGATGAACAGTATAAAACTTCAAAAGATTATAAACCAAAATTAGAATGGTTTGAAGGAGCATGGACTCGATATAAACCTGAAAGAGGAAAAGATAAAAGAGGCAAAAGTGGAGCAAAAGAAGAAAAATTACTAGAAATATCTGAAAAAATTAATTTAATTCCTGAGAGTATAAATATACACAAAACAATAAAAAAGATTTTTGATTTGAGATATCAAACAATTAAGCAGAAAAAAAACATAGACTGGTCGACGGCTGAGGCATTGGCATTTGGCTCTCTTTTAGAAGAAGGTTTTCCAGTTAGATTGGTAGGACAAGACTCAGGAAGAGGTACTTTTAGTCAGAGACATTCGGTTTTAAGAAATCAAATGGATAATTCTCGTTACATACCATTAAATAACATTTCAAAAAAACAAAAAAGATTTGAGATAATAGATAGTTTGCTTTCTGAATTAGCAGTCTTAGGTTTTGAATATGGTTATAGTTTAGTAGAACCAGACACATTAACTGTTTGGGAAGCACAATTTGGAGATTTTGCAAATGGAGCTCAAGTAATAATTGACCAGTTTATTGCATCAGGTGAGAGAAAATGGTCTAGAGCTAGTGGACTTGTAATGCTTTTGCCCCATGGTTATGAAGGACAAGGTCCAGAACATTCATCTGGAAGATTAGAGAGATTTCTTCAACTATGTGCACAAGATAATTTACAAGTGATGAATTGTACCACTCCTGCAAACTATTTTCATGCTTTAAGACGTCAAATACATAGAGATTTTAGAAAGCCGCTAGTTATTATGACTCCTAAATCATTATTAAGAAACAAACTTTGTGTATCTAATTTGGAAGACTTTGGTAAAAAAAACTCCTTTCATAGAGTCCTTTGGGATCATGCTATTGATCCAAAAGAAAATAGTTTTATAAAACTTAAAAAAAGTGACAAGATAAGAAAAGTAATTTTATGTTCAGGAAAAGTATATTTTGATTTATTGGAAGCTCGTGAAAAATTAAAAACAGATGATGTAGTTATTTATAGAATTGAACAGCTGTATCCTTTTCCAATTAAATCTTTGGTAAAAGAGATTAAAGTTTACAGAAAAAATGCAAAATTTTATTGGTGCCAGGAAGAACCTAAGAATATGGGAGCATGGTTTTCTGTTAGAGATTATATCCAATGGACATTGGGGTATATTGGCGCTAATAATAGAGAAATTTCTTACATTGGGAGAAGTCCAGCTGCATCCCCAGCAACAGGTTATGCAAAAAGACATATTGCTCAACAAAAAGAAATAATTGAAAATGTATTTAACTAAAGATGAGTGAAAAAATTTTAGTTCCTGTTTTAGGCGAAAGTATTACTGAAGCCACAGTTGCAAAATGGCTTAAAAAAAAAGGTGAAGACGTAAATGTTGATGAACCTATTATTGAGCTAGAAACAGATAAAGTCAATCTTGAAGTACCCTCACCAATTAGTGGAGTTATATCTGAAATTAATTATAAAAATGGTGACATAGTAAAAGTAGGCGCCGAACTAGGTGCAATTTCAGAAAGTGTTGATGAAAATGAAAAGATATCAAAAATAAAAAAAGAGACACCTAAAATTGAAGAAGAAAATACAAACAATGTAATTGATTTTGATTCTGAAAAAAAAACAGAAGTAAAAATATTTGATAATGAAAAAATCAAAGCATCTGAGAAACAACCATTAATTTTAACATCTGAAAAACAACCATTAATTTTAACAAAAGAAGTAGCTAAAAATCAAAATGGCAACATAAAAAGATCATTATCACCAGCCGTAAGAAAAATAGTTGAAGAAAATAATATAAATGTAGAAGAAGTTACAGGCACTGGAAAAGATGGACGCATTTTAAAAGGTGATTTAATTTCTTTAATGGGAGTTAAACCAAAACCTTCGCAAAGAAAAATTCAACTTGGCCAAGAAGAGAGAATAAAAATGACCAGGCTTAGACAGACTATAGCCAAAAGATTAAAAGAAGCTCAAGAGAATGCTGCGATGTTAACTACTTTTAATGAAATAGATATGACAAATATCATATCAATTAGAAAAGAAAACCAAGAAGATTTTCAAAACAGATTTGGAATTAAACTTGGTTTTATGTCTTTTTTTGTTAAAGCTTGTATAGTTGGACTGAAATCTTTTCCAGCTATAAATGCAGAAATTGAAGGCACTGAAATAATTTACAAAAATTATTACAATATTAGTTTTGCAGTAGGCACAGATAGAGGATTAGTAGTTCCTGTAATACGAAATGCAGAAGAGTTATCTCTCTATGTTATCAACGCCTATTCTTAATCCACCACAATCTGGAGTTTTAGGCATGCATAACATTGTTGAAAGACCTGTAGTAGTTAATAATGAAATTAAAATAAGACCAATAATGTATTTAGCCCTTTCTTACGATCATAGATTAATTGATGGTAAAGACTCTGTATCCTTTCTAAAAACGGTAAAAGAACATTTAGAAGATCCAAGAAGATTATTTTTAGATATTTAAATGGCAGAAAAATTTCAAGTTGTAGTTATTGGAGGCGGTCCCGGAGGATATGTTTGTGCTATAAGATTGGCTCAATTAGGTTTAAAAACCGCATGTATTGAATCAAGAGGAATTTTAGGTGGCACATGTTTAAATATTGGATGTATACCTTCGAAATTCTTATTAAACTATTCTGAAAATTTTCATAAAGCTAAAAATTTTTCCAAAATAGGTATTGAAG